>OASR01000001.1_pt1 | contig 310827 bp, 281 predicted proteins | sample 1475751 | NCBI WGS metagenome assembly OASR01 (sample SAMEA2579907, study PRJEB22360) | human gut metagenome | biome: human gut; feature: human-associated habitat; material: faeces | place: Denmark | collected 2008/2010 | reverse complement strand
AAACACTCCGGGAAGCTAAGAAAATACACAGCTCTGCTATACGCTTCCTCCGCCCCCTTCTCTTTCCGTACACAACCTCTGCATACAAAGCGTCCTTACTCAGCAAAACCCCAATATAAAGCCGTCAATAATGGCAACCAAAAAGAAAAGAACAACTCCTTTTAAAAACGAAATAAAGTGTTTTTTTGAACTATGATATAAAACTGGATCACTCTCAATTTCTGAAAATCTAATTCGTTTTGAATTTCTCCACCATACCAGATCAATGATAAAAAAGTCAAAGGCATTTAGAATTTGTCCTAAAATCAACATATTAATAAAATTAGATATAAATCCGTCTTGCCGGATCATGAAGCCAAAAAGAAAGAGAACAACACCATATATTAATATGTTTGAGACAAAAGAGAGAAGCGGTGAGGAAGTCTTGATTTTTGATGAGAGATTTGAATTGTTCTTTAGCATATGTTGTATTTCATCTGGATAAGACGAATAACATTTTATATTTTTTTCATCATTACCTGTATTGATGTAGCAGATTCCCCAAAACACAGAACATAGTATAATTGTTTCAATTATTAGCATATCTTTTATCTCCCTTTTAAATTATAAATTTGCTTGGTGAGATGGTTTTTCTTTCATCATCAGATATTCCGTTATTCCTGCTCTATAAAGGTTTGGTATTTCGCCTACTTGCAGATAGCCATTTTTCTCATAAAAGTGCTTTGCAGATAGATTAAAGTCAGCTACAACCAAAAAAATTTTTTCAGTGTAAGCAAACACTAACTGTTCTACATAATTCATTAATTTTTTACCGATTCCTTTTCCTCTGTATTCCTCTTTTACTGAAATTATATGCAAATAGGGGAAACTATGAAAGGCACCTTTTGGTATGTACCATATAAACCCTGCACATTCTTCGTTAACTAAAGCAATATACAGGTTTCCCTGTTCTAACCCCTCTAAAACAGCACGCTTGCCGCTTCCTACATTAGAGAAGTATCTTCTTCCTAATTCGGATTTTAAGAGTGCATCTTCACATTCACTTAAATATTTTAAGTTTCCTTTTTCGATATTAATGTCCATAGACTCACCTTTTCTTATCATCTTTGCGTTATATGCATAAAATCATATCATTAAACTTCGATCACTGCAAGCAGCAAACTATTTTCCATTCACTGCAAAGAACAGCGCACCGGCAAATAGAGAGGGACAGATGAACCGCTGGCAAATGAAGAGGGGCGGATGGACCGCCCCTCACATTTATTATTTACAGGAATCACAGCTGCATTTTGCCGGCATATCAAAAGACGGATTAAATGCGTAGAAGTTCTTAAAATCAAGTTCATCCTGAACAGTACGAAGTGCTTCGCCGAATCTTTGATAGTGAACGACTTCTCTCGCACGCAGGAAACGAATTGGATCGATTACGTCAGGATCTTTTACGAGTCTGAGAATATTATCGTAGGTAGTTCTTGCTTTCTGTTCTGCAGCAAGGTTTTCGTGGAGGTCTGTGATTGGATCTCCTTTGGACTGGAATTCACATGCATTAAAAGGAACTCCTCCGGCAGACTGAGGCCAGATCCCAACCGTATGGTCAACATAATAAGGTGCAAAACCTGAGCATTCAATTTCTTCCATTGACAGGTTTTTCGTTAACTGATGAACAATCGTAGACACCATCTCTAAATGTGCCAGTTCTTCTGTTCCGATATCGTTTAAAACGCCCATTGCTTTTCTGTTGGGCATTGTGAAACGCTGGGAAAGGTATCTCATAGATGCACCCATTTCACCATCAGGTCCACCGTATAGTTGTAACATATAATGTCTTAAACCCCTGATTTAAAAGGGAAGGTACACTATCTCCAGCAAGCAGATCACCTCTGTTTCGATGACAGTTTTTTACCTATTTCTTTGGCAAATAGGGCTGCAGATAAGCAGTATTACAGACGGCATAAGAAATTGTCTGCAGCAGATCTGGTATTATCCGATCTCAGGCAGTCACCGTCAGCATAGTTGATGCAAAGCAATGCGTGCAGAATACTCCGCTGAATTGAATTGCTGAATTGCACAGACCTTCTTGTAGCTTTCGCATATATATGTTATAATTACATTTTTCCACACATATGTGAGAATTGTACTGAACGGTGGCTTCTTTCCATTCCGCCAGTTCATAAGGGATAGTAGGTAGATGAGCCCGTAATGGCAGTTCTTCGTTATGGAAGAGTTTTAATCGACTGCCCTCCTTCTTTTGAAAGAATCTCTGATTGAATTCTGTTGTCTTTTCTCGGATTGCTCAGTTGCGCTCTGGCAGAGAAAAGAACTGTTTATTTCTAAACGCTGCAATAATCCAGGTTGAAATATATCCAACAGAACCTAATTCGGCTTATCTTTTGGCTTCATTACTCTAGAGCGTGTTTGAAAATTCATTCCTGTCATCTGCACGCCCCACTTTGCGGCATATTTGCCCCGAATTCAGGTTACATAGCCCGCTATGCGCCCTTCATCCGGGACAAATCTCCCACAAACTGGGACGCACAGCTGCCAGAAAGCACTTTTAAAACACGCTCTAGCAGAAATGATGTCAGTTCCGTAATGTTTCGCCATCTCGTGATATACATGATTTAATTCCTGTGTACATCCACCCATATGAACAAGTGCGGTTTTGCAGTTATCAGGAACCAGTATCTTGGTTACACCGACTAAGTAATCATATATATGAACATGTGCAGTCTGTAAAGTTGTCAGGAAGCAGCCATTTACACTATGAAAGCGAAGTCCAATATTGAAGTAGGAAGGAGGAGAAAAAAATGCCAGCAATTGATAATATAAGGTTTACATTCTTGTATATAGGCCTATATTCTATGGGGTCTACGTGGGTTTATCCGAAATCTATGATACCATATAATATGTTCCGTTATATAGTAAAAGGAAAAGCTGAGTTATGTATTGATGATGAGAAAGTGGTTGTAGAGGAAAATCAGATAGTATATATCCCAAGTGGATCTATAATGTCCTGCCAGGCAATCACAGACAGTTTTGAATTCTACAGCATCCGTTTTGCTGCTTCAGTTCTTTATGAAAGCGAAGATATGCTTAAGAAATACTATGGAATACATAGGATAACTAATAATCAGGGTGAGGATATATACTTTAAAGAGATATATAAATGGGTAAAATCAGATCACATCGCCAGAAAGTTCTTCGTGCGTGGTTATCTGGATCTGCTGATAGGCTCATTATCTCTGAGAGGGGAGCATATTGAAAAGGAAGTCGGTGAACTTGGCAGCGAAGACTATGATTTAGAAAAGCTGAAAAGCCGAGAGCGTAAGGTAAGCAGGCAGATGGATTCTAGGGTGCAGATTGTAGTGGATTACATCATTTTAAATCCAACAGAGAAATATACCCCTGAGAAAATGGCAAAGTTGGCATCCTTAAGCAAGCAGAGATTCAGCAGTTTGTTTAAAGATAATACGGGAAAAACACCAATGGAATATGTAAGGGAAATCCGCCTTACAACAGCAGCGAGGAAACTGCTGTTAAGTGATAAAAATATCAATGATATAGCCTATGATGTTGGCTACGAAGATACAAATTATTTTATCAGGAAATTTAAAGCTGCATTTGGATTTACACCAAACCAGTACAGGAAAGTAGCAAAGGAAGGATAGGGCGTGATTGGAGATTCATTGGACCAGCCAGGCACATGAATCCGACCCAGAATAGAATTCACCTTTTATCATTAAGACACGGGGAACAGTTTAAGAATTTAAGAAACTGTTCTCTGTGCCTTTTGCTTTTTAGGGCAAAACAGGACAGGCCTGATGTGGATAAAAGACCTATCGCATATTCAAAGTTTTTGCACGGACTGTGCGGTAAATACACAGCCCTGAACTGAACATTATGTATTATCTTATTAAAAAATAAGTGCGTAGTGCTATTATTGAACCTGTGGTCGGTAGAAATGCATAAAAAAATAGTTTAACATAAATATATAACCAACAAAATAATGACGTCGTTATTAAATCCAAAACAGTTAAAAACATTTTTGTCAAGGAAGGAGTTATTTATGAAAAGAAAATTGGCTATTTTGCTAATAGGCACAATGCTGGTGTCCAGTATTCTTTCAGGGTGCGGGCAGGGAGACAATAAAAGTGATTCCAAAACAGCAGATGTTTCAGGTGAAATGAAGGGTGACATTACCTTTTGGCATTCTTTCACACAGGGTCAGCGTCTTGACGTAATTCAAGCAACCGCGGATCAGTTTATGGAAGAGAATCCAGGAGTCAAAATTACAATCGAAACATTTTCCTGGGGTGACTTTTATACAAAGTGGACAACAGGCTTGGCTTCAGGGAATGTTCCTGACATGAGCACCGCGCTTCCCGGTCACGTAGTAGAGATGATGGATGCAGAGGCATTGGTTTCGGTGGATGACCTGATCGATGAAATCGGCAGGGACAGATTCTCAGAATCAGCACTTTCGGAGGGGGAAAAAGACGGATCCTGTTATTCCCTGCCCCTCTATTCACATGCACAGGTTATGTGGTACAGAAAAGATTTGCTTAAGGAAGCCGGTCTTGAAGTGCCCAAGACTTGGAAAGAATTTGCAGAAGCGGCAAAAGCCCTGACAAAAAATGGCGTATATGGATGTTCTTTCCCATGCGGCTCCAATGACCTGATGGGAACCCGTTTCCTGAACTTCTATGTAAGAAGTGAAGGGGGAAGCCTTCTCACAGATGACCTAAAGGCAGATTTAACAAGTGACCTGGCAATTGACGGCATTAATTACTGGCTGGATATTTATAAGAATTGTTCTCCGAAGGATTCCGTGAACTATGCTGTATTAGACCAGGCTACATTGTTCTATCAGGGAAAGACAGCATTTGATTTTAACTCTGGCTTCCAGATTGGCGGCGTGGAGACAAACTCTCCTGACTTATCAGACCAGATTGATTGTGCAATGCTGCCTAAGATTAACGCAGATGACCCAGATTATGGGGCTGAGACTTCCAACATTCCTATGGTGGTTTGGCAGAACTCAGAACATCCCGAAATCTGCAAGGCATTCATCAAGAAGCTATATGACAAGGATACATATATGAAATTTCTGGAGGCGACGCCGGTAGGTATGCTGCCATCTATTACCGGAATTTCCGACACGCCGGAGTATCAGAAAAATGAGACAGTTAAGAAGTTCTCAAATGCGGTAGATGTCATTACAAAGACAATGGACATGGGAACAGCAATTGGCTTTGAAAAAGGCCCAAGCGTAGAGGCTGGCCTGCTGACGTCCCAGGGAATCATTGAAAGCATGTTCCAGGATATTATTACGAATGGAACAGATGTGAAAAAAGCTGCAAAAACTGCAGAAGATAAGTTAAATGAGGTGTTCAGTTCTATACAGTAAAGTTAAATACCCCACGGGCAGTCATCAAATGTACAGGCGAGCATGTACACCTGAACTGTTACCTTCGTGGGAATAAAGCAGGGGATGTCCGACCATCACTGTGATTCATAAATACAAGGAAGGGCAATCCCGGATAGTAAAAGAAAGGCGGCAAATTATTGTGAAAAGAAAGGTTAAATTTGATTATGCCCGCTGGGTTTTCGTTCTCCCGGCACTGATTATTGTCGGGTTGCTTCTGGTATATCCTATATTCTCGAGCTTATACTACAGCCTGACGACAAAACATCTAATCAAGGCATCCTATGATTTTGTAGGGGTTGCCAATTACAAAGCAGTTCTGTCAGATCCTAATTTTTATAAGGCATTCCTGACATCCATTCTTTGGACGGTTGCTTCTCTGGCAGGGCAGTTATTCATAGGGTTTACTTCAGCGTTGGCTATCAACCGTGTTAAAATAGGCAAAGGTATTTACAGAACATTAATGATTATTCCATGGGCTTTCCCATCCATTGTTATAGCACTTTCCTGGAAATGGATACTTAACGGTGTTTCAGGTTTTTTGCCGAATTTTCTTGTGCAAGTAGGTATCTGCAGCGAACTTCCACAATTTTTAAGTGACAGCAACCTGGTGTTTTTAACACTGATATTTATCAATGTGTGGTTCGGCGTGCCCATGATCATGGTAAATGTACTTTCTGCCCTGCAGACAATCCCGCAAGACCAGTATGAGGCAGCTCAGATTGACGGAGCGTCTAAGCTGCAGCAGTTTAGGCTGATAACAGTTCCGCATATCAAGATTGTGGTAGGTCTGTTGGTTGTGTTGCGTACAATCTGGATATTTAATAACTTTGACCTGATTTATCTTCTGACAGGAGGCGGGCCTGCCAATGCGACTACAACCGTGCCAATCTATGCTTATAACATGGGCTGGGGTACGAAGCTTCTGGGTAAATCATCGGCAGTTACGATGCTGCTACTTTCGTTTTTGCTGCTTGTGTGTGTGGTATATTTTACAATAATCGAAAAATGGGAAAAGGAGGATAAGTGATGACTAACAAGAAAGCTAAAACCGGCAATTTTTTTTGCCATATCTATCTCATTATCCTGTCCCTTATTGCTTTCTTTCCCCTGATTTGGGTTTTGCTGTGCTCTGTAAAATCCTCAGGCGATATGACTGCAAACCCCACACGGTTTTTGCCGGTTAAGCTTACCTTGGAAAATTTCAGTCATGTGATAAATGACCTTAAGTTTGCTGCAAATATCGGAAACAGCGTGATTATTGCCTTATCTACCACATGCATTGCAATTATTATCTCATCAATGGCAGCTTATGGGATCGTGCGCTTTTTTCCAAAGCTTGGGTCCATTATGTCCAAGGCACTTGTGACTACCTATATGTTTCCACCAATCTTACTGGCAATCCCTTATTCATTGGTTATGGCAAAGCTGGGGCTTATGAATACGAGAGTAGGCCTTGTCATCGTATATCTTTCTTTCAGCGTGCCTTATGCTGTATGGATGCTGGTGGGATTCTTTAAGACGGTTCCGTTGGGGATAGAAGAGTCGGCCAGGGTGGACGGCGCAAATAAGTTTCAGACATTTTCAAGGATTGTGCTGCCACTTGTAATGCCGGGAATAGTAGCTACTGCTATCTATACATTTATTAATGCGTGGAATGAATTCTTATACTCTTTGATTCTCATTAACAGTACAGACAAAATGACGGTATCCGTAGCATTAAAATCCCTCCAGGGTTCCGAGATATTAAACTGGGGTGACATGATGGCTGCATCTGCGCTGGTAGTTGTACCATCGGTATTATTTTTTATGTTTATACAGAACAAGATTGCAGGCGGCATGACGGACGGAGCCGTAAAATAATTTCAGTATCTGTCAGGACCATGAACAGACACGCCCGCAAGCCCATGAAAAACGCCTTTGGCGATGGGGTCTATAGCTGATTGATTATTTTCGCATGGACTGTAAAGTAAATGCACAGTCCTGTTCGGAACGTTTACTTATTTCGACATTTAAGGAGGTCATTATATATATGAAAACAATAGGATATGCAATAGTAGGAACAGGTTATTTCGGGGCAGAGCTGGGCCGTATTTTGAAGGAAGCTGAAGGAACTAAAATTGCAGCTGTCCTGGACCCGGTAAATGCTCAGACAGTGGCAGCAGAGTTAGGATGTGATGTGGAGACCGATCTGGATGCCCTCTACAGCCGTGATGATGTAGATGCTGTCATAGTAGCGACTCCCAATTACCTACATAAAGAGCCGGTTATCAAGGCAGCACAGCATGGAGTCAATGTATTTTGTGAGAAACCCATTGCACTAAGCTACGAGGACTGTGATGAGATGGTAAAGGCGTGCTTGGAGAATGGAGTAAATTTTATGGCAGGGCATGTCATGAACTTTTTTAAGGGCGTGCGTCATGCCAAAAAATTAATCAACGATGGGGTAATAGGAAAGGTACTGTACTGTCATTCCGCGAGAAACGGATGGGAAGAAGCGCAGGCATCCATATCATGGAAGAAAATCAGGGAGAAATCAGGCGGGCATCTCTACCATCACATCCATGAACTTGACTGTGTGCAATTCCTCATGGGCGGAATGCCGAAAACAGTAACCATGACAGGGGGAAATGCGGCTCATCAGGGCGATGAGTTTGGCGATGAAGATGATATGCTGTTTGTGAACATGGAATATGAGGATAGCCGCTATGCCATATTGGAGTGGGGCTCAGCATTCCATTGGCCGGAGCATTATGTCCTGATCCAGGGGACAAAGGGAGCAATCCGCATTGACATGTGCGAATGCGGCGGTATTCTGAAAATAGATGGAAAAGAGGAGCATTTCCAGGTACATGAATCTCAGGAGGAGGATGATGACCGCACAAGAATCTATCATGGTACAGAGATGGATGGTGCGATTATGTATGGGAAGCCGGGCAAAAAACCGCCGATGTGGCTTCATAGCATTATGAAGAATGAGATGAGATATTTCAATGGAATTATGCATGGGGAAACAGTGGATGATGAATTCAGGCCGCTGCTTACCGGGGAGGCGGCAAAGGCAGCTATTGCAACTGCGGATGCCTGCACAAAATCAAGGCTTGAGGACCGGAAGGTGAAACTTGGTGAAATAGTAGAGGACTCAATCGTATCAGAGGAGCTTAAATATCAGGAGGAGTAAGTTATGGGAAGATTTGGGAAGAAAGCAATGGCAATCGTACTGGCATCAGCAGTCAATATCCATGACCAGTTACAGGATTTGTGTGGGATTGAATTATCTGCGGATATGGTCAACCACTGATCCATAACACATACAGCGGCAGGATTTCCCTTAAAAACTTTCATGGATTAGCTCCGCAGCACTATGATTATCTCAGCCAGCGGGGGATACAGTCTGAAAGCGTTTCATAGATACGTCCAGATATACCTAAGTATGGACGAGCTTGCAAAGTTAAGCGGTGTTAGTAAAAGTATGCTTGCACAAATTGAACGTGGTGACGGAAATCCGACTAACTCTACATTGTGGAAAATTTCAAACGGAATGAAAGTGCCATTTGATGCTTTAACAATTCGTCCAAAGTGCCTATATGGGATTGTAAAAATATCGGAAATTCAGCCTTTAATTGAAGATGGAGGAAAGGTAAAAAACTATTCTATTTTCCCAGACAATGAGAACCGCAGATTCGCAGTATATTATCTGGAATTAGACAAGGGCAGTTATTGGGAATCTGAACCACATTTAAAGGGAACCACTGAACTTATTACAATTTTCACTGGTAAAATTGAGATTTATTCCGACGGTCAAAAGTTTATAGTTGCAAATGGTGAAAGCATACGATTTAGAGCCGATACCATTCATTCGTACAAAAATGCAGGCAATGAATCTGCAATGCTGCACATGATCCTTTTCAATCCCTAATTGTTTTCCCGAGATGATCTCTCTAATTCTAGAAAGTCTAAAGGTATAAATTATCTGCTGATTTAATCTGCTTTAATATGTTTGTGAGCTTGCTTTGGCTTACCAAAATATTTAACCAATTCTTATCCTGTAAATTGTCAAACCCCTGATTTATAAGGGGTTTGAGATATATAGATGGAATAGCAGTCTTTTATTATCTTTGTCATAAATGATTTCTTCGACTAACGATCTCATAAAAGTACCTTTTAATTCATAGTCTATAGCAGGATTTTTTACAACATCGTATACTTTTTGTATACACTTTTTTACATCTTCATTTGAGAGAGCCTGAGGCTCAGACGGAGTATAGGATGCAATCATTTTATCTATTTCTTCACGTTCCTTTTTTATTCTGGATTTATTTTCTTTATATTCCTCTAATGTATCAATTTCATTTTCATAGGCAAGTTTGATTCGTCTTTCACGATTGTTTAGCTTCTCTAATTGTACTTTTAACAGATCTAACTCGCTGTCATCACTGCGATTATCTGGCAAAGCATATCTATATTCAAAGTTCATTCCATTCAATACGCTTTCAAAATATCGGATTACACCATCATATAGCTTTTTCTCAGATATGCACATAGATCTGGAATGCATTCCCTTGCTATACTGCCAGCATTGAAAAAATCCATTTCCGTTACATTCTCTTTTGTTATAAGCAAGTGTAGAGCCGCATATAGGACATCTTATAAGTCCGGACAGCCAATGCTGGCAAGTTGATACACTTCGGCGTTTTACAGGTCGAAATTCACTGTTTAAACGAGCTATGCGGGCTTCATATTGTTCTAAACTAAACCTTACTTCGTGTGTGCCCATAAATTTATTGCCATTCCATATTACTATGCCGGCATAAAAAGGATTTTTTAAAATATACTCGATACTTCGTTTCTCAAATTTATTTCCCCGTTTTGTTCTATATCCCATGGCATTTACTTTTCTGGCAATACCTGTAGGTTCCAGATGAAGATGATCATATTGGTTACAAATATATTCTACGATTTTAAATTCTTCTTCATTAATAACAAACGGTTTGCCGTCACTCACTGCATTATACCCCAGACAAGGCGCAGCCTGATAGCCTCCCCGCAGGGCTTTTTCCGTCATTCCACGGACAACCTCACCAGATAGGCGGATAGAGTAGTATTCATCCATCCACTCAATGATTCTTTCGATCAAGCTGCCAAATGGTCCTTCGATCAAGGGCTCAGAGATACTGACAACATCAATATTACATTGTTTACGCAAAAGTGATTTATAAACGATGCTTTCTTCCTGATTACGTGCAAATCGACTAAACTTCCACACTAATATCACCTGGAAAGGTGCCGGCTTTTGTTTGGCATTTGATATCATTTTTTGAAAAGCCGGTCTTTTGTCGGCATGCCGCCCTGATATTCCATTTTCTATATAAATATGTTCCGGTGAAACCATTATTTTATTTTTCTTCGCATATTCCAGACACAGGCGTTTTTGAGCATCTGGAGACAGTTCCTCCTGTTTATCGGTGGACACTCGAATATAGAGTGCGCCTTCCTGGTAATCGTTTGTAGAAAAATTATCTTTCATTAAATCACCTCATAGGATTTGTTGACAAAGTTTTCACTGGTCTTTTATTTATCATGATTACATGAAGATTAGTAGTAGAGTTTATAGTGATATCATTAAAACTATTGTATTATACCAATGGTTATTACATGTCAATATTTAAGATGCTAGTAATTAGTAAACATGTAGAGAAGCTGATCATATTCATGAATTCTTAGAAGTGAAAGAAAATTATATTGATGTAAGGATACCAATAGGAGACAATCCAGGTTACATAGAAACAAAAAAGAGATGCGGAAATATTTCGATGATCTTGAGTAGAACCAGAAATATAATTTATTATCAACAAGTACAACCCGTAGCGCATAGAATTTAACCAGTAGATGGGTTATACATGGAGGTATGGGCTTATGGCATTGGAAGTAGTCAGCCAAATTAAAGTAAATGGAGAATGGGTGGACCTGGATACATTGCCGGAAGAAGAAGGGAGAAAAATACTTATACAAGTTGTTGACCGTGCCATGATGAGTATTGGATATGTAAGGGAAAAGAATATATATGATACAGAATAGGAAATAGGGCAAACCGCTGTATAATTAATAACGCTTATACATAAGGGTACTACTCAAAATTTACATATTACTGCCGATTATTATTTTAAACCCCTATTCTTAATGAAAAATGTCATATTATTATAAATATTTGCTAAAAGATCATAAAGACGGCGAGAGAATCAAAATGGTATTATCACGATAATAGTATCCATGAAATAGTGAAAAAAGAGTTTGGAATGGAAAAATGTAAATAACGGAAGGGAGGCAGGTGCATTTCATGGATATAGATAAACACTAAGATGAAGAGGGTAAAGGAGAGAGATGCTATGAGGTACAAAAGACTATTATCTATTGTGACGGTTTGCACCGTTATCTGTAATTCGTTTTTAAATTTTACTATATCTGTGAATGCCAGTGAAACAAATGATAATGTAAACAATCAGCAGACTAATATTATAACTTCCGGCACCGACATTAATGAGTTGCTTAAGCGTGAGTATGTAGACAATGTTCCGCTGGGATACAGTGAGGATATATTTTCTCTTTATCAGCCGGGATGGGGATTTGATAAGCAGGATGTGTATCGGACAGGCATTGCGGCAGGTTTTGGGATGCCGGTTACGATTAAGGCAAATGACATTCCTGTATTAGTGAAGGATGCTCAGTTTACACCCAGCTTTGTGACATCTAATTATCAGCTGGAGGAGACTACAGAACCGGAGATTATAAAAACAAATATCTCATTAAATGCAAATTCAATCTACAATGGTGCATCGGCAGCAGAATATCCCAAAGTAGACGCATCCTTCTCACAAGAGCTGTGGGGACGTGCCTTGTCACAGGCCTATAACGGACAGACAGGGGGAGATGGTGCTAACTGGAATACATTTCGGCGTCCGGAAGATTTGAATGCGTTCCCAATTCCAGATGGAGGTGACTGGACGTCCATTGAGTTTGCAGAAAATGTGTCTGTCGATGAAATTCGCATACATACTTTTTCAGATGCCAATATTGTACATCCTGAAAAAATAACGGTATATGTATGGGAAGCAGATGCATGGAAAGAAACTGCATCAAGCACAGATACCCCAGTGGGGGGATGGCAGACACTGCTGATGCCCCAGGAAGTCTCGGCATCAAAATTTAAGCTAGTGCTGGAAGTGGAGCCAGGTAAAGCACTTGGCGTAGATAGTATTGAGTATTTACAGTATTCCTATGATGAGACAGGTCTGGAGGAAATTCATATAAATCATGCAGCCGGAGCGTCCAGAACGGGATATCCTAAAGCATCTGCGTCTTTTTCACAGGAGAAGTGGGGAGCCTCTTTGGAATATGCATTCGACGGTGATTCCACAGCTTCGGGAAATAAGGGATGGAACACTTACCGCCAGGCTGATGATGAAATGAATAATCCAAAACCGGAAGAGGGTGACTGGGTATCTCTCGAATTCGATGAAGCAAAAACTGCACAATCGCTTGTCCTGCATATATTTTCAGATGGTGGAAATACAATTCCTCCAGCTGATGTGAAATTAATGTATCAATCAGGAGGTGAATGGCTGGAAGCAGATTATCAGCAAAAGCCGGATACGTTTAGCAGCGGTAAAAATACAATTACATTCAGCGAGATCAAGTCAGACAAATTTAAGGTTGTATTTAAAGCCCAAAATGGAAAATGTATATCCATGAATGAAATTGAACTTATAAATTCATTTATGTCAAAGCCGCAAAAGGTATCCGTAGCAGGACAAAAATATATTTCTCCGGATAACAAACTGGTTTCAATTCTTAAGGTGCTAAATGATGATGAAGCAGAAATGACTATAGACGTGGCGGCAGGTATCCCGTTAAACTTTGCTGAAGAAGGCAGCAAGGCCACAGGTACCCTGGCAGGATTTGAAGCTGTGATACAGGGTGATGAGGGCTTTGTTATACAGGGAGATAAACTGAAAAAGCAGGTTAAACTACAGCCGGGAGAGAGTACGGAATGTAGAGTAGTTCTTGCATTGTCAGCGGAAAAAGCCCAGAGTGAAGAAAAAATTTTACAGCTTTTGACAGATCCGGATCCGGCAGCGACGCAGAAAGCAGCATTTATAAAATGGTTTGAAGAAAACATTCCATATCTGGATGTTCCCGATGAAAAATTAAAACAGACTTATTATTTCCGTTGGTATACATACCGTAATCATATCCGTAAGACGGCAGATGATTATTATATCATATCGGAATTTTTGCCAAATGTACCGTGGGCAGGTAAGGATAACAGTATTAACTGTCCTGCAGGGCTTCATGTATCAGAAGGGCGTTGGCTGAAAGACGGGAAGTATTTAGATGACTATCTTACTCACTGGATGGATAAGGGCGGATCGGTTAGAGCCTACAGCTTTTGGATTGCTGACGCTTTTTATAACCGGTACCTTACTACAGGAGATGAATTCATATTTAATTATGTAGATAAATTGAAAGAAAATTATGAAGCCTGGGGAGACAAGTATAATGCCGATCTGGGATTGTACTGGCAGCATAATGATCGGGATGGAATGGAAAATTCAATCTCCAGTATGTTTGGATATCGTCCAACAATTAACAGTTATATGTATGGGGATGCAGCTGCCATATCAAAACTTTGTGAACTGACAGGCGATCTGGAAGGAGCACAAACTTATGCCAATAAAGCAGCTGAAATCAAATCAAATTTTGACAAAAAGACATGGGACAGTGAGGAGAAATTTTATAAGGTCATAGCTTCCGATCAAGGAGGCGGGCTTACAAGTGGGAGTGATCTGCAAAGCGTTAAGGAACAGATTGGATATATACCATGGATGTTCAATATGCCAGATAATAATGATGAATATTCAGAGGCCTGGAAATATCTCATGGATGAAAACTATTTCCTTGCACCCTATGGACTGCTGACTGCTGAAAAGTCCCGGGCGCGTGTAACTCCGGAAAATGAATATGGAACTGGTATATGCAGATGGGATGGACCGGTTTGGCCGTTCGCAACTAGCCAGACACTAACAGGAATGGCAAACCTGCTCAATAACTATACGCAGAATCAGGTTACAGACAACGACTATTTTCATCTGCTTACAAATTATGCCTATGCGCAGTATAAAAATGGAGCTTCATGGATTGCAGAAGATTTAGATGGCTATACCGGACAGTGGATAGCAGATGAAGGGCGCAGTCCGAACTATAACCACTCATTATTTAATGATCTGGTTATCTCCGGTTTGTTTGGAATCCGATCAGCCGAAGATGATAATTTAACAATCAATCCATTGATCCCCACGGGAGAATGGAGTAATTTCTGTCTTGAAAATGTACCGTATCATGGTAAGAATATAACAATGCTATACGATGAAACAGGGGATGTTTATGGACAGGGTGCAGGATTTAAAGTGCTGGTAGACGGTGAATTAAAGCACAGCAGCATGACGCCCGAAAAGGTGTCCATTCTACTGAAGGAAACAGCAGTATTGGAACATATACAACTCACACCTCCTTCAAAGACCGTGTATAAAATTGGTGAAGGCTTCGATTCAGCGGGACTAAAGGTTGTTGCCCATTTTACAGATGGTACACAAAGAGAGCTGACATCAGTTGAGTATGAGACAACCGGTTTTTCCTCTGATACAGCCGGAACGAAAATTGTTACCGTTATCTGTACAGTGGGAGAGGTGACAAAATCCGCTTCATTTAATGTGACGGTTAAGGCACCGGAGAAAGAAGTGCTGTTGGATAAAATAGAGCTTGTACCTCCTACAAAGAAAGAGTACAGGACAGGAGAAGGACTGGATCTGACGGGACTGAAAGTCACTGCAAAATATACAGATGGAACGAACAAGGTGCTGTCATCAGGTACGTATCAGGTAACTGGATTCAGTTCTCAGACGGCAGGAACGAAAGCAGTAACCGTTTCTTATTCAGAGCGGGGAGTCTCGAAAACAGCGTCATTTAATGTAAGCGTAAAACTGACTCCAAATAAGCAAAAACTTCAAATTCAATATAATTCGGCTTCCAAAAAGAAAAATACTGGTTACACTTCAAATAGCTGGAGTACATTTACAAAGGTCAGAACCTACGTAAAGTCCTTATTAAATAATCCGAATGCAACGCAAGCACAGCTGGATCAAGCATTAACGGATTTGAAAAATGCAGAAAATAGACTGACAGAGACTGTTGTAAAGAATAAGTCTTACAATTATAAAGGTCTAAAATATAAGGTTACCAAGGTTTCAGGCAAAAAGGGAACTGTGATTGTGACAGGGGCTGTCAGCAAAAAAATTAGGACGATTGTGATACCGGGGACTGTATCACTGAAAGGGGTTAAATGTACCGTAGAGGGCATTAGTAAAAAAGCTTTCAGAGGTTATTCAAAACTGAAGAAGGTGACAATCGGTGCAAATGTGCGGACGATTGACGCTCAGGCATTTGAAAATACTCCAAGACTAAAATCTATTATAATCAAATCTACAAAATTAAAAACCGTTAAAAAGAATGCATTAAAGGGAATTCATAAGAATGCAAAAATCAATGTTCCACGAAAATATAAGAATTCTTACAAGCGTATTTTCAAAAATAAGGGGCAGAGCAGTACGGTTATTATAAAATAAGATTGGAAGGACACTGGGTTATGAAGTAAACAGTAAATCGTGTAAGCTCTGGAACTTACAGCGATTATTGCGGGACAATAACCGGGGGGGGCTACCGGTTATTGTTTTTCTGCAATCAACAGATAAGAGAGTGGAAAACCCTTTTGATTATACACATTTGATAAGCCAATATCATAATCATATTCATTCAGTTTTTTAATGCGCATCCCAGTATTGCTTACCGCGTTTATAATATCCGACATGGTATGTGAAAAGCTGGTAAAGGTCTTTGAAGCATATGGTTCAGACATATAGTTCATCCCCTCATTTTCGATCCAAGGTTCTTTCCGAAAATAGGAATATGTGATCTGATTAAGATGTTTCTCATCAAATTCAGGCTCGCCAGGCATTGGCAGCATATTCATAATCGGGTGAAAATCATGCAGGAACAAGATACCACTTGGTTTTAAGCAGCGGGAAACCTTTTGAAAAAGGACATTTAAATCTTGAAACCATGTGATAGCCCCTACGGTAAATAGGACGAAATCAAAGGCATCATTATATTTCTCTGGAATATCCAGTATATTACAAGAAATAAATTTGCAGTTCTTGATGCTCGCCTTTACAGCAGTATCAACAGCTTGTGCAATAATGTTTTCGGCAATATCGAATCCTGTTCCACTTTTTGCTCCAAGATACATAAGCGAAAGCAATTCACGTCCATTGTTACAGCAAAATTGTGCAAGATCTTTGCCACTCAAATCTAATTTTTTAAGTTGCTCTGCCACATCAGGGCAGAAAAAGGGAAGGTCTTCCTTCACCAATCTCTGATAATTCACTTCTCCCCAGCCGGGATGTCGATGTTCAAATGCCTCTTCCCAGGCTTCTTTATTTTCATTATAGTAGTTCATTGTAATTACCCCTCGTCTAATTTTTTCTTAATGTTATACGCCAAAGGCGATAGTTTTTCTTCGGGTCATTATGGCTCGAAGTAGGTTTGGTGTTACATACATTCTAACATATCCCGGCTATGATATACATACAAAATAAAGTCTTCCCGATCCATACAGTTCATCCCAAAGTTGCAATTTTTCTATAAACATATGGTATTTTGCATATAAATTCTACTTCCTGTCAGGTATAATAACCTATAAGGGTTCTTTACTAAATACGTAAGCATTTTGTATTACTTATACGAATCCGTATCCGAACATGAAGCATGAATGAGGAGAAACCGTATGATAAGGTTAAGAGATTTAAAAGAAAAGCAGCTTTTACGCTATTTATTCAAATGGCTGATTATAATTTTTGTGATATTTATTACAGTCAGTATTTTTTTGAATTTATATATCTATTATAAAGAAGAAAGCCACTATGCCAATGTTGTGGAGGAAGGTCAGTCTGAACGGCTGAACTATCTTGCCAAGCAATTGGAAAGTGAAATTGGCAAGATGAAGGTGGCAACTTATTTTACTTTGAAGGAAAATGAGATTCTGGACTTATATGCTTTATATGATCATATTAACAGCGTCCAAAAGGATAAACTAATTAGTACGGTAGCAAAGCGTTGTATGGAAATAACAAATACGAATTCCTTTATTAAAAATGCATCCTTCTATCTAAAAGAACAGGATCTGGAAATTTCCCCGAATGGTTATAACATTATATCACATAATTTGTTTCAAAAGTATGTGGATATGGCAAAGCAAAGTAAAATCATCTCATATGATGAGGAGGGAAGGGCTTATATTATGGATCCACTTAATGTTGACTATCTGGGTGAAAAGTGGAATCCTGAAAATATAGCCGGTTTATTTGTAATCGAAGTAGACGTGAAGTCCTTTGAAAATGAACTCCGTTATGCAAAATTAACAGAAAATGATATTCTATTTATGACCGATTTAGATGGAGAACATATCATTGCGGGGACAGGCCCGGTGGATGAAAATGTACTGAATGTTTTGAGGGAAAATAAGAGTAAATTAGAATGGAACGGTAATGAGTATCAGGTATTTTCCTCACACCAGAATGGCGTAAAATACAAGGTTCACTATCTCCAGCATCAGGAAAATATTCCGTTTTATCACAATCGGCTTGTTTTAAATCTGATCTTGTTTGGCGTATTAATCCTGATTTCCGTTGCATTTTGTACAAACTTGTTTTTTACTAAGATTTTCAGACCCCTTGAAGTACTGCTGGTGGATGCTTTTGGACAGGTACGGGAGTCAAACTTCCAATACCGGATTCCAATCTCAAAAAATGAGGTGTTTGCGAATTTGTATGACAGCTTTAATCTGATGGCGCAGCGGATCGATACCTTTATTTCCAAAGAGCTAAAACAGGAGATTTTGATTAATCAGGCGAACTTCAAACATCTGCAGGCACAGATTAATCCACATTTTATGTATAACAGCTATTTTATTTTATACAGGCTGATAAAAATGAATGATAAAGAAAACAGCCTATACGTTTGTGAGAATCTTGGAAAGTTCTTTAAGTATATCACCAAGGATTCCAAAACGGAAAAATCTCTGTTTGATGAAATTGCACACGCACAGTCCTATGCGGCAATCCAGGGCTGCCGGTATAAGGGACAGATGAAAATTGTTTTTGATGACCTGCCGGAGCAATATCATGAGATAATTGTGCCCAGACTGATCGTTCAGCCAATCATTGAAAATGTTTTTAAATATGTGGTGGATGAGCTGTATGATGAAGAAGAAATATTATTACAGGTGAATTATGCAGAGGTGGACGGCTGGCTGATTATCTGCATTGAAAATTCAGGAACGATAACGGATGATGAGCTTGCAATCATTCAGGATAAGATTTACGGTGTGGAGGAAAAAGAGGATATTACTGCTTTGATTAACATCAATCAGAGGCTGAATATTTATTTTAACCAGGAACGTTCCATTGAAGTTTTCCGGTCAGGATTAGGAGGACTGAAAGTTCATATTAAAGTGAGGAAATAGGGATGAAAAAAGAGGAGTATACGTTATTGATCGTAGATGATGAGGCGATTATATCAGATGGGCTGAAGATGCTGCTGGAGGAAGAACTGAAAGGAGAAGTAAAAGTATACAATTGCTACGGAGCCAGGCGTGCACTGGAGATATTCAGGCTGCGTATGCCGGATATTGTTCTGAGCGATGTAAAGATGCCCCGTATGAACGGGATGGAAATGGCGAAAAAAATGCATGAGATGAAATCCGATATCCATGTACTTTTCTTATCGGGATATGATGAATTTGAGTTGGTCTATTCGGCGATCAAACAGGGAGCGGATGATTATATCCTGAAAACAGAGGGAGATGAAGTGATTGTTGCCGGAGTGCGTAAGATGATTGCAAAAGTAAAGGAAGCAGGACGGCTGAAAAGAGAAGAAGACAATTTCAAAAATAAAATAGAACTCATGGAGCCGGTGTATAAGCAGCAGGCAATCAGCAGTATCCTGGATGGAAATATAGCTTCCAGAGAAGAATTTGATCGTTTTATGAACCGTTTAGACGAACCGGTTGAAAACAGCGAGTCGCTGTTGCTTTTGATTGGAAATGGGACAGAAAAACCTGATGAAAAGGTGCAGAAAGAAGTGTGTGTTATGGTAAGTGATATGCTTCTGAAGTCTTATGGGAATAAGATCGAAAAGATACATAGCAGCCGGTATCACGGGCATTTGGTGTGGGTGATGGAAACAAAAGGAGAAGATCTGGCGAGTCTGCTTGTGGTTTCCTTAATGGATATACAGTCTCTGATATTGGAAAGCTTGAATTCGAATGTTCATTTTGCCATTGCAGCAAAGCCGGTTTCCTGGCAGGAGCTTGGACAAAAACATAAGAATTTGTGGGAGCAGTATCAGAGGAACCGCATCAATGAAAATAATTATGTGATTTTAGAAAGTGAAATAATTAGCGATTCTACCGATTCGGAGGAAGCGGGACTTCTGCAATCACTGGGACCGGTGTGGGAAAAACTAAATCTGTTAGAAGAATGGTTAAACGGAGAAAACTTTGCCGGTGTTACAGAGCAGCTGGAAGAACTTCTGACCATTCTCTCTGGTGCCAGACGTCACTCTATGCATGCACTTGAAATTTACTATTCTATTGCAAATATGCTGATATCTTATATTAATAAAAACAATATCCGAATGAAGCTGGCGGCAAAAATCCGTTTAATTGAATTATTTGATCCGGGAAGTTTTGAGGTCTGGGATGAAGCGGCGGTTTATCTGAATCAGCTTTTAGCGTGTATAAAAGAGATTCGCGGCATTACTGCAGAAGAAGGGGAGTTAGGCCAGAGTGAGAAAGTGAAAGCGTATATCCTGGGCCATATTTCTGAAGACTTGTCTCTTCCTGTAATTGGAGAAAGTATGGGGTTTAATCATGTTTATTTGTCAAGGATCTTTAAGCAGGAAGAGGGCATCAGCATGCGGGATTATATTGAAAAATGCAGGATTGAACTGGCGAAGCAGTTACTGACAAACTCTCAGATGAAAATCTATGAGATTGGACACAAGTGCGGGTATCAGAATACAACTTATTTTATAAAGATATTTAAGAATCATTGTAAGGTCACGCCTCAGGAATATAGGGATGCCAGAGTATGAGCGGTTTGTCATCAGCCCATTCAGCTTCTTTGTAATTGTCTGGTATGGTAATAAGATTGATTAAAATCAAACAGTATGAAAGCTTTGGATAACCCCCGAAATGCATAAGAAGTGTATTTCGGGGGTTTTGCGTAATGAACCCATATAAAGAACTATTAATTTTGCTATAAAAGTTATAATTCTTTTATATACGGTTCATGGCGGAATTGTTATAGTAATGACAAGAAAGAGAGGGAAGCAAATGATGGTTAATAAGAAAAGAATGAGAACAAAATCATGGTTCAAAAAGGAAGTACCCTTCCATTTAATGTTGTTGCCGGCTGTTATCATTACCTTTATATTTAAGTATATTCCATTTGCCGGAATTACTATGGCATTTGAACAGTATACGCCGCTAAAAGGTCTTTTTGACCAGACATGGGTGGGCCTGGATAATTTCAAATATCTGTTTACTCTGCCGGGGTTCTCCAGTGTGATCTGGAATACCATTTTTATTGCAGTACTGAAATTAATTGGAAATCTAATACTTCCAGTGGTGATTGCCCTGCTGATCAATGAAATTCGTGCCAAAAAATATAAGAAGACCGTCCAGACAATTTTATACCTGCCTCATTTTATATCCTGGGCGGCACTTGCCGGAATTTTTATTGACATATTATCACCATCAGGAGGCATTATCAATCAATTGCTGCAGGCAGTTGGATTAGATCCCATATTTTTTCTGGGTGATGCAAAAGCATTTCCATATACAATAGTTGTGACAGATGTCTGGAAAGAGCTGGGATGGGGAACAATTGTTTATCTGGCGGCAATTACCGGAATTGATCCTACTTATTATGAAGCTGCCAAGATGGATGGAGCAGGAAGGTGGAAACAAATTCTTCATGTTACGATCCCTTGTATTCTGCCCATGATTCTTCTGATGATGGTACTTAGTATCGGAAATGTCCTGCAGGCAGGATTTGAGCAGATATTTAACCTATACAGTCCACAGGTCTATGCTACGGGGGATATTATTGATACTTATGTTTACCGGATTGGTATGATCGAATCCAAGTTCGATCTGGCAACTGCGGTTGGTCTGTTTAAGTCGGTTATTTCATTTATACTGATCGTTGCCGGGTATAAGCTGGCTGATAAAGTGGCGGGATACAAGGTGTTTTAGGGAGTAGATGGAGGAAAACATTAATGAAAATAAAAGAGTCAATGGGGCGTAAGACGTTCATGATATGTAATTATTTATTTCTGGGAGCTTTAACGCTGACCTGCCTGCTTCCGCTGATTAATCTGTTTGCAGTCTCTTTTAGCAGCAGGCAAATGGTGGATGCCAATGCCGTACATTTCCTGCCGAAGGAGTTCAGTACGGCTGCATATGAATACATCTTGTCAAATAAACAGTATTTTGAATCATTTGCAGTTACGATCCTGAGGGTTTTGCTTGGATGGATAGTGAATCTGGCGCTGATTGTTCTGGTAGCTTACCCATTATCGAAAGATGATCCCAGAATATTCAGGTGCAGGAAATTTTATACATGGTTTTTCCTGATCACCATGTGTTTCAACGGTGGATTGATTCCTACCTATCTGGTAGTCAGTAAGGTGCATCTGATCAACTCCTTCTGGTCATTGATTTTGCCGGAAGCAGTGCCAATGTTCTGCGTACTGATTATGATGAATTTCTTTCGGGGAATCCCAAAAGCGATAGAAGAAGCAGCACTGATTGACGGAGCTAACTGGTTTGTAACCATGTGGAAGGTATATCTTCCGCTGTCAAAAGCATCTTTGGCAACGGTATCGTTATTCGTAATCGTGAATCATTGGAATGCATGGTTTGACGGACTGATTTATATGAATCTGCCGGAGAGATATCCGTTGATGACATACCTGCAGTCAATGGTTTTAAAGTTTGATGTATCCAAAATTACTTCCGAAATGCTGATGAGAAATCCAAATCTCATGGAAGTAACCGGGCGGGGTATTAAAGGCGCACTTATTTTACTTTGTACCGTTCCCATTTTGTTGATTTACCCATTTCTGCAGAAGTATTTTGTGACAGGAGTGGTAATGGGTAGCGTCAAGGAATAGTTCCAAAAGCATATGCTTTTAATATAAAATTTAAGGAGGATTTTTATGAGAAGGAAACAAGTATTGGCAATGATGCTTGCTGCTGTGGTGGCAGTAACAGCTGCAGGATGTGGTAATGGGGATAAAGCGGAGTCTGGATCTGCAGAGGCTGTTTCAGGCAGTAATGCGGCAGAGGATACCAGCCAGGAAATTACCATCATGCACAAGTTAAGTGGTAATGAAAAATATAGAGAAGGGGATGACATTAATAACAATGTATGGACTCGTTATTATCAGGACGAGTTTGGAATTAAGCTGAACTACACAATTGCCGCAGCAGGAGATGATTACACCCAGAAGCTTACCATGGCAATTGCATCCAATGACCTTCCTGATATTATTGAACTTCCAGCCAAAGAATTTGCGGAGCTGGCTCAGGCTGGAAAGCTGGCAGATCTTACTGAGGTATACGAAAAAGAAGGATCAGAGCTTTTGAAATCTGCATTGGAAGCGGATGGAGGAACACAGCTGGCATCGGCTAAAATAGACGGTAAATTGTATGCTATTCCTCAGCCGGCACCTGCAGATTCTACCTGTGACCTGCTTTGGATCAGAACAGATTGGTTAGATAGTCTTGGGCTTCAGGCGCCGAAAACAATGGAAGAATTATTAGCAGTTGCAAAAGCGTTTCGATATGATGACCCTGACCAAAATGGTAAGGATGATACCTGGGGAATCGGATTTCAGAAAGATATCAACAAAGCAGATGGAGCCAGTCCGGGAAGTTATGAAGGTTTTTTTGCGGCATATGGAGCTTATGCAAGAGCCTGGCTGCCGGATGAAAGCGGGCAAATATCCTATACCGGTATCCGCTCTGGAATGAAGGCTGCATTAAAAGAACTGAATCAGATGTATCAGGATGGATTGATCGATCCTGAATTTGGTGTAAAAGACGTAGTAAAATTGTCTGAGGATATCGCCGCGGGTAAAGTCGGCATGTTCTTTGGAAATGAAGGTACCCCGTGGGGAGCGGCGAAGAGCTGCATCGAAAAAAATCCAAAGGCAGACTGGCAGTGTTACCCTATTGTATCCGCAGCTGACAAAGCGGCGCCAATTTCTTATATTCGATTGAACAGATATTATGCAGTAAATAAGAATTGCAAAAACCCTGAGGCAGCAATTAAACTTGCCAATGCATTTCAGGATAAAATTAATTCCATAGATTCTACGGAAGATACTTTAAATACATTTGGTGTGGATCCGGAAACCGGAATAAATTTTGCAGAATATCCGGCTCTGGCATTAGATCCCGCTGTGCAGAAGTGTAATACGTATTATGCAGAAATTAAAGATGCATTAGAAGGTAAGGTAAAAGAGGAAGATATCCATCCGGAGGCAAAACGTTATTATGAAACCATTAAGGCATTCCGGGATGGCGGTTCGGATAAGTCAAAAGACTCCCTGGGATGGAATTATGATAAGTTTATCGGACCGGAAGGCAGTTGGAACACGATTATTAATGACTATAAGGCAAAAGATTTATTAAAAGAATCCGTATTTTTTGGAGCATCTACGCCCACTATGGGAACAAAGCTGGCATCCCTTGATAAATTGCAGTCAGAAACATATGTCAATATCATTATGGGCACTCAGGAACCAGAAACTTTCGATCAGTTCGTAACAGATTGGAAGTCTTTGGGAGGAGATGAAATTACAGCGGAAGTTAATGATTGGTATAAGACTACATTTGCGAAATAAGAAAGTTCATTTATGCCTGCTGGCAAAGTTAACTATTGATTGGAAGACATCAGGCTGAATTTTCATTAGAAAGGATGGGAAAAAATGAAAGGGAATTACAATATTTTTTATACACCGGAAAATCAATACCCGGAAATGCCTCATGGAGAGATGTGTGGTGATTTTATGCCTTTTTACTGGGAGGGGACCTATTATCTGTTTTATTTATATAAATGTTGTGTATATGTAACGGAGACAAAAGACTTTGTAACATACAGTGAGCCTTATCTGGCATTGCAGAACGGTTCTCCAAGCGATCAGGATTGGCACATAGGTACCGGAAGTGTATTCTGGCATGACGGAATATTTTATTTTCACTATACCGGTTTTTGTGAAGGCAATCATGGTGAAGAAGGGAAGAATGAGCAGGTTATCATGAGGGCAGTCAGCAGAGATTTAAAGCATTGGACTAAGGACCGTGAATTCTTCTTTAAACCGGATACCCGTTATTATGAAAATTTGCATTGGCGTGATCCACATGTGATCTGGAATGAAGAAATCCAAAAATTCTGTATGCTGATTACGGCAACGCAAAAGGGCGGAGAAAAACTTAGAAATGGATGTACTGCGGTATATGTATCAGATGATGTTAGAAAATGGGAGCATTATAAAACCCTCTATTCTCCCCGTACATATATAACGCATGAATGCCATGATGTATTTCAGATGGATGGTTGGTGGTATTTGAGTTTCTCTAATTACTCCAGATGGTGGGAAACCAGATACCGTATTGCAAAGTCTTTTGATGGACCGTACTGGGTTCCGGAAAAGGATGATATGTTTGATGGCAGACAGCTATATGCGGCAAAAACCGTGACCAATGGAAAAAAACGTTATCTGGTAGGCTGGCAGGCGGTAAGAAAAGGGTGTGATGATAAGGAAGGCTGTATCTGGGGAGGGAATGCACTGGTGCATGAATTGATACAGAGAGAAGATGGAACACTGGGCGTTGGAATGGTTCAGGAAATAGAAGAATCCTTCGACAAACACCTGCCGCTTCAATTTCTTCCGAACCAGGGCGTATTCACCTGTAAAGAAGAGTCGATTAAGGGTTTTGTCCCGGAGGGATTTGGATGGGTGAAAGCCGGAGATCTAAAGGAGACTTGCCTGTTTGAAACAACGCTGTCCTGGAGGTCGGGGACTTATGCAGTGGGACTTATGATTCATGCAGACAGTGAAGAATTAAATAAATGGGTTCAGCTGCGGCTGGAAATAACCCATGGTAAGATACTCCTGGATAATTACAAGCGGGTGGATGGAAGTCAGTTGTATCTGGAGGAAAGACCGATAAGCTTTTGCGGCAACCAAGCAAAGATAAAACTTATTGTCAGCGGATCCGTGATCCTTGTTTATGTGGATGATGTGGCACTGGCTTCTAGATGTTATGATATTCCAACCGGATCCATAGGTATCTTTGCAGAATATGGCGGGGTTATGTGCACGGATACAAAACTGATGGAACAGTCATAGGGGTAATAGAAGAGGAGTAAGTAAAAAGGTGTACAGCAATAGCCAATGCTGTATGCCTTTTTAAAGTTCAGAAAAATATTGTGACATTTCAGATATTCGATTATTTATAAGATCTTTTAGTTGGTTAGGATAAATTGACTTGACGAGCTTCCCGTAAGAAATAAAATAATCTGCAATAAATTTCTCTTCCCCTTTATTATAAAATCCTTTTATTATATATTCCCCATTGACAGTAATTAATTGCATGGAGGGGTAATTTTCTTTGTAAAACAAATCTGCTCCTTTTGGCAAAATATGAACTTCAAAATTTGAAGCATCTGAAGATTGAAAAATATTAGCCGAAAAATTAAGTAATTCTTTAATTGGTTTGGCTTCATATGAACGATCTTCCGTAATGCCTGTGATTTTGTCACAGCGGAACACGCGGACTTTTTTTGTATCATAATCGAATCCAGTTGCATACCACTGCCCAAATGAGGAAGAGATGTCAAAGAATTGTATATGATAAGTTATGTCAGAATTATTCTTTATATAAGTGATCTTGCAGACCTTATCAGCTATTGCTGATTGAAGTATAGTATTTAACAATGGACTGCTATTGTGATGTTTTGTTGCTTCAAATCTTAAAATTCCCTCCATTTTATGAATATTGTTTCTAAGCTCATTTGATAAACACATTTCAAATTTTTGCTTTAGTTTTAAAGCACTTAGATGAAACGGCGTTTCTGCATATGCGTTTAGAGTCAGCATTGCAAAATACAGGGCGTACATTTCATCGATTGAAAAAATAATTGGTGATAGAAGTTTATTCTTTAATACACCATACCTGCCATTCCGCCCGGGTTCAGAATAGATCGGCATTCCCATTTCTTCCAGCGCTCGGATATCCCTAATTGCGGTACTTTTAGAAATTCCATACTCCTGCATAAGGTCTCTTAAATTAAAGTGATTTTTATCATTAAGAAAAATCATCATATCATTCAAACGTGTTGATTTATGCATATTATCTATCATCCTCATTTCAATTTAATTCATAAATGGTGTCATATTCTGAAACCACTATATATTATACTATATTCGTATCAACAACTAAAGGAGGAATTTATTATGGAAACACTAAAAGAATTTATAAGGATTATGGATGAGCAAACAGAAATAGCATTAGCAACTAACATTAATAAAATATCAAATGTTAGAATTGTAAACTTCTATTTTAATCCAGATAATAATATCTTATATTTTACAACTTTCAAAAACAATGACAAGGTTAAAGAAATGAAAGCAAATCAAAATGTTGCATTTACTACAATACCACATAACGGAGAAGCTCATGTCAAAGCGAAAGGGATTGCTTACATAAGTAAAAACACGATTTTTGATCTAGCCAATTGCTTTATCAGAAAAATACCTGATTATGAAAGTACAATAGATTATGCCGGAGAGTCCTTAATATTATATGAGATAAAATTTGATACAGCTACAGTTACCATGGATTTATCAAATATTGCGACGATTAAATTATAGATCACGTTGATATGCGACAAACTTAAGATGGCGTTTGTTGTAGTTGTATAGCGGGGAACTGTTTCCAGAATATTCAAAATTTTCAAATATTTTCTTGACAAAATTACATATTAGTATTATTATAATAACAGGAACTATTATTAGTTTTTCAGATTGGAGAACATCATGAAAAGAGTCTTTGGTAATCTTGAAATAGCTTTTGATATAATGTATTTAGTCTCAGCTTTTATAATAGGAATGGTGCTGCTTATGGCATCCAGTTCCGGCTTGCATACGCTGGCTGGGATCATGGCTTTAATATTGGTGTTTGGAGATTCTTTTCATTTGATTCCCCGTATCCAGGTTATTATTTCTAAAAATGAAAAGGTCTTGCGCACTGCCTTAGGGCGTGGCAAACAGATCACCTCTGTTTCGATGACAGTATTTTATCTTTTTCTTTGGCAAATAGGGCTGCAGATAAGCAGTATTCCGGTACTTCCATTATGGAACTATCTGATATACGCCATGGCTGTGCTGCGTGTAGCTCTCTGTTTTCTGCCTGCAAACCGTTGGGTGGAGGAAAAACCTCCGGTAAAATGGGGCATATATCGCAATATTCCTTTTTTTGTAATAGGAATTATGGTTTCCATTCTTTTTTTCCTGAATCGGAATGTGATATTAAGTATCCATTATATGTGGCTGGCAATTTTATTAAGCTTTTCTTTTTATCTTCCGGTTGTTCTTTTTACAAACCGTAACCCCAAAATAGGAATGCTGATGCTTCCTAAAACAGGCTGCTATCTTTGGATTATCAGCATGTGCCTGTTTTTGTAAGAAATACTAAATTCAATTGTCCTGCTATTGTTCAATTCGCCGGAGAAGAGGTTTTTAATTTCGCTATTTGTTACAGGCTGGTTTCCACAAAATCCAAAACGTAAGTAATGCTGTAACTGTTAATGATATATTTATTTCACCTACGAAAGGAGATTTACAATGAATGAACATAAGAAGTTAACGAATGAGGTTGGTGCACCCATAGCTGATAATGAAGTTTCAATAACCGCCGGTCCAAGAGGACCTGTAGTGATGCAGGATGTATGGCTGATGGAGAAGATGGCACATTTTAACCGGGAAGTTATTCCAGAGCGCCGTATGCACGCCAAAGGCTGGGGGGCTTATGGAAAATTTACTGTAACACATGACATTTCTAAGTACACCAAAGCAAAGGTGTTACAGCCTGGAGCGGTAACAGAGACTTTCACTCGATTTTCTACGGTAGCAGGAGAACGAGGAGCAGCAGACTGTGAACGTGATATACGTGGTGTTGCCACGAAGTTCTATACCGAAGAAGGCAACTGGGATCTGGTCGGGAATAACACTCCTACCTTTTTTATCAGAGATGTTCATAATTTCTCGGATTTGAACCGTGCTGTCAAAAGAGATCCCCGTACCGGGCGCCGCTCTGCACAAAATAACTGGGATTTCTGGACACTTCTTCCAGAATGCTTCCACCAAGTAACGGTAGTTATGAGTGATCGTGGAATTCCAGCTTCTTTCCGTAATATGCATTTTTTTGGTGAGCATACCTTTTCTCTTTACAATGATAAAAATGAACGTGTTTGGTGTAAATTTCATTTTAAAACCCAGCAGGGGATAAAGAATTTTTCAAATGAAGAAGCAGCTAAAGTCAATAGCGTGGACAGAGAATATCACGGGAAAGATTTGTATGATGCGATTGAAGAGGGTGATTTTCCAAAATGGACGATGTATGTTCAGATTATGACAGAAGAACAGGCTGCAAACCATTATGAAAATCCATTTGATATCACTAAAGTCTGGAGACATGGAGAATATCCGCTGATTGAAGTGGGAGAATTGGAATTAAACCGAAATGCGGATAATTATTTTGCTGAGGTAGAGCAGGCTGCATTTGCTCCTGCACATGTAGTGCCGGGTATTGGATTTAGTCCTGACCGATTTTTACAGGGAAGATTGTTTGCATATGGTGATGCACAGCGCTACAGGCTGGGTGTAAACCATAATCATATCCCGGTAAACCGCGCAAAAGTGGAGGTAAATGAGTATCATAGGGACGGAGCCATGCGTATGGATGGCAATTATGGAGGGACTCCCGCTTATACGCCAAACAGTGCCGGAGCATGGACGGCACAGCCTGAGGTTATGGAACCTGAACTTTCACTGGAAGGTGCGATGTATCGCTATGATCCTAAGGATGATCCAACGGATGACTGTTTCCGCGCTGGTGGGGACTTATGGCGTGTTCTGACAGAAGAGAAGAAGGAGATTCTGATACAAAATACAGCAGGGGATATAGCTAGTGTTACCCCGAATATTAAGTACCGTCATGCAGTGCACTGTTACCTGGCAGATCCGGAATACGGAGAGCGTTTTACCGACGCGGCAGGATTATCCATGGACAAAGTTAAAGAGCTTGCAAAATTGGATAATAACAGTTTGATCCAGGCTACGATTTCCACTGATATGGAGTAAAATATAATTTTATAAAGTAATTTATCACTGTATTAGTGATGTTTTAATTGGGCAGAAGATGGTTGATTTATGCGACTTTCTTCTGCCCAGTCTATTTTGCAAGCTGTCCTTATGTATTGCTTTGCACAGTTTTTGCACCCTTTCTCTAGTATACATATTTTCGTTGAAATTGTGTTGTGTTCTAATCTTCTTATTCTAAATTAATATTTCTGTAACAAAAGCTAAACATAAAACAAACAAAAGTATCTTATATTTTTACTATCAACCAAAAAAATATCTGTTAAGTTATTAAATGCTATTGGCAATAAATTTGTCATTGTACTCTTCGAGAAATAATATGGATTAGGAATATCTTCATTCATGTTAAAATGTACTTTTGGAAGGCAGAGGAAAATGAATAAGATACAGAGAGATAAGAAGCGGATGAAGAGAATCCCTGCACTAAAGTGGAAATACAGAACTTTTTTATATATTAGCCTGCTTCTCACTGCAGTACTTTCTATGCTGAATGTCAAGAATAAAGTATTTCCAGTTCCACTTGGGACCTTGATTTATGTAATAGCAGCCTGCAGTTTGACGATAACTTGTTTTTATCTGGTTTCAGATGTAAAATTGATTAGACTCAAAATACAGAAAATTGTGAGACCTATGATTGGGAAATATCATTTTGCGCATCTTCTGGTTAGTAATTACAGGTACCGTACTGTAACATTTGCAACAACAGGGCTAATGATAAATATGGTATTTGCTGTTTTTAACGGTGTGATTGGTATCAAAAGCCAATCGGCCTGGTATATGACGTTATCAGTTTATTATGTACTGTTAAGTGTAATGCGCTACTTGGCGGTGAATTATGAAAGGCGCATATCAAAAACAGAACAGAGCAGGAAGCTGAAACTTCTAGAACTTGCGGTTTACAAAAACTGCAGTATCCTGTTTATTTTTATGACAACCGCACTTGGAGGAATGGTAATGCTTACCCTGAATTCTCAAGGGGGTAAGCATTATCCGGGGTATACAATTTACGCCTTTGCACTTTACGCGTTTATTAAGATTCCCCTTGCGATTGCTGGCAGGATAAAAGCCGGTAGAATGAAATCCCCACTTCTGATGACCATCCGGAGCATTGGGTATGCGGATGCCTGTGTTGCCGTTTTGTCTTTGCAGACCGCTATGCTTTCCTCTTTTGGACATGGGGATTTGGAAGACAGAGTTGTGAGAATGATGAATGCAGGTACGGGAGCAGCTATGTGTCTTATGGTTCTTGGCATGGGGATTTATGGAATATATTGGACGATGAAGCGGCAAAAAGAAATAGTGGATGGAGGAATTATAAATGATTAATATACTTGTGGTAGAAGATGATAGAAATTTGAATAAGATTGTATGCAAATACCTGAATGATTGTGGATTTAATGCAAAAGGATGCCTGGATGCAAACAGCGCATACGAAGAAATGTACAATCACCTTTATGAAATGATTATTTCTGATATTATGATGCCGGAAATTGATGGATTTGAATTTGCAGAAACGGTTCGGGCTGTAAACAAGAATATCCCTATCCTTTTCATGTCGGCAAAGGATGATCTGCCATCGAAACAAAAAGGATTTCAGCTCGGAATTGATGATTATATGGTCAAACCAATAGAGTTGGATGAACTCCTGCTCAGGGTACGGGCACTTCTGCGCCGCTCCAATATTGAGATGGAGAGAAAGATTGTCATTGGTAATCTGGAGCTGGATGCGGATGGTATGAGTGCAGAAATTGACGGAGAGGAGATAAGTCTTACCACTAGAGAATTCAACATTATTTATAAGCTTCTGTCTTATCCGAAAAAGACATTTTCCAGAGCACAGCTTATGGATGAGTTTTGGGGCGTAGAAAGCGAAACCAGCTTACGGGCAGTGGATGTATACATTACGAAGCTGCGTGACAAATTTTTCGCTTGTGAGGGATTTGAGATTAAAACAGTCCGGGGACTTGGGTATAAGGCGGTACTGTTATGAAGCATCCCAAAGACAGTATCAAAAATACGATCAGAGAGTCCAGATTTCCGCCTTCCCTTTTTGCCATATACCTGGGTGTGCTTTTATTTATGTCGGGAGTACATACCGGGCTTCTGGTGCTGATGGACACATTGGGATGGAATGATTTACTCCAGTCTGCGATTCCTATTTTATACTGGTCTGCAGTAGCCATTGGATTAACACTTTTCACCAGGCGGAAAGTGAGGAAGACCTATGACATCCCCATGAGGCAGCTTGCAGAAGCAACAGATAAAGTAGCACATGGGGACTTCTCTGTTTTTGTACCTCCTATTCACACTTTAGAAAAGAAGGATTATTTAGATCTTATGATAATGGACTTCAACAAGATGGTGGAAGAGCTTGGGAGTATTGAGACCTTAAAAACTGATTTCTTCTCCAATGTTTCCCATGAAATAAAAACCCCTCTTTCTATCATACAAAGTCATGCGGAATTGCTGCACAGAGATCATCTGCCAGAGAATCAGCGTAAAGAATATACCGAAATGATACTGAACGCAACCCATCGGCTCTCTAATTTAATTACAAATATGCTGAAATTAAGCAAACTGGAAAAACAGGCAATCACACCAATGCCGGAGCCATATGATGTCTGCAGGCAGCTCTGTGAATGTGCCCTGCAGTTTGAAGACATATGGGAAAAGAAAGGAATCGAGTTTATTGCAGATATTGAGGAACGGGCCATAATATCCGCGGACGAGGAACTAATGGCACTTGTCTGGAATAACCTGTTGTCCAATGCAGTGAAATTTACTGAGTCAGGTGGAACGGTTATCTTGCGACAGACCTCCAATGAAAAAGAAATCCTTGTCCAGATAGAAGACAATGGCTGTGGTATGAGTGAAAAAACACTGCAGCATATTTTTGACAAATTCTATCAGGGTGATACTTCCCATGCAACAGAAGGAAACGGATTAGGACTTGCCATTGCTTTGCGGGTGCTGCAACTGTCAGGATTCATTATTTTTGCAGAAAGTGCTGTGGGGAAAGGGAGTACATTCACAGTACAAATTCCAATTCAGGAAGAGGTGGTATAGCATATGAATGACATCATAAGAGAACGAAAAAAATTCACCGGATATGATTATAAAGATGTGGAAATAGAAGAAGGAGAAGTTTCCATGTATTTGGATGGATATATGAATTTTGGCTGGATTGCAGACGGGGATCGACCACCGTCAAAAAAAGGCAGGAATGTGTTATTATGTCTGAAACGTGACAGGGTCATCTTAAACAAAGTGGAACTCACCCGCCTGGAACGCCATTTTGAATCCTGTATGAATGAAATCAAGATAATGAAAAAAGCACAGACCTCTGTTCCTACGATGGTTTCGCTGGGAATTGGGATAGCAGGTACCATTTTTATGGCATGTTCTACATTTGCAGTAACTGCAGATCCACCGATGATCGGATTATGCATCCTCTTTGCCATCCCGGGATTTATAGGTTGGATTCTGCCATATTTTATCTATAAATCATCAGTACAAAAACAGAAAGAAAAGCGGAGACCTTTGTTAGAAGAAAAATATGATGAAATCTATGAAATCTGCAAAAAGGGAAATGAACTTTTGTAGGCGCTTAATGTAATTGGTAAAACGTTAATGTAGCATACAATCAAGTCCAATGATTATATATGGGTGATACATGCAGGGATTCAGGGACTAATGGTTGCTATGATTACCATTTCAGGCACCCTTGTGGCAGCAACAGGACCGATTTATGATAACCACTCACAGGTTTGATTTCCTCCAGCTATGAGTAATTATTACCGCTAACAGGCGGCTTGCATCCCAAATGGATAAAGGCACCATGGTGTATATTCTGTCTATACCGGTTCATCGGTCAAAAGTAGCATCCACGCAAATAATTTAAAAATACACGAAGTATCAGGGGAGCATTCCGCAAAAGGGAGCTCCCCTATACTTATTGATTCTGACTTTTGTCTGCCAAAAATAATTTCAAAATTAGTTAAATTAACAATGCTCAAACAAATTATAAGCAATTTGTAAATAAAGAAGAGTTATCCTTAATTCTGAAATTGCAAATGACAAATAACGAAAGGCAGGAAAAAAATGAGTGAAAAAAGTTTTATAGGTTATGAGTATAAGGATATTTCAACAAAACTGGAAATGGAATCTGTTTATGCCGACGGGTATGAGAATTTCGGATGGAGTCTGGACAGCACATCTTCCCCTTCAAAAGGACTCGGAACTGTCAGCATGAAATTCAAACGGGATCGAAAGATAAACAATAAGACAGAATTGACTCGCCTTCAGCGCCAGTTTGACAGTGGCGTGGAGGAAATCAACAGCCTGGAAGCATCAAAAACGGCCAGAGCATCTATTGTTGCCTATACCCTCGGTATGATAGGAAGCGCATTTATGGCGGGATCGGTTTTTGCGGTCACCCATCAACCACCGATGGTGGCATTATGCATTATCCTGGCAATCCCAGGTTTCCTCGGATGGATTCTTCCATATTTCGGTTACTGTGCAATCCGCAAGAGCAAATCGGCGCAGGTAACACCGCTCATTGAGCAGAAGTATGATGAAATTTACCAGATATGCAAAAAAGCAAATGAATTGTTAGGATAAGGAGAGAGACAATGAAAGTAATTCAAACAAAAAGACTGTAAAAAAGGTTCAAAAAAAAGAGCAGATTAATAATACTTTAACAATAAACTGACACTCTATAAACATTTGAATGGGATAATCAATTCATCAAAACACGAAAGGGGATCAAGCATATGACATTAAAAGTGATTATTGTCGCAATTATTGTAGTTATCGCTGGAGCAGTTGCGGTAATCGTAAAAAAGAAAAAATAAACTTGCATTGAGATCTGAAAGAACAAAATAATAAAAATACTTAAGAAAGAGGACAAACGATGGTACTGAAAGAAAAAGTTGGAGTATTTGCCGCAAAACAGGCATTGAATTATATGGACAAAAATCCGGAGACGAATTTACCAAAGCTAATGGACTGGTTTGATAAGTTCGATGTAAAAAATACGCTGCAGGCCGAACGGGAATCCATACGAAAAGTGATTTCTAACCCGGACAGCAACTGGTACAAGCTGATTATGAGCCTTTGGGATGACGTAGACACAGAGGTTCGGAACCGTCTTTTTGAGAATCTGATCATCAATGCCTCTCTTCTGGGATATCAGCGGCAGGTAGAGAATAAAAAGAAATACAACTGCAATATCCCATGGGCAATCCTGATGGACCCGACCAGTGCCTGCAACCTGAAATGTACCGGCTGCTGGGCTGCTGAATACGGAAGCCATATGAACCTGACATTTGAAGATATGGATAACATTGTGACACAGGGAAAAGAGCTGGGGACCTATGTGTACCTGTTTACAGGAGGGGAGCCTCTCGTCCGGAAGAAAGACCTGATCCGGCTATGCGAAACCCATCCGGACTGCGTATTTTCTGCATTTACCAATGGCACGTTGATTGATGAAGCATTTGCAGATGAAATGCTCCGGGTGAAAAATTTTATGCCTGCAATGAGCATCGAAGGCTTTGAACAGGCGACGGATGCAAGGCGGGGCGAAGGCACCTATCAAAAAGTGATTGATGCCATGAATATTCTTAGAAACCGGAAACTGCCCTTTGGGATTTCCTGCTGTTATACAAGCGAGAATGCGGAAGTGATTGGGAGTGAGGCTTATATTGACCAGATGATTGATATGGGGGCCAAATTTGCATGGTTTTTCACCTATATGCCGGTAGGCAAGGGCGCAGTAAAAGAACTGATGGCCAGACCGGAACAGCGGGAAATGATGTACCATAAGATACGGGAATACCGGCAGACAAAACCACTGTTTACCGTTGATTTTTGGAATGACGGAGAATACGTGGGAGGTTGTATCGCAGGAGGCAGAAGCTATCTGCATATCAATGCAGGCGGGGATATTGAGCCGTGTGCTTTTATCCACTATTCGGATTCTAACATCCATGATAAGACGCTCCTTGAAGCCTACCAATCACCCTTATTCATGGGATACCATGACAATCAGCCATGGAATGAAAACCCGTTAAGGCCTTGCCCCGTCCTTGATAATCCCGGAAGGCTGACAAAGCTGGTGAACGACAGCGGAGCAAAGAGTACAGATTATCAGAATTTAGAGACAGCAGAGGAATTCTCGGAAAAATGTGTGGAAACAGCAAAGGACTGGGCACCTGTGGCGGAACGTTTGTGGGAAGCATCTTGTGCAGGCTGCGCATCCTGCGGCAAATGCAAAAGTGCCTAATGAAATTTGCCAATCAGGACATTTTTTATAAAGTTTATTATCGAAGGAAAAGGGAGGAAACAATATGGAGCGGCAAAAGGTGCGAAAGATTTCCGTTCTATTGACAAGGTATCACAGCCTGTTTTCTGACTTCATATATTTCACCAGCGGACGCGGGTATACCCATGCATCCATCTCACTGGGAGAAGACACCTGCTATTACAGTTTCAACCTGAAAGGCATTTGTGTGGAAAATATGGCAGGAAGGAAACCGGTATCAAAAGATCCCAAAAGTATCTGCTATGAATTTGAAGTGTCGGAATTTGATTACGGGCGGATGAAACGAAAGATACAGGTCATGCTGTCAAATCGCCAATTATTTCACTACAATCGCCTGGGTCTTATATTTTGTTTCCTGCATATTCCATTTAAAAGGACCCAGCATTACTTTTGCTCTCAGTTTGTCGCAGAGCTGTTGTCCCTTACTGAGGATATTACACTTAAGAAACACCCATCTTTATATTTGCCAAATCAGTTTGTAAAAGAACTGGAAGGGCAGACCAGCCTGTGCAGGGTCATACAGGATATGATATGATAAGTCAGGAACAATAAAACAAGATGTAAATGATTATATAAGGTACAATGCGGTTGGTTTATAACTGCATTGCAAATAAACAGGAGGATCCGATATGCGGGCAGCTATTTATTTAGGAAAGAAAAATATTAAGATGGGAGATCTGCCGATACCAATCGCGGGTGAGCACGATATCGTTATAAAAAATATCTATGCAAGTATCTGCGGTACGGACGTAGCCGTTTATAACCACGGACCGGGTACCGGGCACCGGATTGATGTGGGTGGTGAATTTGGTCATGAGATGGTCTCAAGGGTAGTGCAGGTGGGAAAACAGGTGAATGGTATCCGTCAGGGAGACAGAGTCTATCCTTACCCCCGGCTGGCAAAAGGTGTGCCGGAACGGGCGGGTACCATTGGTGGATTTTCAGAGTACATCCTGGTTCCCGGCGCAGAGCTGAACCGTCACGTATATCTTGTCGATGAGAAAATATCAGACAAAACGGCCAGCCTGATTGAGCCATTTACGGTAGGATGCCGGGCGGCAAGGCGTGCTGACCCTCGTAAAGGAGAAAATGCCATTGTATTTGGTGCCGGTACAATCGGCATTGCGGCAGCCATTGCTTTAAAATACTTTGGATGTAATGAAGTCATGGTCTGTGACCATTCAGAGCTACGCTTGAAAAAAGCAGCATCGTTGGGTATGAAAACCTGCAATAACAGTAAAGAGGATGTAAAGAAGAAAGCAATATCATGTTTCGGGGAGGCCTTTGCAATTACAGGATTGACTGCAGATGTAGCCATTTATATAGATGCCGCCGGTGCTGAAAGCATTCTTGACTTATATCAGGATATGGGAAAGGTTGAGAGCCGTATGGTGGTGGTGGCAGTGCTCGCCGGGAAACGTCCGGTTGATATCCTGCAGATGACCTTTGCCCAACATGCGTTAATTGGAAGCGGTGGGTATAAGGAAGAAGATGTACAGGATGTGATGGAAATTATGAAAAGCCACAGATGGGACATCGAAAGTATCATCACACAGATCTATCCCTGGGAACAGCTTCCGGATGCTATAGAGATGGCGGGAGATGTGAATCAGTCTCTGAATGTGATGATTCAATACTAGGGACCTATTCAGGTGATGCTGCGTCAGAGTACTTCATTGATTTACAACTTCCGTATATTTTTTCAGTATTCTTAATATAGTAATGCGAAAAGCAGTATGTTTAGAGTATGAAAGAGATTATATTATATGGTAATGCATTAAGGTCCACCATACTGACTCATTATAATCTGAGCAATTTTAGCATTTGGAGTCTTAATATTTACAGGATATTGTAATCGTTTTTCATAATTCCACATAGGTTAACATTTCCCCCTTTCCCATGTAGACGGTGTTTAAGTATAACGTTATGGGAAGTGGGTAAAACCAAATATGTAACGATTTCCATCAAAGGCATGGTGTCTGCTCTTAAGAAAGGGAAATGTAGAATTACGGTTAAGACAAGCAGTGGAATCAGCACATTATGTAATGCTTGAATAGAATAAGATTCAAAGGTAGAGGCGTATATTGTATGTCTCTATTTTTTTAGTCAAATTTTATAAATATAAATGGATAAAATTACTAATTAGACAAGAATATTTACCAGTTAGTCAATAGGGGGTGAAAAATTGATGGAAATATGATATATATTTAATTACAATGTATAATTTAAATTATGTACTGTGACTTACTTATAAAAAGGGGGAGAATAATGAATCATAAGCTTAAAATAATTATAACTTCAATCATCCTAGTGCTGGTTATTGCTATGCTTCCAGTAAATAATACTATGGCTTCCAATAGTAATGTAATTTGTAATGACAATAACGGTATACCAGATAAAGTTTTATATCAAATTATTTTACGTAAACTTAACAAATATGGGTTTGAAACATTTACTGAAAGAGAAGCAGTGAAAATAAAAAAATTGAATGCTAGTAATTATAATAATTCTAAAAAAATAAGAAGCTTAAAAGGAATAGAAAAGCTTAAAAATCTTGTTTCTTTAGATGTTTCTTATAATAAAATACATTCTTTATCTGGGATAGAAAAGTTATATAAACTTAGTGTGTTAGATTTTAGTTTTAATCAAGTGAAAAATATAAAATCAATTAAAAATTTGTATAGCTTAAAGCATCTTAATTTAGATGGTAATAAAATAATAAGCCTTAAAGATATTGAAAATTTAACAAATTTAGAATCAATTTATGCACAATTAAATAGAGTAAAAGAATTACCAAATCTAAAAAAGCATACTAATTTAATGGATGCTAATTTTAAATATAATAAAATTAGCAAAAAAGAATTGACTAAAAAGTTGCCAGATAGTTGGTTGAAAAATAACAATTGGTTTAAAAGTCACGTTAAACTTCAAAATCTTGTGAAAACAATAGACCTTGTTAAACCAAAGTCATTTAATGGAATTAATAAGAATACTAAAAAAATTATTGGAAAGGCAAATAAAAAGTCGACGATCGTACTTAGAGATTCAAACAAAAAAAGAATACAAAAAGTAAAATCGGACAATAATGGAAATTTTACATTAAAAAATCTTGATTTGAAAAAGTATGTAGGAAAAACATTGTCATTAGAGTCATATGTAGTGGATCAAGTGTATGATGAGCGGTATACCCTAAAAGTAAAGAAGTTTATTGTCCGAAAATAGCAAAATAACATATTTTAAAAAAATATTATAAATTCAATTAAACAAGCCTGTAACCGCTTAATCGCAGTTATGGGCTTATTTAATCTTAATAAGTAAATTCAATATCAGCACTGACGTACCATTTATATTATTTTATTTATATTTACTTTTGATACTATACTCCCTGCTCCAGCCGCTGAAAGATATCTCATATGGTTCAAAACATACCTTTGCTTTGCCCTTAGTCAGGTAGAAGCGAAATTTATTGGTAGAGTAAGAGTTAATAGTATTCCACTGATAATCAGAAGAATTGGCACCAGCTTCTTTTTTAATAGCTTTAATGACAGATTCTTTAATTTTATATGAAGAACCTTTGCATACGTCATTTAGCGTAAGCCTTTTTCCGGTTTTCAAGCTATAATTTAGTCCATATACGTAAGTATTATGTATACCTCCAGCATACCAGTTCGTTCTTACCTTAATACTAATCACACCATTTCTATTATAAGTTATTTTTTGCTTAGCATAATTAAAATATTCCTCGCTTCCCAAAGACTGTGATCTTTGCCTTGCATAAGAATACAAGCTTTTTACATTCTCTGATTTTAAGAAGTCATTGCAGTCTTTTTGGATTGCTTTATTGATTTGCTTAACAGCCTTAGAGTTTCCTTTCAGTTTTACCTTTTGATAATATACGGTTGCTTTAATTCGTCCGCTTCCATACGTTTTGCTTTTGTTCACTTTATTAGTGGTATACCTTGCGATTGATGCAGCCTGTGTAACCACGCTCAAGGATAATGATAGTACAAATTATTACCGGAAGCAGATATCTTTTGATATTTATCTTGTTTTTATGATTCATATTTTTCCCTCTTTCTAAATCAGTTTTATATAGTAAAGCTAAAAGTATCCAACACCATTAGACTTTACACGAATCCCGGTTATTTTACGGATATATTTCACTGGTTTGTAATCACCACAGTTACCACTCTTTACCCTCCCTTTTTTTACTAATCTTTCCATGATTCACCCTCCATAATAAATAATATTTGCCCATTTCAAAGCTTGGTAAGCATAATACTATTATAGCTCAATATTACAAAACTTCAATATAATACAATTAATTTATAGGAAAATGGCACAAATTAATTGCTCATATAAAGATAAAATGATATAATTTATACAGTGAAAATTAAAAAACAAGGGAGAAAGAGGAATGAAAGGACAGAAGAGTGGAAAGATTGTTTTGTGGATATTTTCAGTAATGTTTATATTGGGAAGTTTAGGAGGTTTTTCATCTGGACAAGTAATTGCAGGTATCGCGTTAATGCTATTCGGGTTATCATTATGCCCACTGATATGGAAACTGGTTGAAAAAATGGGTGGAAATAATATTAAGCGTCTAAAAATTGTATTCCCTATTTTCTTTTTTGTATTATCTATGGTAACGATGGGTAGTGTACCTGAAGACAAACAGAAGACCAAAGATGTAATTACAACAGAGCAGGCGACTGCAAAAGTAACAGAAGTACAGTCAGAGTCGGTTACCCAATCAGAAACACAACAACCGATCACAGCAGCACCTACGGAAAAATCAACTGAAAATGAAACAGCAGAAGAAACTCAAGCTTTGACCGAAACAGAGCCTCCTGTAAATCATGGAGTGGCTGTTCATTTTATTGATGTAGGTCAGGCTGATTGTATTCTCATAGAATCCAATAAGCACTTTATGTTAGTAGATGCAGGTAATAATGATGATGCAGATACAATCGTTTCATATTTAAATGAACAGGGTGTGAAGAAGCTGGATTATGTGATTGGTACCCATCCACATGAAGATCATATTGGATCTTTAGACACAGTAATTAATACATATGATATTGGTACCTTAATCATGACACCTAAAGTTGATACAACAAAGACTTTCGAAGATGTGGTAACCGCCATAAAGAATAAGGGGTTAAATGTTATTGCTCCGGTTGTCGGGAAGACATATTATATAGGAGATTCAACATTTACTATTTTATCACCAGATCCTAATAATGATTATGGAGACGAATATAATAATTGGTCAGTTGGAATAAAACTTACTAATGGGTCGAAGAGTTTTGTTATGTATGGAGATGCTGGAGCTGAGGCAGAACAAGATATTCTAAAAACTGATATAGATTTACGGGCGGACGTATTAAAGTTAGGGGATCATGGCAGCGATACCTCTGCAACAGATTCTTTTTTAGATACTGTACAGCCCAAATATGCAGTAATTTCTTGTGGAAAAGATAATGAATACGGATATCCACATCAAAAAACAATGGATAAAATGGTTTCCAGAAATATAGAAGTATTCCGTACCGATGAACAAGGAACAATTATTGCATCATGTGATGGTAATAGCATTACCTGGAATAACAATCCGAGTACATCCATGGCTGCCGGCCAACAAACAGAATCAGCCCAGACAGAAACAATGCAGACAGATCCTATACCTGAGACTCAGGCGACAGAACCAGTCACAGAAGCGCAGCCAGTGGGTATGGACTATATCATAAACATAAATACTGGTAAATTCCATTATCCAAGTTGTTCTTCTGTAAAGCAAATGAATGAATCTAATAAGAAATTTTATAATGGTAGCAGTGATGATTTGGTGAGTCAGGGGTATAGTCCTTGCGGTCGGTGTAAGCCATAAATGTTGTAAGTGCCGCCAATAACCCATTACTTATATATTAGGAGGAGGAAACTTAAATGTACGAGCAAGATTATATAATGCGTATAAATAGAGATGTTATCAGGACATTAAGCAAATTAGTTTTTAACAGAGATACTGAACTTCCAATAGATATTAATACAAATGATTTAAAAAGTGAAGATAAGAGAAATCTTCAAACCCTAAATGGTCAAGTAGATCTTGGAGAAATTAGTGAAGTTGAAAAAGATATATATCAAAGTATTGAAAGAAAAGAAGATCGTGCTTTAGAGAAAGCGCTATTGTTTTATACTTACTTAAATGAACAAAGTGATGACTTTTTATTAGCTAAAAATTATAGCCGTGAGCAGTTAAGATCCGGATTAAAATTTATCTCTTCTCAGTTAGGAATATCAGATATTATTGATCTGAATTATTTTGAATAAGAGGGAAACAAATCATAGAGCAATGTCAGAACCTCCAACGGATATAATTATTACTCCGTACCGTTTAACATGAAGCAAGTATTGCATCTTGTAATGGCAATCTGTGGTACGAACCGGGACTACTAGATTGAGTTACCTTTATTACATAATAAACGAATTTGAACCTTTAAATCTACCTTTTAGTACATATATAAACCATTAAAGTTTTAATATGATATGATATTAAAAAATTATAGGATTGGGGCTCATCAATGATCTGGAAAATAATTGCATATAGTTTTGAAATGATGATCTTTATAGTCGCTCTAGTGAGTAGTGTAGGAGCCTTATCTTTTGTAAAACTCCGCAACTGGTGCGACATGGGATATAAGCATTGTTGTGTTGTAAATGCTGTTATAGCAATAATATTATATCTAATCTCAGATGGTTCAGATCAATTTATTTTATATGCGTGGCTTCAGATTCTAAGTTTACAAACCGTAGTGGATCATATATTTGTTTCGCATTTAATGGGACGCCATGTTGATCCGGAATATTGGAATGATGCTATCACGCATCACATATTGTCATATGGTATTATTGCTATTTATTTTATTCTGCTTCATGCCGATGAAAAGCATATATTTTATACTATTTTTTCTTAATATCGAACCAGTAAAAATGTATATTCGACGTAGAGGTTTTGATGAGCTATAGTGATTCCTATCAATATGGAGAACACCTTCAAGGGGGGAACATAATGTTCGCCCCCTTATATTAAATTAAAATATTTCAGTACCACAATCCATAGAAATATACTGGCAACTGATAATATAGAATCAAATACTACAATCTGTCCTGATAATTTATAATTTGCTCTAGCGTTTTGAGCCATCGTAAATGTTGAAACAGCAGTAGGACTTGCAAATAGAGCCATCAGTGCAGCAAGCTCTATTTTCTTGAAACCAAACAAAATCGCAATCGGTATAAAAATACCAGGCAAGATAATTAATTTGCCAAGCACGCTAATAGACAGCTGCTTTTTATACTCGCCAATACTCTTAAATTGAAAACTGCCGCCAAGAACGATTAAAGCAAGTGGAGTTGCCACCTTTGAAATATCGGTAACAGTATGCTCAATTATTATAGGCAATCTAATGTTCGTCAAAACAAAAAAGAAAGCGACAACAGAACCAATGATCAATGGATTATGTATAACTTCTGTAAACACATGCTTTTTGCTTTGTTTCTGTTTTGAGTAGATAGAAAGTGCAACTACAGATAATAAATTAAACAGTGGTATAATAAATGCAATCAAAATAGCGGTGGTTCCTGTATTTTCATTTCCGTATAAAGTCTGGGCAATGGGGACGCCAAACAATATGTAATTACTGCGAAAAATCCCCTGTATCATTACACCACGATTATTATTTTCTTGTTCAATCTTTGGTATGATAATCATTAATGATATGAATGAAACCACTACTAAAATAACAGCAAATAGAATAAGCTTTGCTGAAAACAATTCAAAAAAATCACTTTGGTAAATGTTTATGAAAAGTACGAGTGGTAAAAACACCCTGAAACAAAGACCATTGAGTTGTTTTAGAAACAGGTCATTGAATATACCGATGGCTTTAAGAAAATATCCCAAAGCCATCATGCAAAATAGTGGAAAAACAACTGAAACTGCAAGATATAAATTAATCATAGCTGGAAAATTCAACTAAATTTCCATCAGGATCACGGAGATAGATCGATTTCATAACGCCACGAACTCCATGTCTTTCCACAACACCTTCCTCAACCTGCAAACCTTTATTCTCAATCTCTTTTTGAAAGACTTCAATATCCCCATTTATCTCAAAACAAATATCGCCGCTGCCTGTCTGTACATTTTTCGCATGGGGAGAAAGTTCTTTTCCTAAAATATGAACATTAATTTTAAAATCACCTGCGTACAATTCGCATCTTTCACCTCGGTATTTTGGAATAAATCCAAGCTTTTCATAAAATTCAACGGTAGAGAAAATATTTTCCGCAGTAATAACCATATGGTCTATTTTTTGAATCATCAGGAATCCTCCTTTGCATTTAGTTGCTGTATGTTCCTTTCAATGTATACTGATCAAGAATATGCCCATCCATCTGTTTATACATGTCATTATACAAGAAGCCATTTTCAAGGTTTAACATGATATCTAAGGCGTACACATGAATTTCATATAGATGTGGTGCGTCAGGTGGAGCCATGCCACCATAGAAAGAGGAAAGTTCTTTGCTTTGATTACCGCCTTGCGTACTTGTCCAGCTATTTAAACCTTGTACAAAATCGGTAGCTGTTTGACTTTCATTTTCCATAATTTCTGTTCTGGTAATATTGGCTGCTGTCCAGTGAATCCAAGAAAATCCACCGCTTACAGGAAAGGCATCCTTATCCTCAAGTACGATGGCATAAGACTTCGTATCTTCAGGTGCATTTTCTATTTTAAACGGTAATGAATATGTGGGTATCCCATTTTCATTAAATTGATCGCCATATTTTCCGTATTTCTTTTCAATTTCTCCATTTACAATACCAGTACTTGTTACAATCATTTTATCTTCCTCCTTAATTGTTGTTTGGCATCCGGTAAGCATTATTACCCCAAGGACAGTTGCTGTACACATTAAAGCTGTTTTTTTGATGTTCATAATACCTCCTTCGTTTCATGTCTTATGATGGTAGCTTATTAGAAAATATCAAATTTGTAAATTACCCACTTTTTAGTGGGCATGAAAAATATGGGAAATTCCATCCGCTAAGCATTTTATAATTTTGGTGTAATTGCCCTACTCACAAGTTCCATGTATAAGTTAATTAATAATCTGCTCAGAAAAACTGGGCTTGTTTTGCATACCCAAAAGAGGTATATTAAATACATAAGTCATTGCCTGATACTTTATCAGTGTTCACGTGGAAATACTACAATGAATTATGGAAAAAGAATTGACGCTTCTTTTTTTAGTTTGCTAAAGACGAGAAAAAATGAAGATCAATAGAAGGGAGTAACTTAAGTGCTGAAAAGGTTTATTGCAGCTTTACTAATATTAATGTGCTTTATTGTAACAGGCTGTAAAAATAAGTTTGATAATAATGTTTCGAATGAACCATCACAATGGGGTAACTTATCCAGAGATCCTAATATATATCTTGAGATCAGAGATGCAACTTTATCTACTGCATCGAATGAAATCAATATCAGTATTATAAATAATAGCGATCTGGAGTATGTATTCACTGAGGAGGTCTATCTTGAGATCAAATCAGATCAAAATTGGTATCAGAAAGCAAGAATATACGAGACTATGGAGATGGCGTGTCTATTAGATGCCAACTCGTCTTCAGAATGGCAAGTGCCTCTACAGATTGACGATACATTAGAGATTGCAGATACAAGGGAGATCGAAGCCGCTGATGGGGTGCTGATTGACAGAGTAGCTTTAGTGCCTGGTACTTACAGACTGGTTATCAAATTATATCAGGATGGTGAATTATTCCTGATATCTAAAGAATTTGATATAATTGGTTGAGCTTAGAGTGAAATAAATCTTTGTGCATTTGAATTGAGTAATTTGTGTATATATAATTGAATATGTTTATTGTTAGCTAAGTAAAAATGCGATAACGTATGATGCGACCCCGAGAAATACATAGGCAAGTTTGTAACGGAATACGGAGTGCCCGAGTAAGAGTGCTGTATGTATTGATTCTATGGTGGAATTATTTTAAGTTATCTCGTTACCCGAAGTTGGGGTATGAGAATCGTTAAATATAATGATTATAAATAAATGTTAGTGGCTGCTCTATAATAGGAGCAGCCTATTATTTTAGTAATAATGTACAAGCGTATAAGAATATTTATTAGTAAGATTTGTTATTGAGGATTACATTATGGAAAAATTCAAAATAATAGAGATTTTCAAATCAGAAAGTAAAAAACAAAGAAATAATGAAATACTGAACATACTAAAACAGACAATAATCCAGAAAAAAACTATATAATAAGTGGACAATATCTTATATAATATCAATGAGATTTTGCCCGCTTTTTTAATTGGAGGAATTGTCATGGAAAATGCAGGATTATATGTAAGACTATCAGATGAAGACGAAGGAAAAGTACGCAAGGATGACCTAAGTAAAAGTATAATCAACCAAAAGAAACTTCTAGAAAATTATGCTAAAGAAAAAGGATTTTCTGTTTACAAAGTTTATTGTGATGATGATTATTCAGGATTATACGATGACCGCCCTGGCTTTGAGGCATTATTAAGGGATGCCAGAGAGGGCAATATAAACGTGATCATAGCGAAATCACAATCAAGGTTCACGAGAAATATGGAGCACGTAGAACATTATCTCCATCAAGATTTTGTCGAAATGGGAATCAGATTCATTGGTGTAGTAGATGGAGTAGATACATCCATTGAGTCTAATAAAAAGGCACGACAAATATACGGATTAACAAATGAATGGTATTGTGAAGATCTATCCAAAAATATACGTGCAGTATTTCAGACAAAAATTAACGAGGGACAGTTTATAGGCAGTTTTGCTCCCTATGGATATGCCAAAGACCCTAAGGATAAGAATCATTTAGTTGTTGACCCTGAAGCAGCACAAGTAGTAAAACGAATATTTAAGCTTTTTATTAATGGTCACAATGTAGAATCCATATGTGACACATTATCGAAAGACCAAATTCCCACACCCGCAATATATAAGAAAAAACAAGGTCTAACTTATAGACTGAGCCAAAAGTATAATTTTTGTGAAGAATACGGGTTATGGGCTCCCACTACGGTACGCAGGATTTTAGAGAATCAAACATACATAGGCCATACCGTACAAGGGAAGTCAAAAAAGGCTACTTACAAAAGTAAAAAAATACAGGCGGTAAATAAAAGTGACTGGATCATTGTAAAAAACACTCACGAACCGTTAATAAGTAAAACTGACTTTGATTTGATTCAAAAATGTCTGAAATCCAGAGTGCGCCGGGATAAGCAGCAATTGGTAATAAGTCCGTTAAGTGGAAAACTAAAATGTGCACAGTGCGGTAACACTATCGTCACATCTGGTCGTAACAAACTAAAAACAAGAACGTATATGAGATGTCAGCTTAGTAAAAGGAGTAAATCCTCTTTTTGTACACCTCATATAGTAGTCGTACAGGAGGTAGAAGAAATTATTCTACAGCGAATCCAAAATTTGGTGAAGGAAGTCATTGAAAAGAAAGACAATATTCAAGAACTTTCGGAGATCCTGCAGCTAAACGATTTGGATGCTCTTTACAAGGAAGAAATACTAAAAAAGTTAAAGATTCTCAACTCAAAAATCGAAGAAGCTAAACGTATGCTTAAGTCACTTTACATGGATAAAGTAAAAGGAATTATCAGTGAAGAAATGTATTTAGAAATGAGTGCGGATTTTGAAAGAAATATCGAGCGGTACTCAAAAGAACTCCGCAGCGTGGAAGAAGAGAAATCAAAGTTCGATCAAGAGGTAATATGCACAAAAGATTACTGTTCAATAGCAAAGAAATGCTGTGAAATAAAAATACTTACGGAAGAGATAACGAATCGTTTTGTTGACTTTATCGAAGTCTCGGAAAGCCCTGATTTAACTAATAAAAAGCTGATAATACACTGGAATATTTGATTATACTTACTGACCATCTACCCATGGCCATGGCTGCATTACCCATTCCCAGGTTTTGCTCTTCACATCATCCGTTGTATCGATAGTAAGCGGACCGTAAAGGGCAGCATATTCTCTTAAAGCTTTGTCACGTTTTTTAACATGTTCTTTGCAAAAAGCCAATGCCTTTTCATCGCATGGGTGTGTATCTAAATACAGAATCATATCATTCACAGCAAAACTTACTTCATTGATATAGCACATTAATTCTTCCCGCGATTTTTTAGGGCAGGGAGGTTCTGGCTTACACTCTGGTTTTACTGGAGGCTGACACGGGCGCTGGCATCCGCAGTCTGGCTTCATCTGAGGCTGACACGGGCGCTGGCATCCACAATCCGGTTTCATTGGTGGCTGACACGGACGCTGGCATCCACAATCCGGTTTCACTGGTTCACAGGGACGCTGGCATCCACAATCTGGTTTCACTGGTGGCTGACACGGGCGCTGGCATCCGCAATCTGGCTTCACTGGTGCACAGGGACGCTGGCATCCACAATCTGGTTTTACTGGTTCACACGGACGCTGGCATCCACAGTCTGGTTTTACCTGAGGTTTTTCAGGACGCTGACATCCGCAGTCCGGTTTCACTGGTGGCTGGCAGGGACGCTGACATCCGCAATCTGGTTTTACTGGTTCGCAGGGACGCTGGCATCCGCAGTCCGGTTTTACCTGAGGTCTTTCAGGACGTATGCATCCACAATCTGGTTTTACCTGAGGTTTTTCAGGGCGTTGGCATCCGCAGTCTGGTTTCATTTGCGGCTGACAGGGACGCTGTGAACCACAGTCTGGTCTCATCTGAGGTCTGTTGTCCGGTCTGTACATGTTTTGGCAAGACTGGCGCTGATTCATATTGTTAAAGTTTCCATTTCTCCAATTTGAACAATTATTCATTAACGGCAACCTCTCTTTCCGCAAAATGGTTTGCAAAGTTCGGGGAAGATGGTACCTACCTCAAGGGCTTTACACAGTTCAAACTTATCTTGAAATGTTTGCCATGGTACGTAAGCCATTGCTACCGGCATATCTTCCAGGCAAGTACAAGGTCTTGTTGTTTTATAATCACAAGGTGTACAATTATTCATAAAGTCTCCTTATTCATTAATCTTAATTTCAATATTATCTTATGAAATACCTTTAAAAACGTGTCATATTACGGATAAAGTTTGAAATAATCATGAAATGTGATAGAATAAAAAATACATTGCATACATATAGCGGATGTCCAAATATAAAAGAGGAGGCATAAAATGATTGTAATAGACAGAATCGAAAAAAATGTAGCCGTATGTGAAACGGAAGATCAATCCATGATAAATATTCCTTTAGCAAAACTTCCCCCTGACTGCAGAGAGGGCAGTTGTCTGGAAGTGGACGGAAATGGCATCTACATCCTGATGGAAGAAGAAACTGCCCGGCGTAAAAAGCAGATGGAAGAGCGCTTTTTACGTTTGTTTCAAAAATAATGTTAGCCATGGCTAAAAACCTTTCAAATGAGCGGAATTCACGCTTCCTATTTTCAGGGGAATGTGGTATTATAATCCATAGGCTAAAAGTAAAACAGTATAAGAGCTTGTTTGAAATCATACTCGCCATCTGCACGCGCTGCCAAGCTGAGAATTTGCCCTGAAAACAGGAGGTGCAGATTGTTGTGCCTGGGTGCGGCGTATAGTGGGATATGTAGATATGTAACTTGAATTTGGGGGAAGTAGAACGAATAGCGGAGCGTGCAGATTGGGGAAAGATTTTTTCAGACACGCTCAAGGAAATTAAGGAGTTTATAAATGGTTCAGAAAACAAGAAATGCAGGGAGAGGAAATTATCCGGCAAGAAAGAAAAAATCAATAAGAAAAAGATTACGGGGAGAATTTCGTTATTATGATTATAACCTTTTAGCGAGTGTCATTCTGCTAACCTGTTTTGGATTGGTTATGTTGTATAGTACCAGTGCATATGAAGCTCAGATTGAGTTTGGATCGGACATGTATTATTTTGGAAAGCAGGCAATCATCAGCGCAGTCTGTCTCGTGGTGGTGTTGCTGTTTTCCCAGATTGATTACCATGTTTATGCAAAATTTGCACTTTTTATTTATATTATTGCAAATATTTTACTGATTGCTACTAAGTTTGTGGGAAGAACGATTAATGGTGCAAGGCGCTGGATTTATCTGGGACCTATTTCCTTTCAGCCGGCGGAGCTTGCCAAATTAGCAGTTATCTTGTTTCTTCCTTTTTTAATTGTAAAGCTGGGAAAAAATATGAAAGGGTTTAAGGCACCTATGATTGTTATGGGATTTGGTGCCGCTACGTCTTTATTTACATATTTATTTACAGAGAACCTGAGTACGGCAATTATTATTGCCGGAATTACGGTAATCTTAATTTTTATTGCACATCCCAAGACACTTCCATTTGTGGTGAGCGGCTGCGGCGTGGCTGCGGTGATCGGTTTACTGGTTGCTTACCTGGCATCAGCAGTACAGAACTCAGATAGTTTCCGAATTAAGCGTATTCTGGTGTGGTTAGAACCGGAGACCTACTCCAGTCTGGGTGGGTATCAGGTAATGCAGGCATTGTATGCCATTGGGTCCGGAGGACTTTTTGGAAAAGGACTGGGCAACAGTGCTCAGAAATTAGGATCTCTGCCGGAAGCCCAGAATGATATGATTTTCTCAATTGTATGTGAAGAACTAGGGGTTTTTGGTGCAGCAATGCTCACAATATTATTTATTTTTCTATTATACAGGCTTTTATTTATTGCACAAAATGCACCGGATTTGTTAGGTTCTCTGATTGCAACCGGAATATTTGCCCATATAGCAATTCAGGTAGTATTAAATATAGCGGTTGTTATTAATCTGATTCCAACAACGGGTATCACCCTTCCTTTTGTTAGTTACGGAGGTACCTCTGTCATGTTCCTGATGGCAGAGATGGCACTGGCGCTGAGCGTTTCCAGACAGATTAAATTTAAAGAGCAGGAAGAAGAAGCAAAAGAAGGGAATCAATTTACGGTGAGAGGTTAAACAAATGATATTATCCGATGGAAAAATAGGGGATACCTATGTAGTGGCAGGACTTCACCTGGAGGAAGGTATTACGAGAAGACTGGAAGCACTGGGTATATTCGAAGGCACAAAAGTAAAAATCATGAACATGAAAAAGAACGGAGCAGTGATCATCAAAGTGCGCGGCACAAAATGGGCACTGGGAAGAGAATTTGCATCAGGGATTGAGGCAGAGGAGCAGCAAGATGAAACAGACAATTAATGTGGCATTTGTAGGAAATCCCAATTGTGGGAAGACCACTTTATTCAACGCATATACCGGTGCGAATCTTAAAGTGGCAAACTGGCCGGGCGTTACGGTTGAGCGAAAGGAAGGCGAGACAAATTACAAAGGCCAGCATATTAAACTCATTGATACCCCTGGTATTTATAGCCTCACATCCTACTCAATAGAGGAAAAAGTAACCAGAAAATGTATTATGGAAGAAGATATCGATGTCATTGTTAATATCGTGGATGCATCGGCGATGGAACGTAATCTCTATCTGACCACACAGTTGCTGGAGCTTGGCAAACCTGTCATTCTGGCACTGAATATGATGGATATTGTGGAAGAGCGGGGTATGGAAATCGACCTGCACCGTTTGCCGGAATTATTAGGTGCAATTCCGGTTGTGCCGGTTTCAGCCCGAAAACGAACCGGACTGGATGTATTGATGCATGCAGTAAAGCATCATTACGAAGAAGGACCCAATGAGCAGGTAATTCATTATTCTGAGGATATTGAAGAAAAGATCGTTAAGATTCAGGAAATATTGAAAAAGCACCACCCGGGAATTCATAATGAGCGATGGATGGCGATCAAACTTCTGGAGAAAGATGAAGAACTGATCACTGAGTATCTGGAAGAAACGAATAAAGTGGTGGATCGCAGTTACGAAAAAGAAATCATTAATCAGAAATATGATTATATCGAAGAAGTCATGGAAGAGTGTTTATTCTATCGAAATGAAAAGGCCGCTTCCACGGATCGGATTGATGAAGTACTGACACACCCCATATGGGGAGTACCCATATTTCTTGGGATTATGGCACTTGTATTTTTCCTGACATTTGTAGTGGGCGACGCATTAAAAGGTGTATTTGAAATTGGATTGGGCGCATTTTCCGATGGGGTACATCAACTGTTGTTAAATATAAAAGCCGCGGACTGGCTGATTAGCCTGGTTGTAGACGGCATTATCGCAGGAGTGGGCGGAATCCTCACGTTTCTTCCCAACATTTTTATACTTTTCCTGGCACTAGCTATTTTAGAAGACAGCGGATATATGGCTCGTGTGGCATACGTAATGGATAAGCTAATGGGAAAAGCGGGGTTGTCAGGGAAAGCATTTCTGCCAATGATTCTGGGATTCGGATGCAGCGTTCCGGCAATCATGGCTACCAGAGCGTTAGAGCGGGAGGAAGACCGGAAAAAGACGATTCTGATTACGCCATTTATGTCATGCTCCGCAAGACTGCCCATATACGTCCTCTTTGCAGATATGTTCTTTGGCAAATATGCAATGGCGGCAGCATTTTCCATGTATGTGATCGGAATGGTCATCGGTATCGTAATTGCCCTTATAAAGAATAAACTGGATTCCAATAAGAGAAAAAGCCAGTCTCTTCTGATCGAATTGCCGGAATATAAAATGCCTAATACACGTACAATATTTATATATGTATGGGAAAAAGTAAAGGATTATCTGACAAAAGCAGGAACTACCATATTTGTGGCCTCCATTGCAATCTGGTTTATATTAAACTTTAACTTTAGCGGCATGGTGGAAGATGTATCCTTAAGTTTTGGAGCCATGATCGGGAAGTGGATTGAGCCAATTCTGGCACCTGCCGGATTGGGAATGTGGCAGATCGGTGTTTCCCTCATAGCAGGTTTGTCTGCAAAAGAAGTAGTAGTATCCAGTTTTGCCGTTTTGTTCGGTGTGGGAAATGCCAACTCCGCTGCAGGAATGGCACAGATCACAGGCAATCTGGGAAGTGCCGGGTTTGGCATGGTAAATGCTTATTCACTTATGATTTTCTGCCTCTTGTATACGCCTTGTGCAGCTACAGTGGCAACCATAAAAAAAGAGACGAATTCCTGGAAGTTTACATTACAGATGGTCTTATTCCAGCTGTTGCTGGCATGGGGGCTGGCAGTACTGGTATATCAGGTTGGAAGTCGGATATTTTAAGGATGAAGATGAAGCGTTTTGAGGATGCTTCATCTTTTTGTGCGAAAGTTTTGTTTTATTCTGTTAATTTTGATGTAGTACTGGTGTTAATGGTGCAGTATGATATATATGAGCGGGCAGGAGATGTCTGAGAAGTAAAATTAAATGATGTATTTGCAAAGTTTAATAATTGTTTTCACATTATTTACTCAGTCTTACCATTAAATGGATGATCCCGATAAACATTGTCGATTATTGTCAAAATATATAAAAAATTGCAGAAATTAAACATAATTTTTGTTGATTAAATTTGTGTCTGTGCTATAATTAGGATAATAGAATTTAGTGGAGAGGATGATCCGGAAGTGAGAAAAACGCTTGCAGAAAATAAAGGAGCATCTATGCTTCTGGCAATTTGTATCTTCATGGTACTTGCTGTAATTGGATTTAACGTGCTGGCAGCTGCGTCCGCCAATACCTACAATTCAAGAGGGCAGCTGGTCAACGAACAGGCCATTCAATATGTAAACTCCATATATGAGATTGTTGATGGCATGATACAAGAAGGAGCCTTTAATCTGGATTCCTGTTTAGAAGGGGAAGATGCAGAAGCTTCCGGTATGAAAGCGGATTTAAGCAATAAACTGGAAGACAGCAATGGAACTGAAATTGATGTATCGGTTAAATTTACAAGGGATTCAACGGTTACGCAAAAGAACCGTGTAAAGGCACAGACAATCATTAATTATAAATCCAGAGACTACAGTATAACATCATTCTACTTACAAGATAAGAGTTTACCGGGTCAAACAAAATACACTTTATTAAAATGCGAAGGTGTGGTGTCAAATGATAAGAAATAATCTGATTCATAAGGTGAAATATTTCTTTAGCCGCCGGAGAATCTATTTGAATAACCGGGGCGAAACGATGATCGAATTAGTTACCAGTTTGGCATTATTTGCAATGACTATGGTTTTGGTTGCTGTTTTATTTTCCAATGCGAACCGCATTTTAGTGAAAAACAATGCCATTCAGAAAAACCTGAACCACCAGGTAAATGATCTGGAACTTGGAAATAATTTAAAAACAATGAAAACGGATATTGATCTGAATTTTAAGCTTACCAAAAACAACGGTTTAGCAGAACAGACAGAGGTAAGTGCGAAGGTAAAATTAGAAAACCATTGAGCGGTGATTTGGAAGGTACCACAGATTCTGTCCTGGCAAAGTTTCAAAGGATTCCGGAGTCTGAAAGTGGTGACGGATCATGAAGATGAAATTGCGTATAAAATCAGATAGTAAGAAAGGGTTTACCCTAATAGAGGTAATTCTGACTGTTACTTTAGTAGCTGTTTTCTTTACTACTGTAGCGGCGATACTTCCTCAATGGTTTAAATCTTATCAAAACGTGATCAGTGCCAGCAATGCCAGTCAGATAGCAAATAGTGTGATCACAGCTATCGATGAACAGATCACTTATTCCGGAGCCGTAGAAGTAAAACCGGGTAGTCCGGACACGATTTATTACCTGTATAAATCAGGAGAAAATCGTGAAATACAATTGGGTGATGATTGTAAAGTTATTCCGGGACTTGCGTATGATGAAAAGTATTTTATGAATAATAAGCTGGGGATAAAAGCTGAAATTTCTAAAACTTTTTCAGAATCCGATACCGTTTCCGAAAGAAATGTATGCAAGTTAACAGTAACATTAACGAATAGAAATACAAAGAAAATGGTTATAGAAAAAGTTCGTTATATTAGACTTTATGGACCTGAAAAAAGTTAGGGGGACAGGTATGATCCTTTATAATTACTCGGCTAAAGATGCAGCTGGCAAAATACATAATGGTAAAATAGAAGCCAATGGGGATGATGAATTCTATCTTTTTTTAGATAAACAGAACTGGTATTGTGTATCGGTTTCCAGAACAGATCTGCTGCGGGAAGCACAGAATCAGTCTGAATACCGTTTCAAACCAAAGGAAGTAGCTTTATTCTGCCGGGAGTTTGCAATCATGCTGTCTTCCGGAATGAATATGCTGACTTCACTGCAGCTTTTATATGAAAGATGCCGGAAAGCAAAACAAAAGCAATGTTACATGCATATGATCGAAGCCATTGAAAAGGGCGAGACTCTGCACGATGCAATGAAGAAGCTGGGCAAAACATTCCCAACACTGCTTTCTGCTATGGTTCTGGCAGGAGAGGCCAGTGGTTCGTTAGATATCGTAATGGAAAAGATGGCTCAGTATTATGAACGAGATTATCGTTTGAAAGGTAAGATTCAGACGGCTTTAATTTATCCCATATTATTGTTATCTGTAACCGTTGCCGTTATTATTTTACTGTTTACCGTAGTACTACCTCAGTTTTTTACTATGTTTGAGGGGCAGGATTTAAACCCCCTCACCTCATTTTATATGATGCTCAGTGTATTTTTAAAAAATCAGTGGTATATCCCTCTGGGTGTAATTATTGGGATTATTTTATTGTTGCATTTTTTAAAAAGAGATCCGGGATTTCGCTTGGGATATGATAAAAGCAAGTTGAAAATTCCTCTGATCAGCAAGCTTTTGGAAAAAATATTAATATCCAGATTCGCCAATGGAATGAGTATTTTATACTCCAGCGGTATATCAATTATACGCTGCATGGATATCTGCAGTACGGTAATATCCAATAAATATCTGGAACAGAAAATGCAGCAGGCTACAGAACAGGTTGAGAAAGGGACTTCTCTATCTCAGGCTTTGGAAGAGCAGGGGCTGTATGATAGTATGGTTTGGTCCATGATTCATATCGGCGAAGAATCCGGTAATCTGGATGCCATGTTTTTAAAGCTATCTGAATATTATGAGGAAGAATCAGAAACAGCCACTCAGAAAATGATGGCGATTATGGAACCGGCGATGCTGATTGTAATTGCAATAATTGTGGGATCGGTAGTGGCGAGCGTCTTAATACCGATATATGGAATGTATCAGACGATTTAGAAAGGAACTGACGAAAATGATACTATCGATTGAATTTACGGCAGAACATATTCATATAGTTGAAGAAGATGTGACTGCCAAATCTATAAATGTAAAACGGTTTATTGAGATTCCCATGCCGGACGGTTCTTATTTAAATGGAGTGATCGTAAACACTGCCTCTGTAGCAGCCGCTATCCAGGTCGCAGTAAAAGAGCACCGCATACATACTAAAAAAAGTATTGTTACAGTGAGTGGCATGGACATTTTAAGAAAAGAATTCCAGGTCCCGGCGGGAAATAAAAAGCATACAAGAGGAATGGTGGAAAATGAGCTGAATAAGGCTGGTATGCTTCGGTCAGACTATTTGTTTGATTATATTGTAAAAAAGAATGAACATAAAGATGGTGCTAACAGCGAAACGATGCAGAATGTAGATGTTTATTTAATGCCCCGGGCACTGGTAAATAACTACCTCACCACTTTGCGCAGGGCGGGACTAATTCCTTATCGAATCGAAACGGTCAGCAATAGTATGGAGCGTCTTGCATGTCTCTTAAAAGTTGCCGGCGGGAATGGATATGTCCATTCTGTGCTGCGCCGAAAGAGATCAGATTGGTCTTTTGTTCACCGGAGCAGGCAGCAAGATGATATACCGCAGCACGCAGATCAAAGCAGAGGATACCATTGAAGAAAATGCTTTTATCGTATCCGCCGTGCAGTCTCTTAACCGGGATGTGGACCCTATCTCTATTGCCCTTGAAGAAATCGTTGAAAATGTTTCAAAGCTTGTTCAGTTCCACTCCCAGACAGGGAAAAGGAATAAAGTCGGACAGATTTTAATGTATGGTGATTTATCAAGAGATGCACAGTTTCTAAGCCGTATTGAAAATGCCACGGGCATTACTACTGTACAGTGTGCATTTCCGGAGCATGTAACCTTTCAAGGTCCGGGAGACTTAACCTGTCTGAACGCTATCGGAGCTTCAGCAGGCGGGCTGTCAGAAGTGGCAGAAGAGAAAGATATTGATTTCTTTCCTTTGATGAAGGAAAAGAAAACGGAGAAAACAACCAAAAAAGACCTGATTCCGCTGGCTGCCGGTATGGGAGTTGTGTTGATCATGGCAGGTGTCTATGCGCTTCAGTCTGCAAGCAACTTATCGGTGGAAGCATCGGTGCAGATGAGCCAGGATTTTATTAACGATCCCGAAAATCAAAAGCAGTATCAGAAAGCGAAAGCATTACAGGATTATACCATATCCCTTTCGGAATATAATCAAACATGTAATCAATATATCGATGTTATTAAAAATACCCGGAGACTGGAGGCAGATGATTTTCATAATCTGGATTTAAAAAAACCGGATGATGTCACGATTAACAGTTATGGGTACAGCAATGGGGAAATTACCATTTCCTGTAATACAACGAACCAGGACGGTGCCTCTGCTTTTGCTAAAATTTTATCTGATTCCGGGTTATATACGGATGTGAAGTATACCGGATTCAGCCGCGGCAGCAGTGAGGATGGAGCCGCGAATTATACCTTCCAGCTGGTTTGTACTTTATGGGGTCAGCAAACGGGAGGTGAATCAGAATGAAAAAGAGCGAAAAAATACTGCTTCAGATTCTGATCTGTGTTGCTTTACTTGCCGGGGTATGGATGTTCTTTTTGAATCCCGCACTGGAAAAGAAAGAAGTGCTGCGGGAAAGAGAAGAGGCGGCAAAGATCCAACAGGAACAAATGCAGGCACTGATTGACAATACAACGCTTGAAGATGATTTGAATGTTCAGCAGAATATTTCACAAGAGAATTATGAGTTTTTTTATTCGGTATTGAACAGTTATAACATAGATAAAATTGTGAATGATCTGGCTAAAGAAAATTCACTGTATGTACAAAGCTTGCAGATTGGAGAATATACGGATGCTTCTTCGGATTTTACCATTGAGACAGAAGCAGAGACGGAAGCAACAGCGGATTCTGCTGAGGACATAACGGAAGATACCACATCTGAGAGTGAAAACATTCAGCAACAAAAAAAAGAAAATCAGGCAAAATTGTTAAAAAGCCAGGTTTCAATTTCCGTATCCGGTACCTATGACAATATTCTGGCTTATGTAAAAGCTTTAAATGCCAAGAGTATCTGCCTTCGAATCGACAGTATTTCTCTCTCAGAAAATGACAGGGATGCAACAGGAAATGCCAAACAAAATGCTTCTATAGGCTTATCACTCTATGGAATCAATAAGCCTGCAGAGCAGCCGGAGAATGAGACATCAGAATCCCAGTAATGATAAATACCAGTTTATCAGCGAAGAGCCATAAAGGGCGGAAAAGAGAAAACCGAAACATAAGAATGGTCCAAAGGAAATCAAAGTTTTTTTATCCGCTTTTTTCCGGATAATTAAAAGTAAGGACCAGCAAGAGGCGAGAATGCAGCCAACAAAGGCTCCCAGCAGCACCAATTTCCAACCAAGGAAAAGCCCGCATACGGCGCAGAGTTTTACATCGCCTCCGCCAAATCCGCCTGTTAAAGCAGCGATGAGAAGCATGGGAATGCTGATCACTGCCAGCCCGATTAATTTCTCAATAATTTCATTGGGCGATACTATGATATTGATTACAGCAAGAATGAAAATAAAAACTTGCAGGGAATCAGGAATCGTCATTGTTTGGATATCAGTAATGGAAACAACAATAAGACAGCAGAAAAACAGACAGAGCAAACCGCTGTAAATGGTAAAACCATGAGCTAAAAATGCAGCCAGGAAGAGAATTCCGGTTAATGCTTCTACCAGCGGATATTGCACAGAGATAGGTGCTTTGCATTTGCGGCATTTGCCTCTCAATATGAGATAACTGAAAATGGGAACCATGTCATATGCCTTGAGTGTGGTATGACAGGAAGGACAAAAAGAACGTCCTTTTGCAATATTGAGGTGCAGGGGTATTCGGTAGATACAGACATTTAAAAAACTCCCGATCACGAATCCCATAACAGTAACATAGGTAAGCCAAAAATATTCCATTGTTTTCTCTCCTTCGTTTGTTTTGCAGATGAATTATAACACATTTAGAATCAAAGGGGAATAGTATGTTAAAAAACTTACGACTGGGTCAGGTTCTTATAGAAACCGGATATATTACAGAGCAGCAATTAGAAGAAGCCCTGGAATACCAAAAAAACAGCAGTATGAAAAAAATGCTTGGAGATGTGCTGGTTGAACTGGGATATATCACTGAAGAAGACCGATTAAAAGCGCTGTCCACGCGTATGAATGTCCGCATTATGGATTTTGATCAGTTAAAATCAACGATTGAAGCGATTTCACTGGTTCCAAGGGAAATTGCAGAACGCCTTATGGTGATCCCCCTTCGTGTTGATCAGAATAATTTAGTCCTGGCAACGGATAATCCGCTTAATTATTATGGATTTGAAGAATTGGAGACACTCACCGGAAAGCAGGTGGTTCCGGCACTGGCCTCTAAAGCGGACGTGGAAGAAGCAATCAAGCGCAATTACGTAAATAAAACCATGATCAGCGCAATTGATGATGTACATAGAGAATATACAGGTGAATCTGACACCAATGTATCCGAGTCCTTTCAGCAGATGATGGACCGGGTAGACAGTTCGCCGGTGGTAAAATTAGCAAATACCATTATCATTCAGGCATGCAGTATGAGAGCATCCGATATTCATATAGAACCTTGCCAGAATAACATCCGCATCCGTTTTCGTATTGATGGGGATCTGATGGAAGCTATGGTATTAAATACTACGGTACTGGTTCCCATTACCACCCGTTTTAAGATTATGGGCGGTCTGGATATTGCAGAGCGCAGGGTTCCTCAGGACGGACGTTTCAGCCAGACAGTAGGAAGTAAAAATATTAACTTTCGAATTTCCACACTTCCCTCTGTTTTCGGTGAGAAGATCGTGGTGCGTATTCTGGGTGACAATGCAATAAATATCGTGCAGGCAAGAGAACTTGGAATGAGTGAAAGCAACTATCAAAAGTTTGAACGGCTGCTTGCAAATCCAAACGGAATTATCATGGTAACCGGACCAACCGGAAGCGGAAAAACCACAACGATCTACTCCGCACTTCATGAATTGTCCAGACCGGATGTCAATGTGGTGACCATCGAAGATCCGGTAGAAAAATATATTAAAAATGTTACCCAGGTTCATATTAATACGAAGGCAGGCTTAACCTTTGCCGCAGGACTGCGTTCCATCATGCGTCAGGATCCGGACATTATCATGGTAGGAGAGGTTCGGGACCAGGAGACGGCAGTAATTGCAGCACAGGCAGCCATTACAGGACACCTTGTGCTCACTACCGTTCATACTAATGATGCGGCATCAGCATTTATGCGGCTCATCGATATGGGTGTGGAGCCATATATCGTGGCATCTTCTGTAATCGGAGTCGTTTCTCAGCGACTGGTTAAAGTTATTTGTGAGGACTGCAAAACGGAATATACCCCTACAGAAGAGGAATTGCTGCAATGGAGTGCCGACCGTCCTATGCCTGAGAAGTTTTACCATGGCGTCGGTTGTAATAGCTGTAATCATACGGGTTATCGGGGCAGAACAGCCGTACATGAGATCATTCTGGTATCTCCGGATCTGAGAAACTTGATTATGAAGCATGCTTCCGCACAGGAAATCAAAAGAACTGCAAAGGAACATGGGTTCACAGATTTAAAAGAAAACCTGATGGACCTGATTGAACAGGGACGCACTACAATGGAACAGATGATAAAAGTAGCTAATTTCATCGAGTAAAAGGAGGATTACATGGGTCAGATAGATGATTTAATTCAACAGGGCAGAGCACTTGGATGCTCCGATATCCATCTCACCTTCGGACTTCCGCCAATGGCAAGGAAGAACGGAAAATTAATTAAAATGCCGGGGTATGAGGTATTGGATGCCCAGCAGCTTCAGATATCCGCTGACGATATGCTGATCAAGTGCCAGATTCAAAGACCACAGGATCCATTGGATGAAATAGATTTCTGCTATGAAGCGGCAGATGGAAGCAGAAACCGTGTCAATATTTATTACCAGCAGAAAAAAACAGTAATCGCTATTCGATTGCTAAGCGCATATATTCCTTCCATGGAGGAACTGAAACTACCAAAAATTTTAAAAGATCTCGCAATGCTGAAGCGTGGCATGGTACTTGTTACCGGTCCCACCGGAAGCGGTAAATCTACCACATTGGCATCCTCACTGGACTATATTAACCAGAGCCGAAGCGAACATATTATCACCATAGAAGATCCGGTGGAATATGTACACCAGCATAAAAACTGCATGGTAAACCAACGAGAAGTCGGTGTAGATACCAACAGCTTCGCAGCCTCGCTCAGAAGCGCGCTCCGTGAAGATCCGGATATTATCCTGGTAGGTGAAATGAGAGACCTGGAAACTATCGCTTCGGCGGTAACAGCAGCCGAAACCGGACACCTGGTATTTTCTACACTGCATACAACAGGTGCAGCACAGACCATAGACCGTATAATAGATGTATTTCCACCATATCAGCAGCAGCAGATACGGACACAGTTAGCTTCCGTATTAAAGGCAGTGATATCCCAGCAGCTTGTTCCCACAGCAGATGGAAAAGGCAGGGTAGCCGCCCTTGAAATTTTATTAATCACAGATGCCGTTGCGAATATGATTCGTGAAAATAAATGCCACCAGATCACTTCCGTTTTACAAACAGGCGGCAGGCTGGGCATGCAGTCCATGGATGGACATTTACTGGAACTGGCACAAAACCATATCATAAAACCGGAAATGGCGGTTGACTATGGTATCGACAAAAACATGTTAATGCAAAAGCTCTTCGCGTAATTTTTTTGCATTCTCAATGTGATATAAAATTGATAAATCCCCAAAGGGTTTATACATACAAAAACATAAATTTAAGGAGGTATGAATTATGACATTCATGCAGAAGCTGAGAAAATCAGCGAAAGAGAAGAAAGGTTTTACACTAATCGAATTGATCATTGTTATTGCTATTATTGCAATACTGATCGCTTTAATCGCACCTAATTTGGTGAAGTTTTTATCAACGGCAAGAAAGACGTCTGTAGATGCGAATGCTAAGACGGCGTATACATCTATTCAGACGTATTTGACTGAGCAAGAAACTGCTGGAATTACAATTGGAAATGCTAGTTATGAGATTAAAGTAACAGGTGGTGCAGTTGTTGCTACTCCAGAACTGAAAGGTATTAGTGGTTATTTTAATGCCAAGGAACTAGATAAAGTAATTATTACAGCTGAAGTAGGCAAGAATAATACATTAACTAAAGTAACTTGGGCAGTAACTGGTGGAAACTCTGCTACTTATCCAAAAGAAACAGAACCAACAACAACACCATAATAAAGCAAGAAACTGTATAAAAAAGTTCACATAGGCAGGCAAAACACCTGCCTACTAAATAACATTATCCCTATTATTAAGTGCAGAATAAAAAATACTACATTTACTAATATGAATAATACCTAATTTTCATCTCAAAAATATCAATCCAAGAAAGGATGAACTTATAATGTTTGCCAAAATAAAACGAACACTAAAACAAACCAAAGGCTTCACATTATTAGAAATGATTTCCGTTATAACCGTTGTTGCCATTATCGGTACCATCGTAACAATAGCGGTTTACGGCTATATGGTGACCGCATATATGCTAAAGGCAAACCAAACAGCGGAAACTGTTTTTTACGCTGCCCAGAGTTATCTGACACAGCAAAAGGATATGGGTGCATTGGATCAATTTAATGAGCGCATTGCTACATATGACACTGGATTTAACACTGCCAGAATGGAAGACATCTTGCAGTTAAATGGTTACTTTCCGGATGATGATCCCACAGTTAAAGAAGAATGGGAAAAAAATCACAGCAGCAGTAAGATTGTTTCCGTATTTGTCAATAGTAAAAATGGGTATTTAGGAAACAGGGAAGACATGTCATCCAAGGACGATTATATGTACTTCTACAATCCTTTCTGGACAGAAATCATCGAGCCCAGTATAAAGGATGAGAACATAACCGATCATTGCTTTTTACTGGAATATGATAAAACAACTGGCATTGTAATCAGCGTTTTTTATTCCGAAAAAATTGAAAATTTTTGCCGTAAACCAGATATTTATCCATATGAACTGAACGGCAGCGAAAAATATAACGTGGTAAAGCGCGACACCAAAAGCCTGAAAGAAAATCGTCAGGGCTACTATGGAATCAGTATGTCCAACTACGCCAACAGCACGGTGGAAGTTTATCAGCCGGCTGTCAAATTAGTGAACAGTGACAGACTGTATTTAGAATGGCAGGATAAAAATTTACCACTTGAAGGAGCAGGGGCAGAGACAGGGAACCCTGCTTTTTCCGCCGATTCTTCTCTGGCTGGAAAACTATATTATGACGTAAAAATCAAATCAAAAAACAGACCTGATTTCAGTATCAGCCTAGGAAAGGTAAAAGCAGGTGTAGGCACCCCTGTTGATTGGAAAACAGCAGAAGAAAAAGCAGGCACATCGACCTCTTCTTCTGAACCAATCTTTATATACGACAGCAGTAACAATACATACTCATTGAGCCTGGACTGTATCCATTACAGCATATTGGAGAAATACAAAGGGATATTGTCTACGGATTATATCTACTGCGAAGTAACGCCTAAATTGGAAGGGATGTCCGTCTCAGATCAAAAAGGGGTTTCCAATTATGAAAGCGCCAACTTTGGAGGCGGTGAAAAAGAAGCCGATTATAATGGAGTCATGGTGGATGCAGGCGGAAGCGGTAAGCTGGAGACAGGTTTGGAAGAAAATGAATCCACTTCCGATTCTCCTTATACCATTAAATATGCCCGTCATCTGAACAATATGCGCAACGTAACTGCTGCATCTTATTTCCTGCAGACGGGGGATATTAACTGGAAGAGTCCGGAATACAACAATGACAGTTCTCATACGGTTATGTTAAGTAAGAAGCTTTTTGAACCACTAGTGTTTGTAAAAGAGGTAAAAACGGATCAAAATGACCTGACCAATCTAGTATCCGAATTTAAAGGGCAATATGCCGTAGCGGAAACAACAGATGAAGACAATCAAAAACGGAATTTCCAGATAACCGGCATAGATATCAAAGCAGATGCTAAAATTGGAAATAATGTAGGACTATTTGCAATAAACGGCGGAGAGATCAAAGGGCTTCGACTCCTGGATACATCCGTTTCCGGAGTAACAAATGTCGGTGCTGTCACGGGTACAAATAATGAGACAGGTAAGATTACCGATGTTCAGGTTCAGGCAGCTGTACAGGCAAAAAATTCTAATAGCAGCAATGGAGAAAGCGGCAGCACCGTTGCCAATTTTGGAAAAAATATTGGCGGTGCAATTGGTGAAAATAAAGGAACGGTATCCAATGTAACCACATTGCCGGTTGTTGACAGTGATAAAAAAGCAACACAGAATGTAGTGTCCGGTAATTATAACGTGGGCGGCGTCATTGGTTTAAATCATTCCAATCAGGTATCTTCTCTGAAAAATTACAATAACTTAGGCATTGTAACAGACGGGGACGGAGCGATACAGAACTTTGGCGGAATAGCAGGTCAAAATGATAATGCAGGAAAATTGGCAGACTGTATCAATAAAGGGATTATCAGCCTGTCTAACAAAAATGAACAACCGGATGGCGACGGAGCTTTATCCCGGGAACCGCTATATATTGGCGGAATTGTGGGATATAATGAAGGCAGTTTAAATAAATGTGAAAACGTACTGGATGAAACATACTTTACGAAGAGCGATAAACTTTTTGAAACATGTTTAAAGGATCTGAATAAAGCAGATGGGGCATTGCCCTCTTATTTAGGAAAATGCGTTGGAGGCATTGCAGGAGGCAATCTGGGAAATAATGCCAAGGTTACGGACTGTTTTGTAAATAATGCCGTTTTAGGCAAGGATTTTGTCGGCGGACTGATCGGCGTAAATATGGGAACTGTAACAAACGGAGGACTTATATCCACAATCCTGGAAAATGTCACAGGACGAAAAGAGGACGTAAGTGGCCTTGTAATCGGCAGCGGTAACATGGTTGGAGGTATTTTTGGCTATACCTACGCTGAAAATGCGGAGATATCCAATTACGTAAACGCATCAAATGTTCTGGGTGCATCTATGGTCGGCGGTATTGTAGGTATGAACGGAGCGGACTTTAACAGCGTTCAGAAATTATTGGATGCTGACTGGAATGGGCAGCTGGATGAACTGGCTTCCGGCACCGATGAATATTATAAGAAACTCATGCAGAAAGATTTAAGCGATGCAGAGCGAAGTAATATAGAAAATGCACTGCTTAATTACTATTCGAAATTAATGCAGGGAGGATTAGCGGCTGAGCATACAAACGCTGCAAGTAAGATAACCAGCTGTACTAATACGGGGTTTGTTTACGCAGTGAAACGATACAGCGGAGGTATTACCGGTGTAAACTTTGGTGAATTAAATAAATGCTTAAGCAGCTATGAAGAAACAGAAGATGGCATTATTGATGCAAAATATGATTTTCTCACAACAGCCGACTGTGCCGGAGGAATCGCAGGTTTAAATCTGGGTTCTGTAATTGGAGATGGAGCCAACAACGCAGACACCAGCAATTATGTATACGGCAATTCTTTTGTAGGCGGAATTGTAGGATGGAATGTGTCTTCTATCAGCGGATACCGCAATGTCTCGGGATGTGTACGGGGACGGAACAATTACGTTGGCGGATATCTGGGAATGAATTCCCATATAAGCGGTATTAACGGTGTTGAGGTAACCTATAATGGCGGTACGGATTCACAAATCTCCGGTAAAAATTATGTGGGCGGTCTCATAGGCTGCAATATTGTACCGGTTAAAGAAAATAATCAGTCTGAAGTGCAGATAACAGGTGCTACATCGGGCAATGTTTCCATTAAAGGAGAAGCCTATGTAGGCGGCATCATCGGTTATCATTCCAGCGTGGAAGATTTGAACAATGTCCCGATTCAATGTGCAAGTCTGACTGCATATTATCCTTATGGCGTCTTTGATGCAAATGCTTCACAGGAACAGGGCGGAGTGCAAAAGATCATAACGAATTTTGTTAGCTGCCGCAATACAGCTTCGGTTACCGGTTCCCGCTATGTGGGAGGTATTATCGGTTGTAACGAAAAGGGCAGTAATTTAACGGTAACATCAAGCAATAATTATGGTGACATATCCATCGCAATACCGGATGGCATTCAAATCGATGAAGATGCTGCTACTTCCGATCAAATCACAGGAACTTCCTATTTTATAGGAGGTATTACCGGCAGAAATACATCCACCGGTTTAATTCAGCAATGTTATAATGAAGGAAGTGTGAAATCTCCGAGTAAATATCTGGGAGGACTGTGTGAAGTAAATGAAGGCATCATCAAAAAATGTACAATAGGAGATGCAAAAAGCTTCAAAATTGAAGGCAGGAGCAGCGTTGGGGGAATCGTAGGGTTAAATCATACAACAGACCCCTCAAAACCGGCGCGGGTGGAAGATTGCAGTGCCAATCAATATGCTTCCATCGTTGGCGGCAGCAATACAGGCGGTCTTGTAGGTACCAATGAAGCTTCGATTATAAACTGTACGACGTATGCCAACGTATCGGCTAAAGACGGAGACAAAGTAGGCGGAATCACCGGATTTAATAAAGGAAGTATATCCGGAACCGCAATCGGAAGTGAACGGATCATCCCTACTGTCGTAGGGAGAAACTATGTGGGCGGTCTGATCGGTGTTAATGAGGGAATCCTTTTACAGGAGGGCACAAACAGCGATTCCACTTCCCAGGGCGTACAGCCTACTCTTGAAAATTTAGTGAACCGGGCGAATGTAACGGGTGAAAATTATGTGGGCGGAATCGTAGGAAGCCATAACTCCAAGAGTATTAAATCCTGCAGTAACTATGGCAATATTACATCGGAGAAAAGAGATGCATCAGATAATATCATTGGATCCGGTTACGCAGGCGGTATTACAGGTATTAATGAATCCGGCAAAGCGATTTCCGATTGCCAGAATTACGGAAATGTCACCAGTAATTACGGACAGTCCGGTGGAATCGTAGGCATGAATTTAGGCACTCTGCAAAGTTGCAGCAACAGTTCCGGCACCATAAGGAGCGATTATGCTCAGGCTGGTGGTATCACAGGAATCAACTCCGGCATCATTCAGGAAAGTATCAATCTTGGAAGTGTGACGGGTGCTGTCACAGGTACCGAGCGCAATGCTATTGGAGGAATAGCCGGCATCAATAACGGTGCCTCCCAGGGTATTACCGCGGGTGAAATTAAAAACTGTACATCAAAACTGAATAGTTCAAATTCAAACTCCATTACAGGGAGTAATATATTAGGCGGCATTATCGGATGGAATCAGGGTACTGTTACCATGAAAAAGAACAGTGGGGAAGACAATAATGTTACCATTAATATGAATGTAAATCAGGCTGCTGTTAATAGTACTGCCGGAAATATTCCATTGATTGGCGGCATTATCGGAAAAGATGACAGATCTGCAACGGATAAGAATCCGGTAAGTATAGAAAATTATATTTATAGCGGTACCATTCAAATTAGTGAAATGGCACAGACCTTATATGCCGGCGGAATCATCGGATACAATAACAAAAGTCATATCGTGAAAAACTGTGAATTCAGAGGTACGATAAGCGGACTTGGAAATCGGAATTTTGACGATAAGGGCAACCTGAAGACAGATGGTGGAGTAGGTGGAATTACCGGACGTAATGCGGGAACGATTTATCTAAACCGTATTGGGGACAGCAATGAATACGCCATTAACACAACGCCGGATACCCGCACCTCCATTAGCGGCTGCACAAACGTGGGCGGAATCGTGGGAATCGGGGATAAAAACAGCAGCATTTTACGAGATGCTCCCAATAATGGCAACGCTAAAGAAGGCTATATCTTAAATTATGCCTCTGTGACAGGTGTTCTAAATGCCGGCGGTATTTATGGAAACAGCAGTGTCGCAATTTCCGAGTGTAAAAATAAGGGCATTATCGGAGGAAAAACACGAATAGGGGGAATCAGTGGAATTCAGAACAGTTCCGCAGATATTACGGATTGTGAGAACACCTCCCAGGCAATGATTAATCCTTTGCAGGAGAACAGCAGTGATATAGGTGGTATCGCCGGATATGCCGCAAATGTTAAGATTACCAATAGCAGCAACCAGGGTAAGATCTGTTATGCGAATGAAAGCAGTCAGCCTGCAGGCATTACAAATGTAGGCGGCATTGTGGGAAATGGATCGTCAACCACATTTATAAATTGTACCAATGGTACAGCTGGTGAGACACGGGACTTTCTGACCTGTGACGTCCGCAATGCGGGAGGAATTGTTGGAAATTATGCCGGACCCAAACCGGGAAAAGACGTAAAAAATTTTGAAGACCTCAAAACACTGGCTAAAAACTTTGATTCCTGCAACAATTATATGGATATTGTTATGAACGGGGAATTATGCGGATCTGTTGGAGGGATCGTGGGCAATGCGTCCGGTAACGATCTGTATCTTATTCTTAATTCCTGTGACAACTACGGAAAAATAAAGATGAATGCCAATAAGAAGCTGGATATTTACAATTATACTTATTGCGGAATGGGTGGAATCGTAGGCTATGCAACTACCAAAGTATATATCAATGACTGCAATAATTATGGAGTAGTAGATGCCAATAATTTTGCCCAGGTCGGAGGCATTATAGGAGTAATAAAAAGTAAAAGCAATGCAGTGTCCGTTGGTTTAATCGAAAACAGTAACAATCACACAACCGGTACCATTAAAGGCGGAGGTGATGTGGGCGGAATCATTGGAAGACAGGAAGATGGAGCGTACCTGAAAGTACAGAATAATGATAATAGCGGTTCCATTTATGGAATTCAAAACGTGGGCGGAATATTAGGGCGCATATACCAGGGGACTTCCAGTGCTATTAATTCAGGCGAATACCGTGACTGCACCAATAAAGGCAGTGTTTCCGCCATATGGAATCAGGAAGCAAACGCAACACCATCCGGTATCGGCGGATGTGTGGGGGCTATGCCTTATGCAGGCGAATTATTTACGAATCTAATTAATGAAGGTGAATTATCGGTTGATAAGTCAGCAGGAACCAAAACAGTAACCGGAGTTGGCGGAATTGTAGGCGTATTGGGCAATACCAGTAATTCAAACAGTACGTTTAAAAATTGTTCCAATAAAAAGGACTTAAATTTAGACCGGACAGATATCCGGATTAATTCTCTGGGAGGCATAGCGGGATCTATGGCTTCACCGGCTGGAACTGCCTTAAACGGCTGTACGAACTATGCAAGTGTAATATCCAACGATTCCTCTGTAAATGTGGGAGGCATCGTAGGTGCTCTTTCCAGCGGAACGATTACAGCGTGCTCAACTCAAATCCCGCAAGGTTCAGCAGTCCCTGTCATACAGGGGGGCCAGCGTGTGGGAGGAATCGCAGGTTATGTCAGCGGCGTTGCCACCAAGGTTATGAGTGATATTAAAATTGATCCGGATAATGAATCAAAACAGTTCCGGGCTACTTATAACACCTTTCATGTAACCGCAGATAAAGAAGCCGGGGGAATCGTGGGAGAATTAGCAGGTTCTGCAATTTTATCAGTTTACAACACCGGAAATGTATCCGTTAAGCGTGTGGCTGCAAGTGAGCTGTCAAATGTGAATTCAGCAGGCGGCATCGTAGGATATGCAAACGATGCTTCTACCTTGAATAAAGGAATCGTAATCAATTGCTACAGCCTTGGCAGAATTGGTTGGAGTGACACAAAAGCGGCAACTAAAGATGAAGTATGCGGTTACATCGGAGGAATTATCGGTGCCCGCAGGTACACAGGAAACAGCAGTGATTTACGGGATAAAATATGTACGGGAGCCAGTATGCGTGACTGCTATTTTATCAATGACAGAGTAGCATCCACCCTGCCGTATTTAAAGCTTGGGAATACCTCCTTGCAGTTTCATAAATGGATGGTTGGCAATGAACCGTTTGCAAAATATAACACCGACAATGGTGACAGTCAGAGCTATACGCAAAAGGATGACGCCGGCGAAAAGGGTTATTGGAATGAAGCAAGTTTTGATGCGCTTCTGGATACCATAGGAAAAACAGACGATTTCACCTGGGATAAAAATGAGGAACTTACAAATGTAAACAATATTTTGCAGAATTATTTTTATGAGCTGCCAATACCGGATACAAAAGAAGTCACCGGCGTAATGGGCACGACCTATGAAATGAAATGGAAAGGTCTGGTGGGATTAACCAGCGGCTATGATGTCTCGATTTTTACCAATTATGAATATGTAGACGGAATTAAAACCGGCAAAGGGTCCGCTATCTGGAGTCAGCATTACGACAGCAATAATCTGGAAGGACTGACATTAAATCTGAAGAGTATTGCCTCAAAATACATGGGACAAAAATTGTATCTGTCCATTCAGGCAAAAGGTTACAGTATCGGAGAAGGTGAAAATAAAATTGATATAACCACCGATAGTAAAACATCCATCGTACAGACCTTTGTGATGATGCCGCCATTACCGACGCTGGAAGTTCCGGAAAAAATGGAGATACAGCAGGAATCCAACAGCAGCAAGGTAACATTGTCCATTAAAAACATAAATGAATATTATACAAAAAGTCCCTATAGCGTTTACCCCGGTTTACAGGAATTAAGCCAGGGGAAACTCTTAGAAGCTAATTTATATGACATGTTTAAAAACGGAACGGCAAAGATTAAGGTCATAGATTATTTCTTAAATAATGAAAATGAATCCTATTTCCAGTGGCATTCCAATGAACATGAAATGAATATCAACTGGGATACTGGGGAAGCGACCTTAACGATTGACTATAGCCAGCCGGGAGAAAAATATGAGAATAAGTTCTGGCATGCGTATTTAGTACAGATATGTATTTCAGACCAGCAAAACTCCATGTCGTTAAACCCGGAATCCTATCCGGACAATACGGTTAAATACCGTTATTTATCTTCTGATACAGAAGAAAAGAGGTTTTTATTAAGTACAACTACCAATCTGACCTCACCAAAAGGTCTGGAAAAGACCTATACCGGTACCACAACAGAACCTGCTTATAGCTTAACCTGGCAGAATCCAAATGAAAGCAAAGAAAATGTAAGAGGATACAAAGTTGTGATCACCAACCCGGTTACGGGAGCTTCGATTGAAAAAGAACTGCTTAAAACAGAGGCTCTTCGTTATGATTTAACCTCAGAAGACATTAAAAAATTGATGGGAGATGATTATCCAAATCCGGAAACGATCAATCATACCCTAAACTGGTCCGTAACAGCATTAAGCGGAAGCAGTGCAGAAGACAAGGTATTCTATAAAGATTCCGATCCGGCAGCAGATACAATTACCCTTCCGCTGATGGAAGATCCGGTGAACTCGGTAGCAGGTTCGATACCCAGTGAGGTTTATTACCCCTATATGGTAGATTTCAACTGGAAGGATTCCACGTATTCTGCAAATACAAAGTATGAATTTAAATTAACGGTAACATCAGAAGGGAAGGACGTAACCAAAGAGGCATCCCTTAACTATTCCAGTGGAACCACTTGTCAGGTTGATCTGCCAAAAGCATTAGACGCAGATTATAATATAGAACTGACGGTGAAAAAAGTTGGAAATATCGGGCAGACTCTGGATTCTGCAGTAAGTATCGGCAAATTGACGGTGAAAAAATCACTGCCGGCAGTGGCTAATCTGTCACATTCAGAGCCACAGATTGATCCGGAGGATTCCACCAAGATAAAAGTCAACCTGGAATGGAAGATACCGGATGGCGTAAACGAAACAAACTGTTCCGGATATTTATTTGCCATATTACCGGTGGATGAACTGCAGATGGATAATGCCATTACTACCGTTGTAAATGGCTGGGATACCGTTAAAACAGAGTTGAAATTCGATACATCCAGTATTGGAAATGATTATTTCATTTATGCCTATGCCCTGGGTGTGCAGGATGTTTCTTCAACCTCTATAGGAAGATCAATTTCTATGGTACTGCCGAATGACCGGTTAACAAAGCCGGTACTTAAGGGTGAAATCCAGCATGCAGACGGTGTGGTAATTCCGCCGGAAGACGGCTGTGGCAGAGACGAATATGCGACACTAAAATACGTATTCAGCTGGAAAAACGACAAAAACGAACTAAATAAGATCAAAGGTTGCCGTATCCGGTTATTCAATGATGAAGGAACTCTTATACCACTAAATGGCAAGGATTATCTGGACATTACAGATTCGGGTGTCATAGCAGAAGAGGCAAGCTACACACTTACAAATGATCTGTCAGGATACGCGGGAAAGACTTTAAGTATCAGTATTGTAAAACTTTCCAGTTCCATTACAGCACTTGCATCGGAAGCCGGGGTTCTGCAATTCACGGTTCCAAAAACGAAGCTTAAAAGTCCTGAAAATATCCAGGCAGAGATTCAAATGAGTGACGGAACATCCGCTGGTGACAGTTGTACTCAGGCAGAGCTTGCGAATTTAACTTATGTATTTAATTGGGATAATAACCAGATCGATTCAGGAAAAATCAAAGGACATAAGTTTGTATTAATGGATGGGAATGAGGAGATCAATTTCAACAATGGCGATTATGTTTTAGACGGTGAAGCAACATCGAACACTATCAAAATGGACCTATCTGCATACGCCGGAAAAACGCTTGAAATGAAGATCATAAATATCCCGACAGATGAAAATGAGCTTTCCTCGGATGCCGGCTCTGTAGCGATCAGCATTCCAATTCTGGCGCAGGTAAAATCAAATCTGCAGACAGAAGCGTATACACCGCCCCTGGATATGGATTTGGAAAGTGAAAGAGAGACGGAGACTGCAAAAAAGGATGTGCGTGCCGAAACAGAAATAAATAAGAAAGCAGAGCCGAGTACAAACGCAGAAACAAATGCAAGAGCAAATACGGATGCAGGTAACAACGGCTAACGACAGCTGTTGTTGATAAAAATCAAAACAAAAATCCAGGGAAGGGACGTCTTCTCTGGATTTTTTCGTGTGAAAAGTAATTTTTTTATTTTGGAGTTCAAAATATATTCACAAAATATTTCTTGACAAAACACACCTCCTCTTATATACTTTGAATATCAAAATATTTGATGAATAAAACTTAATTTCTGAATTAAAAGGAGAAAAAACCATGTTAGAAAAAATGAAAGACATTATCGCTGAGCAATTAAATTGTGAAACTGAGAATATTACATTAGAGACTTCATTCAAAGAAGATCTGGGAGCTGATTCTTTAGATTTGTTTGAGCTGGTAATGGCTTTGGAAGATGAGTATTCTGTTGAAATCCCTGCAGAAGACCTGGAAGAACTGACTACAGTTGGAAAAGTTCTGGATTACTTAAAAGCAAAAGGTGTAGAAGAATAATTAAGGCAGCTGGCAGCATTGATGCACTGCCTGAGAATAAAAGTCGGCGGAATCCGTCGGCTTTACTATATGTTTCGTTGAATGGAGGTCCGAAATGACGACAAGAGTAACCGAACTTTTAGGAATTGAATATCCAATTATCCAGGGCGGCATGGCATGGGTAGCTGAGCATCATCTTGCTGCAGCTGTCTCCAATGCGGGAGGCTTTGGCTTAATCGGTGCTGCAAGTGCTCCGGCTGAAGTGGTACGGGAAGAAATTCGTAAAGCAAAAGAACTGACAGATAAACCATTTGGAGTAAATGTAATGCTTTTAAGTCCTCATGCAGATGAGGTGGCTAAGGTAGTTGCAGAAGAAGGTGTTAAGGCTGTTACCACCGGAGCCGGCAATCCTGAAAAGTACATGGAACTGTGGAAAGCCGCAGGCATAAAAGTTATTCCTGTAGTCGCTTCGGTAGCTCTGGCACGAAGAATGGAGAAATACGGTGCAGATGCAGTCATTGCGGAAGGCATGGAATCCGGCGGACATATCGGATCACAGACAACGATGACACTGGTTCCCCAGGTTGTGGATGCGGTAGATATTCCGGTAATAGCAGCCGGCGGAATCGGTGACGGAAGAGGATTTGCAGCAGCTATAATGCTTGGGGCTGAGGCGGTACAGATCGGTACCCGCTTTGTAGTGGCAAATGAATCCATTGTTCATCAAAATTATAAAGACAGAGTCATTAAAGCAAAAGATATTGATTCAGAAGTTACAGGGACTACAACAGGACATCCGGTCCGTTCCCTGCGAAATAAAATGACAAGAGAATACGTTAAATTAGAAAAATCAGGAGCTTCCTTTGAAGAGCTGGAATATCTGACACTGGGATCTCTGCGAAGTGCAGTAATGGAAGGCGATATCATCACAGGAACTGTGATGGCAGGCCAGATCGCAGGCTTGATTAAAAAGGAACAAAGCTGCTTGGAAATGATAGAAGAAATAATGGCAGAAGCCGGAAAATTATTAAAATCATAATATGACAGGCATGAAGAAAGCTGGAAAGAAAATTATGATTACGAAAGGATATCAGCATGAATAAAATTGCATTTGTGTTCCCAGGACAGGGCGCGCAGTACATAGGCATGGGTAAAGATTTCTACGAACAATATGAATCCTGTAAGGAGATCTTTGATCTGGCATCGAAAGTAACCGGACTGGACATCCCGGCACTGTGTTTTGAAGAAAATGACAAATTAAATATAACGGAATACACCCAGGTCTGTATGCTGGCTGTTTCCGCAGCAATCTTAAATGTTCTGGAAGAAAAAGGAGTTCATTCCTGCGTAAATGCAGGCTTAAGCCTTGGAGAATACGGAGCTTTAGCCGCTTCCAAAGTACTATCTCTGGAAGATGCATTTAAAGTAGTCCGTCAGAGAGGTATTTTCATGCAGGAAGCGATTCCTTCTGGCGGAGCAATGGCAGCAGTAATCGGCATGGATGGAGAAAAAATTGCAGAAATCTGTGAAAATACAGAAGGAATTGTAAGCGTGGCAAATTATAACTGCCCGGGACAGATTGCAATCACAGGAGAAGAAACAGCAGTACAAAAAGCCTGTGAGGCTCTGAAAGAAGCCGGTGCAAGAAGAATCGTTCCGTTGAATGTAAGCGGGCCCTTCCATTCCGCTATGTTAACAGAAGCCGGCAGTAAGCTTGGAAGCGTATTAGATGATGTGGAAATCCGGGAAGTTCAGACTCCCTATGTTTCCAATGTAACAGCAGAATACGTAACGGATAAAAATCAGGTTAGAGAATTACTGCAAAAACAGATCTATTCATCGGTACGGTGGCAGCAAAGCGTTGAAAATATGATAGCCCAGGGTGTTGATACCTTCATTGAAATCGGTCCAGGCAAAACCCTCAGCGGATTTTTACGTAAAATCAACCGGGATATGACAGCCCTGAATGTTGAAAAAGTGGAAGATATAGAAAAAGTATTAGCAGCTATGTCAATGTAGAGATGATTGATAAAGGAGTATATATGTTAGAGAATAAAGTAGCATTAGTAACCGGAGCATCCAGGGGAATCGGCAAAGCCATTGCATTAAAGCTGGCTGTGGACGGTGCATTCGTTGTTGTAAACTACAATGGTTCTAAAGATAAAGCAGATGAAGTCGTTGCGCAGATCAAAGAAAACGGCGGAGATGCCGTATCCTTTCAATGCAATGTTGCGGATTATGACAGCACAGAAAAAATGATGAAAGAACTGCTGACAGAGTATCAGCACATCGATATTCTGGTGAACAACGCTGGAATTACAAAAGATAATCTAATTATGAAAATGAGTGAAGCGGATTTTGATTCCGTAATCGATATAAATCTTAAAGGATCATTTAATACAATTCGCCATTTATCCAGACAAATGTTAAAACAGAGAAGCGGTAAAATCATCAATATCGCATCGGTATCCGGTGTCCTTGGTAATATGGGGCAGGCTAATTATTCTGCTTCCAAGGCTGGTATTATCGGACTTACAAAGTCTATGGCAAGAGAACTGGCAAGCAGAGGCATTACTGTAAATGCAATTGCACCAGGATTTATTGCCACAGAAATGACCGATGTATTATCCGATGCAGTAAAAGAGCAGTCCATTGCCCAGATCCCGTTAAAGAGATTTGGAAAAGTAGAGGATGTGGCTGAAATGGCAGCTTTTCTGGCTTCTGACCGTGCAGATTATATTACCGGACAGATAATCAGTGTAGACGGCGGTATGGCAATGTAGTGCCACCCGGCATAAATAAAGATAATTACAGTGTATGATTATACAGCAATAACACACCTGCAAATGCTGCAGATATAACGGAGGTAAAATATGAGAAGAGTAGTAGTAACAGGAATGGGTGCAATTACACCGGTAGGTTTAAACGTAGAGAGCTTTTGGGACAGTGTTAAAAAAGAAAGAACAGGATTTGCTCCGATTACCAGATTTGACTGTACAGAATACCGTGCTAAACTGGCAGCAGAAATTAAAGATTTTGTAGCAAAAGATTTTATGGACTTCAAAGCTGCAAAACGTATGGAATTATTTTCACAATATGCAGTTGCAGCATCCAAAGAAGCAATTGAAGATTCCGGAATCGATATATCCAAAGAAGATCCCTATATGGTTGGATGTTCCGTTGGCTCCGGTATCGGAAGCCTTCAGGCTGCTGAAAGAGAACACACCAGACTGGTAGAAAAAGGACCCAGCCGTGTAAATCCGCTCCTGGTACCCCTGATGATTTCTAACATGGCTGCAGGAAATGTATCCATTCAGTTTGGCTTAAAAGGAAAAAGCATCAACGTGGTAACTGCCTGTGCAACAGGAACACACTCCATCGGTGAAGCATTCCGTACGATCCAGTTTGGAGATGCGGATGTCATGGTTGCAGGTGGTGCAGAAGCATCCATCTGCCCAATCGGAGTCGGCGGGTTTGCAGCATTAACTGCACTTTCCGGTGCAACAGATCCAAAGAGATGTTCCATTCCTTTCGATAAAGAAAGAAGCGGTTTCATAATGGCGGAAGGTGCTGCAGTGGTAGTTCTGGAAGAGCTGGAGCATGCGAAAAAACGTGGTGCCCACATTTATGCGGAACTTGGCGGATATGGTGCAACCAGCGATGCTTATCATATTACCTCTCCTGCAGAAGATGGGGAAGGTGCTGCAAGAGCCATGTTAAATGCCGTGAAAGAAGCGGGATTGAAACCGGAGGATATTACTTATATCAATGCACATGGCACCAGCACACATCACAATGACTTATTTGAAACCAGAGCCATTAAAAAGGCGTTTGGCGATCATGCATATAATATTCGTGTCAACTCAACAAAATCCATTACCGGACATATGTTAGGCGCTGCCGGCTCTATTGAATTCATCACTTGTATCAAAGAGATGGAAGAAGGTTATATTCATCCTACCGTTGGTTACAGCGTACCGGATGAAGAACTGGATTTAAACTATGTTGCAGGGAAAGCGATCGAAGAACCTCTGGAATATGCAATCAGCAACTCCCTTGGTTTCGGCGGACACAACTCCAGTATCTTAGTGAAGAAATATAGAGAGGAGTAATCACATGGAATTTGAAAATTTATTGACCTTAATCGATAAAGTAGCTGCTACCGATCTTACCGATTTCTCTATCGACAATGGAGATGTGAAAATCTCCATGAAAAGAAAACAAAAAGATGTGGTGGTAACCACTGTTCCGGAGGGAATGCTTGCACAGCAGGCATTCTCACAGATTCCGGTGTCTGCTGCCTCCGTTCAGGCTGCACAAAGCGATACTGTGCCAGAGGGAAATACCATAAAGGCACCCTTGGTAGGGACTTTCTATAACTCCGCTTCTCCTGAAAATCCGGCATTTGTAAAAGTGGGCGATGTGGTAAAGAAAGGGCAGACCCTTGGTATCATAGAAGCAATGAAACTGATGAACGAAATTGAAAGCGAATTTGACGGTGTGGTAGAAGCGATACTCATAGAGAATGAGCAGATGGTTGAATACGGGCAGCCGTTATTTGTAATCAGATAAACTACACATGACTTTGGAGGTAAGATTATGGCTTTATCAACGAAAGAAATTATGGAGATTATTCCCCACAGACAGCCGTTTTTATTAATAGATACCATTGAAGAATTAGAGCCTGGGAAACGTGCAGTAGGTAAAAAGTGCGTTAGCTACAATGAACCGTTTTTTGCAGGACATTTTCCTCAGGAACCGGTAATGCCGGGGGTATTAACCATTGAGGCACTGGCTCAGGTAGGAGCAGTGATCATCTTAAGTGTACCGGAGAATAAGGGCAAGGTTGCTTATTTTGGTGCAATCAATTCTGCCAAATTCAAAGGGAAAGTATTACCTGGCGATGTATTAATGCTGGAAGTAGAAATGATTAAAGTGAAAGGTCCAATCGGTGTGGGTAAAGCAATTGCTACCGTAGATGGCAAAATAGTAGCCATAGCTGAATTGACTTTTGCAATCGGATAGGAGATCATATGTTTCAGAAAATATTAATTGCCAACAGGGGAGAGATCGCAGTCCGCATTATCCGGGCGTGCCGGGAACTTGGAATTAAAACAGTAGCCGTTTATTCAGAGGCGGACCGGGAAGCCCTTCATACACAGCTGGCTGACGAGGCAATCTGCATCGGACCTGCTTCTTCACTGGAGAGTTATCTGAATATGGAACGCATTTTAAGTGCTACCATAGCCGCAAAAGCAGATGCCATCCATCCCGGATTTGGATTTCTTTCGGAAAACAGCAAATTTGTGGAAATGTGCCAGAAATGCAATATTACATTTATCGGTCCCAGTGCGGAAGTGATTAACCGTATGGGTAACAAATCAGAAGCCCGTGCCACCATGATGAAAGCCGGTGTTCCGGTTGTGCCGGGTACAAAAGAACCGGTCTATACAGCAGAGGAAGGCAAACGGATAGCTGGAGAAATTGGATATCCCGTAATGATTAAGGCTTCTTCCGGCGGCGGCGGAAAAGGAATGCGGATCTCAGAATCAGCAGAAGATTTCACCGAGAATTTCCAGACGGCGCAAATGGAATCAGTCAGAGGATTTGGCGATGATACCATGTATATTGAAAAATACGTGCAGAATCCCAAACACATCGAATTCCAGATCATTGCAGATAAATTCGGAAATGTAGTTCAACTGGGAGAGAGAGACTGCTCTATTCAGAGGCACCATCAAAAAGTCATTGAAGAATCCCCAAGTGCCGTTCTGACACCAGAATTACGAAAAGCAATGGGAGAGACAGCCATTCACGCTGCCAGGGCAGCATCTTATGAAAATGCCGGAACCATTGAATTCCTTTTAGATAAAAATAAAAACTTCTACTTTATGGAAATGAATACCCGTATCCAGGTAGAGCATCCGGTAACAGAAATGGTATCCGGGGTTGATTTAATCAAAGAGCAGATCTATATTGCAGCAGGACTTCCCCTCAGTGTAAAGCAGGAAGACATTTCCTTAAACGGCCATGCCATTGAATGCAGAATTAATGCGGAGAATCCCGCTAAGAATTTTATGCCCTGTCCGGGAAGGATCAATGAAGTACATCTCCCTGGGGGATACGGCGTAAGAATTGATACCGCTGTGTACAGCGGATATGAGATTCCACCCTATTATGACTCTATGATTGCAAAAGTAATCGTGCATGACAAAACGAGGGCTTCCGCAATTGACAAAATGAGAAGTACTCTGGGGGAACTGATTTTAGATGGTGTTACCACAAATGTAGATTTTCAGTACGAAATACTGAATAATGAGGATTTTCAGGCAGGAGATTTCACAACTGATTTCATAGAAGAACATTTTTCATAGATGATATTTCGTAAATATTCAGCAGCAGAACGTGTTTGATGTTAAGGAGAGTATAAAATGTCGAAGCTTAAGGATATGTTTAAAAAAACTTCCTACATTCCAATCGGACGTTTGGATGAACCTAAGAAGGAAGAAAAACCTTCTGTAGAAGAAGATGCAGCACCTTGTGTACCGGAAGGGCTTTGGGTGAAATGTCCAAAATGCGGTAAATTGCTCTATAAGCAGGATGTAGTGGATAATCATTATGTATGTCCGAAATGCGGCGGTTATTTTCGGATTAAGACGAAGACCAGGCTGCGTATGGTTTTAGACCATGGTACGTTTGAATCCTGGTATAACGACCTGCCGCAGCGCAATCCCCTGGATTATCCGGGATATGAGGAAAAGCTGGAAGCACAAAGGGAGAAAACGCATCTGCACGAAGCAGTTACCATCGGCAAAGGCAAGATCTACGGAAAAGATGCCGTAGTCGGTGTCTGTGATGCCCGGTTTTTAATGAGCAGTATGGGATATGTTGTGGGGGAAAAAATAACCCGTGCTTTCGAACAGGCGATTGAAGAAAAATTACCAGTAATTTTATTTTGCTGCTCTGGCGGTGCCAGAATGCAGGAGGGCATTGTTTCCCTGATGCAGATGGCAAAAACTTCAGCAGCAATCAAACGTCATTCCGAAGCAGGTCTTCTCTATATTCCGATTCTTACAGATCCTACAACAGGAGGCGTGACTGCCAGTTTTGCAATGTTAGGGGATATTATTCTAGCAGAGCCGGGAGCATTAATCGGATTTGCCGGCCCAAGAGTCATAGCACAGACCATTGGACAGAAGCTTCCAGAAGGGTTCCAGAGAGCAGAATTTCTGGTAGAAAAAGGAATTATTGACGGTATTGTGGAACGAAGTGATCTTAAGCTGCGCCTGGCTATGCTCATTGACATGCATGAGAATAGAAACGGCTATGCCTCCTTTCACAAGATCACAGGAGAACTGGGGACTCTTTTAAATGAAGATACAGACTCTTCTGATGCAGAGACCTCTTCTGGTGAAAAAACAGATTCCGCTCTGTCCGGTTTGGATCTCAATGTGGATGACATAGATGTCATAGACGGCTATAAAAAAACAGCCTGGGAAAAAGTACAGATTTCCAGAATGGCAGAACGTCCAACCAGTCTGGATTATATAGAAGCAATCTTTGAACATTTTACAGAACTTCATGGAGACAGAAGCTTCCGTGACGACGGAGCGGTTGTTGGCGGTATCGCTTACCTGAGCGGACAGCCGGTGACTGTAATCGGACAGCAGAAGGGGAAAAATACCAAAGACAATATTACCCGGAACTTTGGGATGGTATCTCCGGAAGGTTACCGTAAAGCACTTCGTTTAATGAAACAGGCTGAGAAATTCCACCGTCCGATCATTAACTTTGTGGATACCCCTGGAGCTGCCTGCGGAATTGAAGCAGAAGAGCGGGGACAGGGAGAGGCAATTGCCCGGAATCTCATGGAGATGTCTGCCTTAAAGACACCTGTTCTGAGCATTATGATCGGAGAAGGCGGCAGCGGCGGCGCTCTTGGATTAGCAGTTGCAAATGAAGTATGGATGATGGAAAATGCCACTTACTCGGTTCTGTCACCGGAAGGATTTGCATCTATTCTGTGGAAAGACGGAAAACGGGCAAAAGAAGCCTCAGAAATTATGAAAATAACTGCAGAAGACTTAAAAGAACTTGGCATTATCGAATTGATTATACCAGAACGGGAACCGGCTATGTTGGAAAATATAGCCGAAATAGCATCTTATATGAAGAAAAATATCAGCAGATTTCTGGAAGACCAGAATCAATTGCAAATAGAGGAAATAGCAGAACAAAGATACCGCCGTTTCCGTAATATGTAGCAGACAGGCAACCATATTGCAAGCAGGCTTCCAATATGCACAGGAGGTAAATGTGGAAGAAAACCGCTTACACATTACTTATTCAGGCATATTGCAAGCAGGCTTCCAATATGCACAGGAGGTAAGAATGGAATTAAAACCGTTAAATATCGGGGATTTAACAGCTAGAATACCGATTATCCAGGGAGGAATGGGCGTAGGCGTAAGCTTGTCCAGACTTGCCGGAAATGTTGCTGCCTGCGGCGGTGTTGGCATTATCTCCACCGCTCAGATTGGCTATCGGGAAGAAGGCTTTGAAAGCAATCCCATTGAAACAAACTTAAGGGCAATTGCCAATGAAATAAAAAAAGCGCGCCAGATTGCAAAGGACGGCATTATCGGAGTCAATATCATGGTCGCTACTAAGCGTTATGGGGAGTATGTAAAAGCTGCCGTTAAGTCCGGAGTGGATCTAATTATCTCCGGCGCGGGGCTTCCTACCATGCTGCCGGAATTGGTGAAGGACAGTAAGACTAAGATAGCACCTATCGTATCCACCATCAAGTCCGCCAGTGTGATCCTGAAAATGTGGGAACGCAAATCAGGCAGACTTCCGGATCTGGTGGTCATTGAAGGACCGAGAGCCGGCGGACATCTGGGATTTTCACCGGAACAGCTGGATCATTTTACACCGGAAATCTATGAAGAAGAAATCAAGGGCATCATTGGTGTGGTAAAAGGGTATGCCGATAAGCATGAAACCCATATACCGGTTGTGGTTGCAGGAGGCATCTATACCAGAGCAGATATAGACCATGCATTTGAACTTGGCGCCGATGGTGTGCAAATGGGAACCCGTTTTGTTACTACCTATGAATGTGACGCCAGCGATGCTTACAAACAGACATATCTAAATGCCGCAAAGGAAGATATCGCAATCGTAAAAAGTCCGGTAGGAATGCCGGGGCGGGCGATTATCAACGGATTTATGAAGCATCCCACACCCGGCATCGGGCTAAGCGGAAAATGTCTGAATTGCCTGGAAAGATGCAATCCCGCAACAATCCCTTACTGCATCACCAGAGCCCTGGTCAACGCGGCGAAAGGCAATACAGAGGATGCATTACTGTTTTGCGGTGACAATGCATATCGGGCGGATAAGCTGGAACATGTAAAGGATATTATGGATGAATTAACGAAGTAAAAAGATGCGGACAGTGTTTAATTGGCACTGTCTGTTTTTATGTTTTGATAAGTATCAGCAATTTCATGATAACGCAAATGAAATGTCAAATTTTATGATTTAATCGAAAATAAAGGTTGTAATAAAAACCACTTTCGGTATATAATGTGATTTAGGCTGTAATTCAGCATTAATATAAGAAGGAGGAGAAATAAAATGAGTAAGGTTAGAACACGATTTGCACCAAGCCCTACAGGACGTATGCATGTAGGCAACTTAAGAACCGCATTATACGCATATTTAATCGCAAAGCATGAAGGCGGCGATTTTATGCTTAGAATAGAGGATACTGACCAGGAACGTTTTATGGAAGGCGCACTGGATATTATTTACCGTACCCTGGCTAAAACAGGTTTAGTTCATGATGAAGGTCCGGACAAAGACGGCGGAGTAGGTCCTTATGTGCAGAGTGAACGTCAGGCACAGGGAATCTACCTGAAGTATGCTAAAATGTTAATTGAAAAAGGCGAAGCATATTACTGTTTCTGTGATAAAGAACGCCTGGAATCCTTAAGACAGGAAGTTGCAGGAAAGGAAATTATCGTATATGACAAACACTGCCTGAACCTCCCAAAAGAAGAGATTGAATCCAAATTAGCAGCAGGAGTACCATATGTAATCCGTCAGAATATGCCAAAAGAAGGCACTACAAAGTTTGAAGACGAGATCTATGGAACGATCGAAGTACCAAACTCAGAACTGGATGATATGATTTTGATTAAATCAGACGGATATCCTACCTATAACTTTGCAAATGTTGTAGACGATCATTTAATGGGAATTACACATGTAGTCCGGGGAAATGAATATTTATCTTCCGCACCTAAATATAACCGCCTGTATCAGGCATTTGGCTGGGATGTGCCGGTATATGTACACTGCCCGCTGATTACCAACGAAGAACATAAGAAGTTAAGTAAAAGAAGCGGACATTCCTCTTATGAAGATCTGCTGGAACAGGGATTTTTAAGTGAAGCAATTGTAAACTATGTAGCTTTGCTTGGATGGTGCCCACAGGACAACCGCGAGATCTTCTCCCTTGCAGAATTAGTGGAAGCTTTTGATTACCGTCATATGAGTAAATCACCGGCTGTTTTTGATATTAATAAGTTAAAATGGATGAATGGCGAATATATGAAGGCTATGGATTTTGATGTATTCTATGAAAAAGCGCTGCCATTTATCAAACAGGTGATTACCAAAGACCTGGATTTAAAAAAGATTGCAGAAATGGTAAAGAGCAGAATCGAAGTATTCCCGGATATCCCCGATTTAATTGATTTCTTTGAAATCGTTCCGGAATATGACAGTGCCATGTACACCCATAAGAAAATGAAAACAAATGAAGAGACTTCTCTCGCTGTTTTAAAAGATCTTCTTCCTCTGTTGGAAAATCAGGATGACTACAGCAATGATGCTTTATATGCCCTGCTTTCCTCTTATGTATCGGAAAAAGGATGTAAAAATGGATATGTTATGTGGCCGGTTCGTACCGCTGTATCCGGAAAACAGATGACACCGGCAGGTGCTACAGAGATCATGGAAATCATTGGTAAGGAAGAATCAATTGCCCGCATCAAAGCAGCAATTGAAAAATTGGGTAACTAGTAATATACGAAGCTGTACTAAAGGATCATAAATACAGCCAGTTGGGGGGCGGTGCAACCATGCACCGTCCCTATTGAGGGCTATAAAGCTGATTTTAGGCGCACTGGGTGCGCGAATGGAGGAAATACGAATGAGTTTTACTAAGGCTCAGTCGCGGGCGATTACCCACAAAGATGGTCCCATGATCGTGCTCGCCGGACCCGGTTCCGGAAAAACGACCGTTATCACAGAGCGGACAAAATATCTGATTCAGAACTATGGGATCAATCCCATGGAAATACTGGTCATTACTTTTACAAAAGCGGCGGCACAGGAAATGCGGCAGCGTTTTTTACGTTTAATGGAACAGGAGCAGACACAGGTTACCTTTGGAACCTTCCATGCAATCTTTTTCGGTATCTTAAAACATGCTTATCACTTTACCGGAGACAATATACTCCGTGAGGACCTGAAGCATCAATATCTGAAGGATATTATAGAGCGGATGCACCTGGATATCGAAGATGAGGCGGATTTTATCGGAAACATTATTACTGAAATCAGTCTCGTAAAAAATGATCAGATCCCATTAGAACACTATTATTCATCCACCTGTTCGGAAAATGTATTCCGAGACATTTATCAAAAATACCAGCAGCGCCTGGAAAAGGAAAATCGCCTGGACTTTGATGATATGCTGGTTTATACGTACCAGTTATTAAAAGAAAGACCGGATATACTCCTGGGCTGGCAAAACCGGTACCGATACATATTGGTGGATGAATTTCAGGATATCAACAAAATTCAATATGAAATCGTGAAAATGCTGGCTGCTCCGGAAAATAATATTTTTATCGTTGGAGATGACGATCAGTCCATTTACCGGTTCCGGGGTGCGAAACCGGAAATTATGCTGAATTTTCCAAAAGAATTTAAAGATACGAAGACCATCCTGCTGGACCAGAACTTCCGCTGTACCGGAAATATTGTGAAAGCAGCGGAGCTTGTGATCCGCCACAACCAGATGCGTTTTCAAAAGAATATGAAAGAAGTCAAAGAATCCGGTGATAAAATCGAACTGCACACATTTGCTAACCAGCCTCAGGAATGTGCCCATATCATAAAAAAAGTACAGGAGTACATCAAAGAGGATTACCAGTACAGCGATATTGCCATTTTATTTCGGACAAATACAGATGCACGGCTGTTGGTTGAAAAATTCATGGAATACAACATTCCATTTAAAATGAGAGACAGTATGCCCAATATCTATGATCACTGGATTGCAAAAAATGTGATCAGCTACATTCACCTGGCACTGGGAAGCCGAGAACGCCGGGAATTTCTTCAGGTTATGAACCGTCCAAACCGGTATATCGGGAGAGAATGTGTGGATGAAGCCCAGGTATCTTTAGAGAACCTGAAAAAATACTATGACGACAAGCACTGGGTAGTAGAGCGGATTGAGCAGCTGGAATATCAGCTGAATATCTTAAAGAGGATGACACCCTATGCGGCAATTAATTTCATACGCCACGGTATCGGATATGAAGCATACTTAAATGAATATGCTGATTTTCGCAAAATCAAAGTAGAAGACCTGTATGAGATCCTGAATGAAATGCAGGAGGGCGCCAAGGACTTTAAGACTTTTGAAGCCTGGTTTGCCCATATTGAAGAATATACAAAGGCTTTGAACGATCAGGCTAAAGAGCAGAACAAAATATCGAATGCAGTCACCTTTACCACACTGCACAGCTCCAAAGGGCTGGAGTTTGCCAATGTATTTATTATTGATATCAATGAAGGAATTATCCCCCACCGCAAAGCCATCCTGGATGCGGACATGCAGGAAGAACGGCGGATGTTCTATGTTGGTATGACAAGAGCAAAGGAACATCTCCATATGTATTCCATCCGGGAACGATATGGGAAAAATCTGATGCCATCTGTGTTTTTGGAAAATTTGAAACAGGATGTGAAAACAGCCGGTTGATTACTTAATGAATATCTGAAAGATGTGAAAAAGCAGTACCATGTTAATGTGGTGCTGCTTTTTTAATGAAATTAAAAATCCCCTGCCAGATTCAACGGCGGGGGATTTCTGATATTTCAAATATGCGCATCATTACGGACAAAGCTTATTTTTCTTCTTCTTCGTCGTCTTCTTCAGCATCTACGATTTCATCATATTCCTGTCCATCCAGAAACTCATCAAATGCATCAGCTGCAACTTCATATTCGTCATCGTCTTCGATATTTTCTAACATTGGATTGCCATTTTCTTCTGAGAAGCGATATAAGAAAACTTCTCCCTCATCGTTTTCACCCTCTTCATTTAATGGAAGAAGGGCAATATATTCTTTGTCATTAGCCGGGAATATTGTTAATACCGCACATTCGACAACGTCGCCATTATCCATAGTAAGAGTTACGGTAGCACCTTCTTCGTGATCGTGGTCACATCCGCATCCACAGGAATCACAGCCGCCACTGCAGTCTAAATCGTGTTCATGTTCGCTCATAGTAAGTACCTCGCTTTAAATGTTATTATTTAGTATCTCCTCATCACTTTATCAGATGTGCAATAGAATTGCAAGCCTTTATTTTGTCTGTTTGTTAATAAATTGCGGATGCAGTTTAGAATACATGATTCTCTGGGCACTGTAAATACCATAGTAGCCGGAGAGCATATAACTGACCCCGCAGGCAATACAGAATAACAGCAGATTGGATGAGCCAAAAAGCTCGATGCTCAGGAGAATCGATGCAATCGGACAATTGATAACCCCACAGAATAAAGATACCAGACCAATGGCAGCGGCAAGTCCCGGATCCATGCCAAGAAGACTTCCCACGGCAGCGCCCAAAGTCGCTCCGATACAAAAGGAAGGAACAATTTCTCCCCCTTTAAATCCAGCACCTAAAGTAACTGCCGTGAAGAGCATTTTCAGTAAAAAAGCTTCCGGCCTTGTTTCCCCGTTCATCGCCTTATGAATTAAATTCATTCCGGTACCATTGTAATCACGGGTACCAACAAGAAGTGTTAATCCAACCACCAGGCAGCCGCCCACAAAATAGCGGAGATACATGTTTTTCAGATATTTTTGGTAAAGTTCCCCCGCTTTATGCATGGTAATGCAAAAAATCATGCTTACCAGTGCACAGACCGCCGCCAGCACAATAATTTTTCCGCCCAGCGGAAGAGCAAATGTATGTGGAAGCGGTACGGAGAAGGTAGTAGGTTCTACTCCCAGATACGAAGCCAGATGATTTGCTATAATTGCAGAGATCAGACAGGGCACAAATGCACTGTAATGAATGATGCCCACGCTGATCACCTCCATGCAGAAGAAAGCAGCGGTAATCGGTGTGGAAAAGACGGCAGAGAAGAGAGCACTCATACCGCACATCGTAATCAAATGGCGGTCTTTTTCATTCAAATGGATGAAATGTCCAAACCAGGTACCGATGCTGCCCCCAATCTGAAGAGCTGCCCCTTCACGGCCGGAAGAACCGCCGCACAGGTGGGTTAGCGTAGTACCGATAAATATCAGGGGTGCCAGTCTGGCGGGTGCCTCCTGAGAGGTCCGGATGGATTGCAGTATACTGTTGGTTCCCTTATCATTTTCCATTTTACAGATTTTGTACAGGAATCCAATGAGCAGACCGGAAACCGGCAGCAGATAAAGCAGCCAAGGGTGGACAGACAATAGATCCGATGCATAGTGAACGCTGAAATGAAATGCGGTTCCGATTGCTCCGCAGATCACCCCCATCAATATTGCGCACAGAACCCACTTAAAGAAAATGAATGTGAAATCCATAGAGTAACGCAGATGAATCTTGAATTTACTTCTCATGATTATGTAATCAACCTCTAATCTTTATATAATTTCTCTTTCTTTTAGTTTAGTGTAACCAGACACAAAATGCAAGGTAGAATTGGGATTGGATTTTATTCAGTACATAATTAAAGTCCTATTGAATGACACACCAAGCGCGTTTCTGTGCACAAACGACCTTTACTTTTACGATTCGGTATATTATAATCAATCTATCTATGTGAGTAGACGAAAGTGAAAGGGCTTATTGCAGGTCATCCTGTAATTTGCAAAGGTAATTATATGAAATTAATATCATGGAATGTAAATGGACTGCGCGCCTGCGTCCAAAAAGGTTTTTTGGATTTTTTTCAGGATATAGATGCTGATATTTTCTGTATCCAGGAAAGCAAGCTGCAGGCAGGGCAGATAGATCTGGATTTAAAAGGGTACCACCAGTATTGGAACTATGCGGTAAAGAAGGGGTATTCCGGCACCGCAGTATTTACAAAAGAAGAGCCGGTGAGTGTCCGCTATGGCATCGACATGGAAGAACACGACCAGGAAGGCAGGGTAATTACTCTGGAATTCCAGGATTTTTACCTGGTTACAGTTTATACGCCCAATTCTCAGAATGAACTGGCAAGGCTTCCGTACCGGATGCAGTGGGAGGATGATTTCCTTCAATATCTGAAACAGCTGGAAGAGAGCAAACCGGTAATTTTCTGCGGAGACTTAAATGTAGCACATACAGAGATCGATCTTAAGAATCCAAAGACAAACCGTAAAAATGCCGGATTTACCGATGAAGAACGGGACAAATTCACACAGGTTGTCCACTCCGGATTTATCGATTCCTATCGGCATTTTTATCCGGATCAGGAAGGGGTATACTCCTGGTGGTCATACCGTTTTAAAGCCAGGGATAAGAATGCAGGATGGAGAATAGACTATTTCTGCGTTTCGGAATCATTAAAAGACAAGCTGCAGGACGCAAAGATCCATACGGAAGTATTCGGTTCCGACCATTGCCCGGTAGAATTAGACATCGATCTATAGAATAGGAAAAAGCTTATGAATTTATTGACAATAGAAAATCTGACACATGCTTTTACGGAACGGAAATTATTTGACCAGGCTGATTTTAGTATTAATGAAGGAGATAAGGTCGGTCTGATCGGGATCAACGGAACAGGCAAGTCCACGCTGCTGAAAATAGCTGCGGGACTGGAGATTCCGGATTCCGGCAAGGTAACCAAAGGCAATCAGGTTACCATCCGCTTTCTGTCACAGAATCCTGAATTTAATGAGGATATGACTGCTCTTGAAGCAGTGATGCATCAAAATAAGACAAAATTAAACGAATGGTCATTGGAGAGCGAAGCAAAAGCCATGCTGAATAAGCTGGAAATAGTAGACTTTGACCAGAAGATCAGGCAGTTGTCCGGGGGACAGAAAAAGAGAGTGGCTCTTGCCAATATACTGCTTGCAACAACGGATATCCTGATACTGGACGAACCGACCAACCACCTGGATAATGCCATGTCTGAATGGCTTGAGGAGTATTTGAACCAGTTTAGAGGCGCACTGATTATGGTTACCCATGACCGTTATTTTCTGGATCGTGTCTCTAACCGCATCGTTGAAATTGATAAGGGGCAGATTTACAGTTATCCCGGAAATTACTCTGAATTTGTGCGCCTAAAAGAGGCCAGGCAGAATATGGAGCTTGCAACAGAACGCAAGCGCCAGAGTATTTTAAAAACAGAGCTGGAATGGCTTGCAAGAGGTGCCAGGGCACGTTCAACCAAGCAAAAAGCCCATATTGCAAGAATTGAGGATATGCAGGAGCGTAAAGGTCCTCAGGAGGATCTGTCTGTGGAGATGAACTCCATTTCATCAAGGCTGGGACGCAAAACAATCGAAGTAACCGGTCTTTCCAAGTCCTACGGAGAAAAAGTCCTGTTCCGGGATTATTCCTATATTTTCCTGAAAGGGGAGCGTATTGGAATTATCGGACCCAATGGATGCGGTAAAAGCACCCTGCTTAAAATTATAAATGGCATTGCGGAGGCGGACAGCGGTACCATCGATATTGGACAAACTGTGAAAATCGGCTATTTTTCACAGGAAAGTGAAGCCATGGATGATTCCATGAAAGTAATCGATTATATCAGGGAAGCCGGGGAATATGTGCAGACCACAGAAGGTACCATCACTGCATCCCAGATGCTGGAGCGGTTTTTATTTGATGGGACTATGCAGTGGAACCTCATCGGCAAACTGTCCGGAGGGGAAAAGCGGCGTCTGTTTCTCCTTCGTATTCTGATGACTGCACCAAATGTATTAATTCTGGATGAGCCTACCAATGATCTGGATATACAGACACTGACAATTCTGGAAGATTATCTGGACAGTTTTGACGGCATTGTAATAACCGTATCCCATGACCGTTATTTTCTGGACCGGGTGGTTCGCAGGATTTTTGCATTCGAAGAAAATGGAGTGATACAGCAATACGAAGGCGGATATTCGGATTATCTTATCGCCTGCGAACTGCGTAATTCTTCCATTGAAAATCAAACAACGGTTCAACCAAAAGAAACAAAAAGTGTAAAAATAAAAGAAAAGAAATTAAAGTTTACCTATCAGGAACAAAAAGATTTTGAAACAATTGATGAAGATATTGAAAAGCTTGAAAAACAGCTGAAACAGCTGGAAGAGGAAATGCTGGAAGCAGCCAGTAATTATGGGAAACTAGGAGAATTAATGCAGCAAAAGGAAGAACTCTTAGAAAAACTGGATGATAAAATGCAGCGCTGGGAATACCTGAATGACTTGGCAGAGCGGATAGAACAGGAAAGGGCAGGTAATTAATTGTGGAAAAAGAGAAGCCGGAGATGGAATTGACAGTAAAAAAAGGAAATTATCTCAGATTAGGCGTTACAAAAGAGGAAGATGGTATCAACTTTGCCGTAGCAGCAGCAGGCAGCCAGGAAGTAAAATTAGTGCTTTATAAAAAAGGCTCTCCCTATATTACAAAGGAGATCCCATTTCCAAACGCACATCTGATCGGCGATATTGCAGCCATGAAGATCTGCGGACTTTTGTGGAGTCAGTACGAATATAATTTCATGTCTGACGGACATGTTTTCCAGGATCCTTATGCCCGGCTTATAGTAGGGCGTGAGCATTTTGGCGAAGAATTGTCAACAGAAGCGGTCGATACTGTCCGCTGCGGCTTTGCTTTTGCATCCTATGACTGGAAGGAGGATGCCCCACCACGGATACCCTATCAGGATGTTATCGCTTATCAGCTTCACGTTCGGGGATTTACCAGACATCACGGTTCCAGGGTACGCCACAAAGGAACCTTTCTGGGACTGCAGGAAAAAATTCCTTACCTTAAGGAGCTTGGCATTAATCAGGTGAAGCTCATGCCTGCATATGAATTTGATGAAATCAAAAAAATGCATCCTCAGATAAGTATGTCCTACGAAATGCGGGAAGAGGAGAAGCCTAGGGTGAATTACTGGGGCTATGAAATCGGCAGTTACTTTGCCCCTAAAAAGTCATATGGTGCCACAAAAGACGTGATCCGTGAATTCAAAGAGCTGGTGCGTACCATGCATGCAAATGGGATGGAAGTCATTATGGAATTTTACTTTCCTGATCAGATCAACCCCAGATTAATTATGGACTGCCTTACATTTTGGGTAACCGATTACCATATTGACGGATTTCATATTCTGGCGGATCAGACACTTTGCAATATGCTTGCAAAAGATCCGTTTTTATCCCGAACAAAATTAATATCAGTCTACTTTCCAACGGAAGATCTATACAGAGAACCGCCTTTTGGGGAATACGAAAATCTGGCTGAATGCAATGATGGCTTCCTGATCGATATCCGCAGGTTTCTAAAGGGGGATGAAGATCAGCTGAATCAGTTTACATACCGCATACGCAGAAATCCTGCCGGGCGGGGACTCATAAATTATATCACCAACCACGATGGATTTACACTGATGGATCTGGTGTCTTACGATGAAAAGCACAATGAAGCAAACGGGGAACAAAACCGGGACGGCTCCAGCTACAACTATAGCTGGAATTGCGGTGTGGAGGGTAAAAGCAGAAAGAAAAAGATTCTGGACCTGCGCATGAGGCAGATCAAAAATGCATTTCTTCTGTTATTATTAAGTCAGGGAACGCCCATGCTTTTAGCCGGCGATGAGATCGGTAATTCACAGGACGGCAATAACAATCCTTACTGTCAGGATAATGAACTTTCCTGGGTTGACTGGAATCTGAACAAGAAAAACCTGGAAATATTACAATTTGTAAAAGATGTGGCTGCGTTTCGGAAACGGCATAAAATACTGCATATGCCCTATGAATTAAGAGTGATGGATACTGTTTCCTGCGGTTATCCGGATGTTTCTTACCACGGCAACAGAGCCTGGTATGGGGCATTTGAGCATACCAACCGCCAGGTAGGCGTTATGTACTGCGGATTCTATGCAGGAGAAGACATTTTCCTTTACGCTGCATATAATATGCATTGGGTGGAGCATGAATTTGCACTGCCTCATCTTCCTGAAAATTTGGACTGGTATACCGCTATTGATACCGGAAAAAGCGATGGAGACTGTGTGTATAAAGAGGGCAGCGAGCCTCTTTTGGAAGTTCAGAATATCTTCACGGTTTTACCCAGAACAATCGTTGTCCTGATTGGAAAAGCAAAAGAGAAAGACAAAAAAACAACGAGGTGTTGACATGAAAGCTTTGGCGCATTTTAGAACGATTACGAAGCATAAATTCCTGGTAATGAAGCATTGTTTCCAGATTGGACTCTATAAACAGGGGCTGTTGCATGACTTGTCCAAGTATATGCCTTCCGAATTTCTCATCGGCTGCAAATATTATCAGGGAACGAGAAGCCCCAATAATGCGGAGCGGGAAGTAAAAGGATATTCCGCTGCCTGGCTGCACCACAAGGGCAGGAACAAGCATCATTTTGAGTATTGGACCGATTACAGCCTGGAACAGAAAGGTGCTGCCATGGCTGGTGTAAAAATGCCAAGAAAATATGTAGCGGAAATGCTGATGGACCGGATTGCAGCCTCAAAAGTATATAATGGAAGTGATTATACCAATCATGACCCGCTGGCATATTACCAAAACGGAAAGACACACTACCTGCTTCATCCAGAAACAGCAGACCAGCTGGAAAAGCTGCTGCATGTCCTGGATCAGCATGGTGAAGAAGTGTTATTTGATTTTGTAAAGAACCGATATCTGAAGAAAAGGTAAGAACCTGCTCTAGAGCGTGTTTTAAAATTGCTTTCTGACAGCTGTGCGTTCCAGTTTGTGGGAGATTTGTCCCGAATGAAGGGCGCATAGCGGGCTATGTAACCTGAATTCGGGGCAAATATGCCGCAAAGTGGGGCGTGCAGATGGCGGAAATGAATTATCAAACACGCTCTAATCCGGATACACAAGCCTTTCCGGCGTAATGTGGTAAAGTACTTCATTTAAATATTTATCAGCGAGATAATTAGCCATACCAAGATTCATATCCAGATAATTTCCACAGTCCCTGGCAGATGCGCCGGGGACTTCATCTTTAAAATCCCGGATAAATTCAAAAAGTCCGGTCATCAGATCCACGATATCTTTCGATTCATAATCTCCGTGTAACAGCAGATAAAATCCTGTCCGGCAGCCCATAGGACCAAAATAGATGACTTTATTCCCGATTTCTTCACTGTTGCGAAGCCAGGTGGCAGCCAGATGCTCGATGGTGTGCATTTCTGCAGTATTCATGACAGGTTCGCCGTTTGGTTTCGTCATACGAAGGTCAAAAGTAGTAATGACCTCACTGCCCACATGATCCTTACGTGATACATATACTCCGGGCAGCAGCTTAATGTGGTCTATGGTGAAGCTTGTTATTTTTTCCATATAAGTACACTCCTTTAAATTCCGGGTTACGGGTGCGTTTGAAAAGTCAATGCGCCCGGGACTGTTGCCAGTCTCCCTGTTTTTCTTCTTTATTTTATCAGAGATTCTCTATGGATACAACCTTGACTTTCACAGTTTCAGGTGATAAACTTTAACCAAAGTAAATGGAGGAAATATAGACATGATTAATGACAAAAAAGTTTTATTCAGCGGTATGCAGGCAACCGGTACATTGACTTTGGGCAATTATCTGGGCGCTTTAAAAAATTGGGTTACTTTAAGTGATGAGTATGAATGTTTTTACAGCGTTGTAGACCTGCATTCCATCACCGTTCGTCAGGATCCGGCTACCCTTCGCAAGAGAGCCAGAGCACTTCTGACACTATATATTGCAGCAGGACTTGATCCGGAAAAAAACTGCATCTATTACCAGTCACATGTTTCGGGACATGCGGAACTCAGCTGGATTTTAAACTGCTATACCTATATGGGTGAACTCAGCCGTATGACACAGTTTAAAGATAAATCCGCCAAACACGCAGATAATATTAATGCCGGACTCTTTACATATCCCACACTTATGGCGGCAGATATTCTTTTATTCCAGACCGATCTGGTTCCGGTAGGGATTGACCAGATGCAGCATCTGGAGCTGACACGTGATATTGCACAGCGTTTTAACGGAATTTACGGGGACGTATTTACTGTTCCGGAAGCGTATATCGGAAAAACCGGAGCAAAAATCATGAGTCTCCAGGATCCGTCGAAAAAGATGTCAAAATCGGATGAAAATCCAAACGGAAGTATTTATCTGATGGATGATCCCGACACGATTATGCGAAAATGCAAACGTGCTGTAACCGATTCGGAAGCAACCATTTTATATCGGGAAGAGCAGCCGGGTATCAAAAATCTTTTAGATATCTATTGTGCATGTATGGGCAAGACACCGGATGAAGCAGTGAAGGAATTTGACGGTCTGGGCTATGGCGCTTTTAAAGAAGCGATCGGCGAAGCTGTTATATCCGTTCTGAAACCGGTTCAGGACCGTGTAGCCGAATTAAACAAAGACAAAGGTTATATAGACAGTATTATCAAGACAAACGCTGAAAAGGCAAATTATTACGCTACAAAGACACTTCGCAAGGTGCAGCGTAAGGTAGGATTTCCGGATCGGATTAAATAGGTACACACAGGAAGGGGGAATACCCCTTCTTTTTTTGTATACAGACAATTATTTGATTTATTTCTTCATTATCTGAAAAAGTGAATAATTTCGTATAAAGATCAAAAAAATATGTATGTACATTTCAATCTACCCAAAATATAATAACTTTAATTTATCTATCTTATTATGAAGTAATAATTCTGAAAAGTGTGAAAAAAGGGGGAGTGCATGAAATCAGGTTACCGGGTAGATGAATGAGAGAGAGAAAAGGAGAAGGTCTAATGAGAAAAAAAGTAAGTTGGAAAAGTATGATCGCAATCCTGCTGTCCTGTTCTATGATTCTGCCATCTATGGCAGTTACCGCGGCACCGGCACCGGAAACAGAATTGATAACAGAGGTACCCCAGATTGAATCTGGGGAAAACAATGAGCTGGAAACGAATCTTCCGGCTGAGTCTGAAATACATACGGCTGACACGGAATTAAAACTAGAGGCAGATACTGAATCGGAAATGGAAACAAAGTCAAAGCCTTTTGACAGAGTCAAAACAGCCAGAGAACAGATAAATTTTAACCGTGAATGGAAATTTATTCGAAATGATATCCCGGGAGCGGAATCTGTGGACTATGATGATTCTCAGTGGGTGGATATTGGAATTCCCCATAATTTCAGCATTCCTTATGAAATGCAGGCTTCTTTCTACGTAGGATATGGATGGTATCGCAAGGAATTTGAAGTATCTGAGGAAATGGCCGGTAAAAAAACAGAACTGGAATTCGAGGGTGTGTTTCAGGAAGCTGAAATATATGTTAACGGGCAGCTGGCAGGTTCACACCGGGGCGGTTACTCAGGCTTTGTATTGGATATTACGGACTATCTGAATCCGGGGACAAACCTGATTGCAGTACGCGTCAATAACATCTGGCAGCCGGACCTTGCTCCAAGGGCAGGGGACCACCAGTTTACAGGAGGGATTTACCGGGATGTCTATCTCAATATTACGGATGACGTTCATGTCACCTGGTATGGAACCTTCGTTACGACACCTGATCTGTCTAATCCCGGATTTGACCCTTCGGCTCAGAATATCCTGGACAGCTATGTCAGTGAGGAAGAAATCCTCCATAATATTGAGCAAAAACAATCCAACGTAAGCGTCAGTACCGAAGTAAAGAATGATTCGCTATCGGAGGCTGCGGTAAAGGTAAAACAGGAAGTGGTGGATAAAGACGGTATCGTGCAGGCTGTGTTTGAATCAGCTGAGCAGAAGATTGCTGCCGGAACTGCTGCAGAAATTACTGCGGTCAGTGAAAAGATTCAAAATATACAGTTATGGGATACCGACAACCCATATGTGTACCAGTTATTTACCACCGTGTACCGGGATGGAGTTCCTGTGGATACCTATGAATCCTCCTTTGGCTTTCGCTTTGCCCAGTATAAAAACGACGGTTTCTATTTGAATGGGAAAAAAGTTGAATTAAATGGGGCAAATGTACATCAGGATCATGCCGGGTTTGCAGATGCAGTTACCAATGAAGGGTTCCAGCGGGATGTATCCATGATCAAAGAGTGCGGCATGAATTTTATCCGGGGCTCTCATTATCCTCATGATCCATCATTTGCAAAAGCCTGTGATGATCAGGGGATCATGTTCTGGTCAGAATGTAATCTCTGGGGAATGGGCGGATGTGCCGGAAAAGATGAACCCGCTAACGGCACTTCTGCGGACTGGTTTAAGGATGCATATCCCCAGAATCCTGCAGATGAAGCTGCTTTTGAACAGAGCTGTATGGATTCCCTGGAAGCTATGATCCGTGTAAACCGCAACCACCCCTCCATTATTAACTGGAGCATGGGAAATGAAGTGTTTTTCACAAATGGAGGCATGGACAATGGGACGCAGGCTTCTGCAAATGGAACAGCGCCAAAAGCCCTTGCTCTGGTGGATAAAATGAGAAATCTGTCACACCAGCTGGATCCTACCCGTAAGGCAGGCATGGGTGGAGCACAAAGAGGCGGTTATGCAGATCTGGCGGTCTGTGATATTGCAGGTTACAATGGGGATGGCGGAAAATATGATAATAACTGGATGCCCAATGTGGTTGCAGAATACGGCTCAAAGACTGCTGACCGCCCAGGGGAATACCGTCCATTTTATGATCAGATACAAGGCAGTGATAATTATTCTTATCAGCTGAGACCAAATAGCGCAGGCCTGGTTCTCTGGTGCGGCTTCCATCACGGTACAATCGGTGGGGACGGGCTGGCGAAAATGGGAATCATCGATTACTATCGTCTGCCTTTAAACAGCTGGTACTGGTACCGGGAACAGAATCTGGGGATTGCACCGGAATCCTCTATTTCCGCTTCGGCAGCTCAGATAGACATCACTTCCTCTGAGGAAACCATCACAAACAACGGCACAAAAGACACCCAGCTGATTGTTACCCTGCAGGATACACAGGGCAATTGGGTAAATGAAACAAAAGAGGTGACCCTGAAGGTAGAATCCGGTCCCGGCATTTTTCCAGGAGGCAAAACCTATAAGTTTACACCCGGTAAATCAATGCGGGATGGAAAAGCAAGCATCGAATTCCGCAGTTACTATTCCGGAGACAGCGTCATCAGTGCGACAGCAGAAGGTCTCCCTGTATCCACCATTACCATACACACAGAAAATATGTCTGAGACCGATGATGGCACGGAACCGGAAGATTTTTATCGTGCAGATAAATGGGGCAGTGTAACCGCAAAAATAGAAGATCCGGTTATATATGGCGAAAACAATGCCGCTTCCGGGAGACCTATGTTCCCTAGCAGCAATGACCAGGACAGTTCACTGGCAGCTGACGGTAATATAGCAACATCCTGGCAGGCGGATCGGACAGGCAGCGGTGAATATTTTATGGTGGATTTGGAATTTGCCTTATACCTCTATAACATTAACCTGGGATTTAACAACACCCCCTATCCGTATAAGATCGAAACAGCAATGGATAAAAACGGTCCATGGACCCTTGCAGCAGAATATACAAAGGAAACCATTTCATCAAGAAAAACAGAAGAATCCCTGGACGGACCGGAAGCCAGATATGTTAAAATCACCTTTACGGATGTCCCGGATAAGGAAAAAGCCTTTTTGTCGGAACTGAATATATATGGAAACCCATCCTCTATTACACCTCCCTATACCAAATACAGTGCTTATCTCTCAGATGTACTGGATTACGACAGGGTTACCACAGGCTGGGGTGAAAAAGGAAAAGACAAATCCTGCCAGGGGAATCAAATCAAGGTGGGCAATAAAGTTTATAAAAAAGGAATCGGACTTCATGCGAACAGCACCATTATTCATAACCTGGATAAGAAATATACACGTATTTCCGGTGTGGCAGGCATTGATAATGAAGTAGATGGCGGCAATGCAATTTTTAGGATTTATGCCGACAACAGTCTCATATATGAAAAGGAACTATCTGGCGGGGAAGCTGATGAATTCAATCTGAGTGTCAGCGGAGTAACGGAGCTGAAGCTTGTGACAGATGCCAATGATTCTGAATCCCAGGATCATACAGACTGGGCGGATGTGAAATTATACGGTGCTATTCGGGAGGTCAGTAAAAAAAACACAACCATAAGGACATCCTATGTGGGAATTGCAGACAGTTTACAGGCAGGAGAGGACTACACCGGAATATTAACTTTAAAAAATACTTCGGAAGATTTACAGCCTTTGTGCGCCTCCCTTTCCCTCTATGGACCAGACGGGCGGATGGCAGGATACACGATGGTTTCTCACGAATTGTATCCGAAAAGTACAAAAGATCTTGCCCTGATGCTTAACATGCCTTCTGATCTAAGCGGATATGAATGCCGGCTCAGTGTATGGGATCAGAATACACTGGAACTGCTTTCGAATACAATCATAATTTATCCGGACCCGGATAAACTGGAATCCGGCACGAAGACAGAGACAGCATGGACAAAAATTGACGGTGAAGACAGCAGCCTTGAAAAAGTGGGCGACTGGCAGCTATGGCCTTCTCCTGATGCTTATAATGGCAGTGAAACTTTCCTTGGTGACAAAGGCAATCCGGTAAAAGAAGGAGATTATATCGCCCTTACCTTTAACGGAAACTATGTCAAAATAGGTGCAAAAACAGATGGCGGACAGCAGGGTGCCGACGTTTATATTGACGGAGAACCTGCCGGACATATCAATAATACTGGAAATGCGAACGTATATAAAGAAGTCTATGCGTCCGGTTACCTGGAAGACGGGAAACATACCGTGAAACTAGTACCCACCGGAAAATTTGGTTTGGACTACTTTGAATATGGAGTGGAAACGGTGACCGGCGGCAGCGATGAGCCGTTGACCGAAAGTCCCATTCTCATATCCCTAGGCGGCATTATGAATAAGATTGAAGGAGATACCATGAAAAACTATACCCTTTCCAGCAGGCAGTCAGCTGCAGACCGTATAGCAGAATCTTATGGTGTCTATATCAACAAAGAGGCATCCGAAGAAGAGATCTTGGCAGCATCTGATGCACTTGAAAATGCCCTTAGAGAACTGGTTCCCATCGGTGATACTTCCATATTAGAGGACGCAGTACAAACTGCACAAACTCTGATTCAAAAAGGACAGGGGAATTACACAAATGCAAGCTGGGCACAATTGCTGGCTGCATATAAAGAAGCTTCTGCCATTTTAGAAAAAGCAGATCCTTCTGCAGAAGAAATTCTGTCCGCTGCGGACAAATTAAATCATGCGATAGATTCCCTGATCCAAAAAGCAGATACCTCTGGACTGCGGGAAGCAGTAAATAAAGCAAAACCACTCTTCGATAAAGGCCAGGGCAGCTATACCGATACCAGCTGGGCAGCGTTCAAAACTGCGTATAATGAGGCAGTAAAGGTATTATCCTCAGCAGAACCTTCTGCAGCCACAATACAGTCCGCTCTGAATCAACTAAATTCTGCATTGGCAGGCCTGCAGTTCAAACCGAATACCTCCCTGGCTGACGCAAGAAATGCCCTCCAGGCAGAAATTGCAACCTGCAGCGCTATCATTAAAAAAGGACAGAAGCATTATACTTTATCAAGCTTTCAGCGGTTAAAAAACAATCTCAGTGATGCGCAGAAGATATTGGGTGACAGCAAAGCAGACTTCAATAAAGTGAAATCCGCCAAAAATTTACTCTTTGCCGCCAGACTCACCCTTACAGTCTGCAAAATCCCGAAGAAAGGCGCAGACTATACGGTAGGAAATATCAAATATCAGATACTGAAATCCTCTGCCGAAAAGGGAACGGTTTGTGTAAAAGGCGTAAAAAATAAAAAGACTGCAAAACTCAAACTCCCAAATACCGTAACGATTTCCAGCTATAAGTTTAAAGTTACGGAAATTAAAAAGAAAGCATTTTACAAAAATACCAAGTTAAAGTCCATCACCATATCAAAATATATAACAAAAATCGGTGATGCTGCATTTTATGGAGCCAGCAATTTAAAGAATATCCAGATAAAGAGCAGTCAATTAAAAACAGTAGGCAAAAATGCTTTCAAAAAGATTTATTCCCGGGCAGTCATTCAGGTACCGTCTAAAAAATTAGGCAGCTATAAAAAACTTCTAAAAAATAAGGGTCTGCCTTCAAAAGTTAAAATAAAAAAGTAAAATTTAATAAGATTTGTAACATCAAATGATATCCCGTCAAGAGAAGGAATGGATCATGACAGGCGTAAAGCCGTCTAAACACCTGTCATGGTCACCCCCCTCCTGACCTGCATTACATCCATATACAAAGCGTCCTCCAATCAGCAATACTCCAATTATTCTTTCAATCCCCCTTGACACTCCATGCATTATATGATATTCTTTTTTAAGATTAATACGGGATTGTGACTGGTAATGCAGGCGAGACCATCTTTGAAGTGAGTATGATAACTTTCTGCAGGGTTGGTTTTTTTTATGTTTGAAACCGCATCGGTCCTGTTTATACTTTTTCATTTCTGCCATATTGGCATTGATTGATGAAACATGTTAGGAAACGGAATGGAGATAAGACAGAGATGTATGAGATAACAAAGATTATCAATAATAATATTGTATGTTCCGTTGATGAAGATGGGCAGGAGATCATCATCAGGGGGCTTGGCATTGGATTCAAGCAAAAACCACATGATACCATTCCTGATGAGAAAATTGAAAAAGTTTATAAAATGGAAAGTCCTAAGGCATCCGGCAAACTGCAGGAATTAATGGCGGAAATACCCCTGTCTTATGTGGAAACATGTACGGAGATTATTGATTATGCCAGGAATACCGTAGGCAAAAGATTAAATGAAAATATATATATTACTTTGACAGATCATATTAGTTTCGCCATAGAACGACAGCGCCAGAATATGGAGTATCGAAATGCCCTGCTGATGGAAATCCGTAATTTTTACATACAGGAATTTCAGATCGGTTGCAAGGCTCTGGAAATTATTAAAGAAAAGCTGAATGTGGAATTATCCAGGGATGAAGCCGGTTTTATAGCTTTGCATATTGTGAATGCTGAATTAAACACGGATATGTGCGATATGGTGAATATTACGGAAATGATGCAGCAGGTGTTAGACATTGTGGAGCATTATTATCAGATGAAATTAGATGACCATTCCCTGGCATATGAACGATTTATCACACATCTTAAATTCTTCGGACAGCGGTTATTTTCAGACCGGATTACGAAAGATGATGATGTAACATTCCAGAAAATGGTTAAGAAACGTTATAAAAATGACTATAAGTGTGCAGAAGAGATTCGGACTTTTATTCGTAAAACATATAAAAAAGAAATCACTGAGGAAGAGATGATTTTCCTCACCATACATTTAAGAAGAGTATCAAATACTGTATAATCTGGATTGTAACTGGTAATGCAGGCTAGACCGGAACAGGATTTGGTAGTAGATATCTACAGCTGGGGTATACTACTATCAGGTTTTCTGTTGCGGTCTTTTTTTGTGCAGAATCAGCTTATAATATATCTTTTTTCAGGAGGAATTAGAGAAATGAAAGATAAAATTTTTGGTATCTTACAGCGTGTTGGCAGATCTTTTATGCTGCCCATCGCTATATTGCCCATTGCGGGACTATTTCTTGGGATCGGCGGTTCTTTTACAAATGAGACTATGCTTGAGACCTATCATTTAATGAACATTATGGGTCCCGGAACATTTATTTATACGATTTTAACCGTGCTAAATGCAGCCGGAAGTATTGTATTCAGCAACCTGCCGATTATATTCGCCATGGGTGTTGCAATTGGCATGGCAAAAAAGGAAAAAGAAGTTGCGGCTTTGTCAGGTGCCATCGCATTTTTTGTCATGCATGCTTCGATAGGTGCTTTAATCACCGCACAGGGCGGTCCGGAAAGTATGCTAGAAGGTGCAACGACTTCCGTTGTCGGCATCACTTCCTTACAGATGGGTGTATTCGGCGGTATTATTGTGGGACTTGGTGTTGCAGCGCTTCACAACCGTTTTTACAAAATCCAGCTTCCCCAGGTACTGTCGTTTTTTGGCGGTACCAGATTTGTGCCGATTATCTCGGCAGCTGTTTATATGATCGTGGGAATTTTAATGTTTTATATCTGGCCATTTATACAGAACGGAATTAATAATCTGGGACAATTCGTAATGAATTCCGGATATTTTGGTACCTGGCTATACGGTTTAATCGAAAGGGCATTGATTCCTTTCGGTCTTCACCATGTATTTTATCTGCCTTTCTGGCAGACAGCAGTAGGCGGTACGGCAACAGTGGCGGGCGCTTATGTAGAAGGAGCCCAGAACATCTTTTTTGCTCAGTTAGCCGATCCGGGTATCACACACTTTAGTGTTAATGCCTGCCGCTTCATGTCCGGTAAATTTGTATTTATGATTTTTGGACTTCCCGGTGCGGCACTTGCCATGTACCGCTGTGCGAAACCGGAAAAGAGAAAAGCAGTGGGCGGACTTTTAATTTCGGCTGCCCTTACTTCTATGATTACCGGTATTACGGAACCGCTGGAATTTACATTCCTGTTTGTTGCACCTTTAATGTATGCCATTCACTGCGTTCTGGCTGGGCTGGCATATATGTTTACTCATATCTTTGGAGTAGGCGTTGGCATGACATTTTCCGGTGGTCTGATTGATCTGACACTTTTTGGCATCATGCAGGGAAATGCAAAAACAAGCTGGCTCTGGATTGTGGTGATTGGGATTGTTTACTTTATGATATACTACTTCCTGTTCCGTTTTCTGATTCATAAATTCAACCTGAAGACGCCAGGGCGAGAAGATGGGGAACAGGAAGTTAAGCTTTACCGCAGAGCAGATGTAGATGCGCGAAAAGGTAATAATCAGATCAACGGCAGCGACAGCGTAGATGAACAGTCCGCCATGATTGCCAGAGGTCTTGGCGGAAAGCAGAATATCAGTGATGTAGACTGCTGTGCAACCAGGCTTCGGATAACGGTGGAAGATAAAGATAAAGTAGATCAGGATCTTTTAAAAGCCAGCGGTGCAGCAGGCGTGATCATGAAAGGTAATGGCATTCAGGTTATTTACGGACCGAAAGTGACGGTGATCAAATCCAATCTGGAGGATTATCTGGCGAGTCCTGCAAGTGACCATGATCAGGAATTGAATTTCGATCATCCGGTGATTGCCGAAGAAACATCCGGGGAGTATAATAGAACTAACCCATCCCGGAAAGAATCAGCGCCACAGGATAAGCCGCAAAATATGGGGAACTCCGGTACTGATTCCGGTAATGCCTGTATGGTATATGCTCCCATGAAAGGAAATGTGATCCCTTTGGAAGCGGTTGATGACGGAGTATTTTCAGAAGGGATGTTAGGAGATGGTGCTGCCATAGAACCGGAGGACGGTCTGGTGACTGCTCCTTTTGACGGCGTAGTATCTATGGTATTTGATACCAAGCATGCCATTGGACTGACCTCTGATGAGGGCGTGGAACTTTTGATCCATGTGGGAATTGATACGGTTCAGTTAAATGGAAGATATTATGACATTCATGTAAAAGCCGGCGACCGTGTCAAAACCGGAGACCTGCTTGCCAATGTGGATCTGGAAGGCATAAAAAGTGAACATTACAGAACCGTAACTCCCGTAATTGTATCCAATACCGACGATTTTCATGCAATTACAATAGTAAATTCCGGTACAATAAAACCAAAGCAGCAATTGCTTCGCATTCAATAATATGTGGTTATCTGCGCAGTCCAGTAAATCTAAATGCCGGATATTCCGGCAGTTTTCTGACTGCCATAACAATAGATAAAAAACGAAAGGTGGAATATTTATGAAATCATTTAATTATGTAATTACAGACGAAATTGGAATTCACGCAAGACCGGCTGGACTGCTGGTAAAAGAAGCGAAACCATTTACATCCAAACTCACCCTGACAGCAGGTGAAAAAAGTGCAGACCTCAGAAGACTGATGGCCGTTATGAGCCTGGGCGTAAAACAGGGTGCCAATGTAACCGTAACAGCAGAAGGCGATGATGAAGATGCTGCAATTGAAGCTATGGAGGCATTCTTTAAAGCAAACCTGTAGAGATTAAATCTGTTATCCATTTTAAGCACCCGGCTTTGCGATTTAATTTTCGCATCCGGGTGTTTATTACATCCTCTTTTCTTTTTGGATAAATAGTAGTATAATGACAATATATCATCATTTTCACACTAGGAGGAATGACTATGACAGTAGACGAATTAATTGCTATGCTTGAGATGCAGGAAGAAATTCTTCAGTTTTCTCATTTTACAAACGAAGATGCATGGGAACTTGGTAATTTAATTGTGATGGAAGCGAAAAGAAGAAGTCTTCCGGTAGCGGTCAGTATCCGTTTGAATAATGGGTATGTGGTATTCCAATACGCATCAAATCGGACAAACATGGACAATGAAAGCTGGATGGCAAGAAAGTTCAATACGGTACGCAGGTTAGAACAGAGCAGCCTGCGGGCTTACATGCTGCTTCGAAAAGCGGAAGAAACACTGGAAGAGCGTTTCATGGACCCCAAAGACTATGCAGCCTGCGGCGGCGGTTTCCCCATCCGTGTGGAAGAAGTCGGTGTCATTGGCGGAGTCATTGTATCCGGTCTGGATCACGTATCCGATCATGACCTGGTTGTAAAATGCATCAGCCGATATCTGCATATCGATGAGGTTCCGAGAATTCGCGGTAATATTTAACGCTATCTATGATATTGCATTTATTCCCAATTTTCAAACTGCATATCTGCTGGCAGAGGAGAAGTGAATACCAGTTTTTCTCTTGTAACCGGATGTTCAAATTCCAGTCTGTGGGAATGGAGTGCCTGTCGTTTTATTCTGCTGTATCGGGGATTGTACAGAAAATCTCCCGGCAGCGGATATCCTAGATATTTCATATGAACGCGAATCTGATGGGTACGCCCGGTTTCCAGTTTTAAGGAAACCAGGGAGTACCCATTTTTATATGCCAGACGCCTGTAATAGGTTAACGCCCGATCTCCATGTTCAAAATCAACGATGCGCTCAATGGCGGAATCTTCTTTTCTGGCGATAGGCGCATCAATGATGCCGGATTCTGGTGTTTCCCCCTGTGCTACAGCGAGATATTCACGGTGAATCTTCCGGCTCTTTACCATATCGGACAAGACCGCGGCACTCAGCATATTTTTGGCAATAATCAAAAGCCCCGTAGTGTCTCTGTCCAGGCGGTTGATGCACCGGTAAGTAAAGGCAACTCCTTTGCTTGCAAAGTAATAGGCCAGTCCGTTTGCAAGAGTGTTTTCATAGTTATGAATGGAGGGATGAATGGGCATATCGGCTGCTTTATCCAGGATGAGAATATCTTCATCCTCATATACGATTGCCAGTTCCATTTTAACAGGCACGATCTGGCTGGATGAAGATTCTTCCACGATTTGTACCGTTAGTTCGTCACCTTCCTGTAATAATTCTGAGTTATAAGCCCATTTGCCATTTTTTAAAATACCGTATTCGGTACGCTTCAGATGGCTGAAGATATGCCTGGAATATCCCTGGTCTTTTAGAAATGCTGTGATATTCTTACCAGAGCTGATGGAATCTATGTGGTAAATCAGTGTTCTTTTCATAAGTGTTTTCGTCTTTATTGCCCCCATATGGAATAGCAGGGGCAGCACCTTTCTATTTTCTGAGATAAAATCTTTTCTAGTTTACACGAACAACGTAGGAGTGTCAAATGCAGTTGTAAAAATTATTATATTTGGAGGCTTGCTCTTATAAAAAGTATTTATTGCTTATACAACTTAACGATTTAAAGCATCAACGCTTTAAATCTCTGCCAAATTTATTGAAAAAAGCGGATTTTGCTTTTCATATATACAAAATTCGTGTAAAATAGTTAGAAAAGAACTTTTAAAAGGAGACAGATATGGAGAGAGAGAAGTTTTCCTCCCGATTGGGCTTTATCCTGATATCGGCTGGATGTGCAATCGGGCTTGGAAATGTATGGCGTTTCCCCTATATTACGGGAAAATATGGAGGGGCGGCATTTGTATTAGTTTATTTATTTTTCCTGCTCATACTTGGATTACCCATTGTTGTAATGGAATTTGCGGTTGGGCGTGGAAGCCAGAAGAGTGCAGCATTGTCATTTGACGTGCTGGAACCCAAAGGAACCAAATGGCACTTATACAAATTTGGTGCAATTGCAGGAAATTATCTGCTGATGATGTTCTATACTACCATCGGCGGCTGGATGATTCTCTATTTCTTCAAAATGGCTGCCGGACAGTTTGAAGGAATGAACGCGGAACAGGTATCCGGAGCTTTTGGAGATTTGATGGGGCAGCCGGTGCTTATGACTGTCTGCATGATCGCCGTTGTCATCGTATGTTTTGGAATCTGCGCAAAAGGTTTAAAAAATGGCGTTGAAAAAATAACTAAGGTTATGATGGTCAGCCTGCTGGCACTTATGATTATTCTGGCTGTCCGTTCCATATTGTTAGAAGGCAGTTCAACCGGACTTAAATTTTATTTATATCCGGACTTTCATAAACTGGTGGAATCCGGGATTTCCGAGAGTATATTTGCTGCCATGGGGCAGGCATTTTTTACCTTGAGTCTTGGTATCGGAGCACTTGCTATTTTCGGCAGTTATATCGGCAAAGACCGTTCACTGACAGGAGAAGCAATAAGTGTTACCATCCTGGATACTTTTGTAGCACTTATGGCTGGTTTAATTATTTTTCCGGCATGTTTTGCTTACAATATTAAACCGGACAGCGGTCCCAGCCTGATTTTTATCACTTTACCAAATGTATTTAACGAAATGAGCGGCGGAAGAGTATGGGGAAGCCTTTTCTTCTTATTCATGTCCTTTGCAGCCATTTCTACCATCATTGCCGTATTTGAGAATATTATTTCTTTTGCAATGGACCTTACCGGATGCAGCAGAGGAAAAGCAGTTGCGGTAAATCTGATCGTAATCATTATTCTCTCCATGCCATGTGTGCTGGGCTTTAATCTGCTGAGCGGATTTACACCGTTCGGACCGGGAACGAATGTATTGGATCTGGAAGATTTCATCGTCAGCAACAATTTACTGCCTCTTGGCAGCCTGGTATATCTTTTATTTTGTACCAGCCGCTATGGATGGGGATTTAAGAAGTTTACGGCAGAGGCCAATGCCGGAAAAGGGATGAAGTTCCCTGGCTGGGCAAGGGTATATGTGACCTGGATACTGCCGATTATTGTACTGGCAATCTTTATTCAGGGATATGTAGTGAAATTCTTCTAAGGATTGTAAAGGGTTTTTACTGCATGAGAGCGGCAGCCACAATTAAAAATTTCATTTGGAATACGCAAAAAAGTGATGCCGGATTCATTTTCCGGCATCACTTTTTTGCGTATTTTATATCATAATTCCATTACAATGTTTTAATTCATTTACATGTTATTCTTTCACCAGAACTTTTTCTATTTCCACAATATACATGGTATGATAATCCTTCTGAGGATACCACTTTTCGTCACAGCTCTTATCGATAAAGCAGGCAGGATCATATTCCTGGGCATAGAGTTTGCGGCAAACCATCACGGTTTCGGCTTCTTCAAAGTACGGGGTCTCTTCTTCCAGTGCAACTGTAAGCCCGGATTTTTCTATTTTATCTTCGTCTCTTCCGGAGACAGTGCCCAGGTAAGTTAAAGTCTTGCGGTAAGATTCATCCAGTACAGACAGTGAAAATGTGGATGATGCATCTATGAATTCTTTGGTATAACGCTGAGGGCGGATAAAAACATAAGCGACATTCTTTCCCCACATAATACCCACACCACCCCAGGATGCAGTCATCGTATTGCATTTGTCACCATTTTTTGCTGTAACCAGCAGCCATTCTTTTCCAATCATCTGAAAAGGATTTTTCTGTAATTCAGTTGCTTTGATTTCTTTAAAACTCATAATAAATACCTCCTAATTTGATTTTACTTTGTTCCATAATTCATTGTAAGTCTGGTCAACCTTATCGCCCAGATAGCGGAAGGTTTCACAGCGGCTTAATACGGAATCATCCGGGTAAGCAACAGGGCTGTTGCGGATCTCATCATCCTCTATCATTTTACGCGCCTCCGTATTGGGCGTAGAATAGGTAATGTAATTAAAATTCATCAGTGCGATATCCGGACGGCATAAGAAGTTAATGAAAGCTTCTGCATTTTCTTTGTGTTCCGCATTCTTTGGTATTACCCAGGAATCTATCCACATATTGGAACCTTCTTTTGGCACCACATATTCCAGATCCGGATTCTCTGTCTTGGTATAGATTGCTTCACCGGAATAAATAACGCCCAGTGCAGCCTCATTTCCGATCATCTTATCGCGTACCTGATCAATGACATAAGCCTGAACTAATGGCTTTTGCTGAATCAAAAGATCTTTCGCCTCGGTCAATTCATCCAGGTCAGAGGAATTTAAAGAATACCCAAGTTCTTTCAGCGCAACGGCAAAGGCATCCCGGACACTGTCCTGCATTAAAATATTATCCTTGTATTTCGGATCCCACAGTACGGACCAGCTGTCAATAGGTTCATCCACCATGGTCTTGTTGTAGAGAATACCCACTGTTCCCCAGCAGTATGGAACGGAATAGAGATTATCCGGATCGAATTCCCTGGATTTCTCCAGATAAGTTTTCCCGATATTTTTAATGTTTGGAACATTGTCATAGTTAATTTCCGCCAGCAGGTCATTTTCCTGCATACGCTGGATCATATAATCGGAGGGGCAGACTACATCATATGCAATTGCACCGGATTTTATTTTCGGATACATAATTTCGTTTGTCTCGTATTCCTCATAGATCACGTCGATGCCTGTTTCCGCCTCAAACTTGGTGATGACTTCCGGATCCATATATTCGCCCCAATTATAGACAATCACCTTGTTATCCCCTGCTATAGAGCCCTGGGAGCCATAATAAAAGCCTCCGATCACGATTACAGCTGCCATAAGTGCCGGAACAGCTTTCTTAAATACACCGGTGAGCTTTGTTTTCTTTTTAGCCTCTGTCTTCTTATCCGGAACCTGTTCTTTCGGTGACATATTCACCAGAATCAGCAGAACCAGTACAGAAACAAACAGAAGCGTGGAAAGTGCATACATTTCCGGCTTGATTCCCTTACGTACTTCCGTATAAATTTTTGTGGATAAAGTGTCAATACCCGGTCCCTTGGTAAAGTGGGTTATTACAAAATCATCCAGGGACATGGTAAATGCCAGTAGGAATCCAGACAATACACCAGGCATAATATCCGGGAATACAACTTTAAAAAAGGCATATAACGGAGAAGCGCCCAGGTCCAGTGCTGCCTCATAAGTACTTCGTTTGGTCTGCTTCAGCTTTGGAGCTACACTCAACATAACATATGGAATATTGAACGTAATGTGCGCCATCAGGATTGTACTAAATCCCAGAGTCACATGAAAGGCAATGAAAAGCAGCATGAGAGAGACACCGGTTACGATTTCGGCATTAACCATTGGTATGTTGGCAAGGCCGTTAAACAGGGTGCGGTATTTGCGTTTCATGCTCTGTATGCCGATAGCTGCCATGGTTCCGATTAAGGTGGCAATCAGAGCGGAGAGCAGTGCGATAATCAGCGTTGTGTAAAAAGCATTCATAATCTGCTCATTCTGGAAGAGCGCCTTATACCACTTTAAAGTAAATCCGCCCCATTTGGCACGGGTTTTGGATGCGTTAAAGGAGAGTACAATCAATGTTGCAATGGGTGCATACAGTAAAATGAAAATGATGATCAGGTAAATTTTTTGTGCCGCTTTTTTCATTAGAATGTAGCCCCCTCTCCATCTTTATCGTATTTGGAAACCAGCGCCATACTTGCGATTACGAATACCATCAGTACAAGGGACAGTCCGCTGCCCAGATTCCAGTTGCTTCCCTGTTTAAAGGTCTGCTCAATTACATTACCGATCAATAAAATCTTGCCTCCACCCAGCAGGTCGGATATTACAAAAGTCGTAAGTGCCGGAACGAAAACCATGGTAATTCCGCTGATGATGCCGGGAAGGCTCAGGGGAAAAGTAATTTTTACAAATGTCTGAAAATCGTTGGCACCTAAATCCTTTGCTGCATTGATCACATCCTTATCTATTTTACTCAGAATATTATATAAGGGAAGTACCATAAAAGGGAGAAAATTATACACCATACCCAGTACAATCGCATAGGGCGTATTGATAATCTCTAACGGTGCCAAATGAAAAAACGTCAGAATATCATTCAGAACTCCGTTCTTTTCCAGAAGATTCTGCCATGCCATCGTTCTTAACAAAAAGTTCATCCACATAGGTAAAATAAAAATCAAAACAATGAAACTGGACTGATTCATATTGGAGGAACTTAAAATCATCGCCAGCGGATATGCCAGAATCAGGCAGATCACGGTACTGATCACAGCCAGCAGGATCGCCAGTCCCAGCGCTTTTAAGTTTTCTGCTGTGGTAATCCTGGCGATATTCATAAGAGTGAAAGTTTTATCTTCCGCAGTCAGACCGTAATATACGATCATCAGAAGCGGGATAATGATAAAGGAAACCGCCCAGAACAGATATGGTCCGGCTAAAAGTCGTTTACTCTTCAATATTTACCGCCTCCTCATCTTCTGAAATAGGTTTGTTCATAATCTGAATATCAAAAGGATCTACATGGATGCCCACTTCCGTTCCCACCGGGAAGAGGTCTGTGCTGTGTACAAGCCATTCATGATTATTGGAAAGTACTTCCATTTCATAGTGCACGCCTTTGAAGATCAGATGAGTTACCACACCCGTTATTGTTCCTTCTTCTGGTTTCACAAGATCAATGTCTTCGGGACGGATGACCACATCCACAGGTTTGTTATGCCCAAAGCCCACATCCACACAAGGGAAGGGCACACCCAGGATTTTAACGAGTTTATCTTCCATAAAGGTTGCCGCGATAATATTGCTGTCACCGATAAAATCAGCCACAAATGCATTCTCCGGCTCATTGTAGATATCTTCGGGAGAACCAATCTGCTGAATGTATCCCTGGTTCATTACCACGATGGTATCTGACATGGTCAAAGCTTCTTCCTGGTCATGTGTCACATAAATAAAGGTAATGCCCAGTTCATTTTTAAGGCGGATTAATTCATACTGCATATCCTGGCGCAGTTTTAAGTCAAGCGCCCCCAGAGGTTCGTCCAGAAGTAGCACTTTCGGTTCATTTACAATGGCCCTTGCAATTGCAATACGCTGCTGCTGGCCGCCGCTTAAGGAATCGGGAGAGCGGTTCTCATATCCCTCCAGATTAACCAGTTTTAAAGCATATTTTATTTTATCATTGATATAACTTTTGCTTTTATTTTTGATTTTCAGACCGAATGCTATATTTTCAGAAATGGTCATATGGGTAAAAAGCGCATATTTTTGAAATACTGTATTTAACTGTCGTTTATTTGCCGGCAGGTTGGTAATGTCTTTGCCGTCAAAGATTACATTGCCGCTGTCAGGATTTTCAAACCCGCCCAGAATACGCAGTGTGGTAGTCTTGCCGCAGCCGCTTGGACCAAGCAGGGTTAAAAATTCGTTCTGCCGTATATAGAGATTCAGGTCATCCAATACTTTTTGCCCATCATAAGATTTTGTTATATGTGTTAAGTCGATTAATTTATTACTCATGTCGTACCTCCTGATTTAAAAGCTGGGCGGAGAGCTGACCCAGATCAGGACAGCGCTGCTTTTCCCTGTATTTTTAATATAATGTCTTTGGCTTGGGTTAAAATAAAAAGATTCTCCCTTTTTTACCTTATAGATACGTTTACCAATATACAGGGTAATATTCCCCTGTAATACATATCCAAATTCTTCCCCCTCATGGGGATTGTCCGGATAAGTGCTTCCGCCGGGCTCTAAAGTCAGACGGATCGGCTCCATAATGTTCTTCTGGGCATTGGGAATGATCCATTCAATTTTATTGAAAAATTCAGAGTCAACCTTTTGAAAATAGTCTGTGTCATGAAAAACGACCTGTTCCTCTGTGGTTTCACAGAAAAATTCATTCAGATTGGTCCCCAGACACTGGAGTATATCCACCAGAGTGGCAATAGACGGCGAAGTCAGATCCCGTTCCAGCTGGGAAATAAAACCTTTGGAAAGTTCAGCCCTGTCAGCCAGTTCTTCCTGGGTCAGCCCCTTGGCAATACGCAGTTCTTTTAGCTTTTGTCCGATAACCATTTTTCTACCTCTTAACTAATAGTATAAATAAACATAAAGTTTAGCAATTGTAAACAGAAACAATATAGCATAGAATGGGCTGATTGTCACTAACTATTTGCTAAATTTTTCTTCTGATTTCTATTAACAAATAGATTAGTTTATGGTAAGATAGAAGAAATTAATGAGACATAAGTTTTTCAGCTAAGGAGGATAAGAAAATGAGCAAGAGTAAATATGTTGCTTATGTAGGTACATATACACATGGAAGCAGTGTTGGTATCCATATTTATGATTTAAATATAGAAGAGGGGACAATGGCAGAGCGAAATGTAGTTTCGGTCAATAATGCATCCCATATTACAAAATCTCCAAATGGACAATATCTGTATTCCATAGCAGATGAAGGTGTTGAGGTATTAAAAATATTTCCAAATGGTGATTTAGAGCCGATTAACCAGGTGGATATCGATGGTATGAGAGGATGTTTTCTTTCCACCGACCTGGACGGAAAGTTTTTATTTGTAGGGGGATACCATGACGGTAAAGTCAGCGTAGTTCGAATTCACCAGGACGGCCGCCTCGGCAGCGTGGTGGACGGCATTTTCCATAAAGGACTCGGCAGTGTGGCTGAGCGTAACTTCAGACCTCATATCAGCTGTGTAATGCCCACACCCGATGGAAAATATCTCTGTGTTGTAGACAATGGAATTGACCATATAAAGTTATATACGGTAAATCCGATCTCCGGAAAATTGAAACTATACGATATTTTAAGATGCGAACTGGAATCGGGACCCAGGATCATCCGCTTCAGCAAGGATGGAAAATATGCATATGTAATCTGTGAACTCAGCAATGAAATTAATGTATATACCTATGACGGTACAGGAAAATCCCCGCAATTTGACTTAATTCAGACAGTACGCACGCCTATGGACCAGAAAGAAGGGGGATGTGCAGCTTCCGGACTTAAGATTGCACCAAGCGGAAAATACCTGTACTGTTCTTCAGCAGGAGATAACAGCGCCGGCGTGTTCCGTATCAATCCGGATAACGGCAAGCTGGAAGAAATATGTATTTTACCGATCAGCGGGGATTACCCCAAAGACATCGATGTGTTCCCGGATGAAAAAACATTAGTTGTTCTCAATCATGAGAGCAATCAAATCCGTTTCTTTACCATTGATTATGAAAAAGGGTTATTGATCATGAAAGGCAAACCAGTTAAAGTGGAAACGCCGAATTGTATTTTGATTTCAAAAATAGAAGAGTAAGAAAAGCGAGATTAAAAAAGGCAGCTGCATGATTGCAGCTGCCTTTTTGCGTCCAATGGTTACGAAGTACCGGCCATTAGCTTCGGAAAAACCGGATCAGACCATCCATCTGGGATGTCATGCTGGCAAACAGCATGTCCAGTAAGGTAATTGCCGTCATGGATTCCACCACTACAACGGCGCGGGGAACGATGACAGGATCGTGCCGTCCTTTTACTTTGATCTGTATGCTTCTTCCATCCTTTGTAATGGTAGACTGCTCTTTTTTTATAGATGGTGTCGGCTTGATTCCTACCCGAAGCAGAATCTCGCTTCCATCACTGATTCCACCCAGGATTCCTCCGGAGTGATTGGTAAGTTTCACTTTATGTCCTTCTGAAGACAGGGTATACTGGTCATTATTTTCACTTCCAAGAGCCTGAGATACCGCTATGCCGTCACCGATTTCAAAAGACTTCACAGCACCTATGGAAAGCAGCGCTTTTCCCAGGTTCGCATTTAATTTTTCAAATACCGGATCACCAACGCCCGGTATCATATTTTTTACCACACATTCAATCATGCCGCCGGAGGAATCACCATGCTGCATGCATTCCTCTAAAAATGCACCTGCACGCTGGGCTGCCTCAGCATCTGGCATATATAGCGGATTTTGGGAAATAATACTACGGTCGAAATTATTATTATCTATTTTGACCGGACCGATGGATCTGGTATAAGTCAGAAGCTGTACGCCCAGCAGATCCAGGATTTTAATAGCGATGGCACCTCCGGCTACACGGCCGATGGTTTCTCTTCCGGATGAACGTCCGCCTCCGCGGTAGTCCCGGAAGCCGTATTTCGTGTCATAAGTCAGATCGGCATGTCCCGGTCTGTAGTAATCAGCGATTTCTCCATAATCAGAAGAGCGCTGCGTTTTATTATAAACAATCATGGAAATCGGAGTCCCTGTTGTTTTTCCTTCAAAAACACCGGAGAGGATTTCTACCGCATCGTCTTCCTTGCGCGGAGTGGAATATTTACTCTGCCCGGGTTTTCTCCGGTCTAAATTCTTTTGTATATCCTCCTCGCAGAGAGCCAGCCCTGCCGGACATCCGTCTACGACGACACCGATGCCTTTTCCGTGTGATTCTCCCCAGGTCGTTATTTTAAATTGATTGCCAAATGTTGATCCTGCCATAATATCCTCCTTGTATACAATATGAGTCAGCCAATCTTATTGCCTCTTACTAGTATACCTAATTGTTAAAATATTGTAAAGAGATGAAAAAAATGATGGCTTCGATTGACAAATACTTTTTTAGTCTTTATAATGTCCTTTAGTTGCAAGATATTTTGGAGAAAGAAAGGAAGTGTGATTCCATGGAGGGTGGTCCTAGTCCTAGGGAAACGAATAGTGAAGTTCATATAGAAAAATACGCATAGGACAGGCCTTCAGACGATTATCCTGTTCTATGGATAATTGAAAGGAGATTATGGAGTCATGATCAAAATTTACAGGACAATTGATGGTGCAATTCACCAGGTAAATGAAGCACAGGAGGGCTGCTGGATTGCACTGGTAGACCCAACCGCAACAGAAATATTAGATATCGCAAACGAATACAATATCGAGGTAGATGACCTGCGGGCACCTCTGGATGAGGAAGAACGGTCCAGAATTGAAGTAGAAGATAACTACACCATGATCCTGGTGGACATCCCGGTTATTGAAGAACGTAATGACAAAGACTGGTACGGCACAATTCCCATGTCCATTATTGTAACGGATGAAATTATTTTCACCGTCTGCCTGGAGGACACTCCGGTGCTTTCCGCTTTTATGGATGGCAGGGTACGGAATTTCTTTACCTATAAAAAAACCCGTTTTATCTTACAGATTCTGTATAAGAATGCAACAATGTTCCTGCACTATCTGCGTATTATCGATAAGAAGAGTGAAGTTGTGGAGAAAAAGCTTCATCTGTCCACTAAAAATCAGGAACTCATCGAACTGCTGGAACTGGAAAAGAGTCTTGTGTATTTTACAACCTCACTCCGGTCTAACGAAGTCGTTTTGGAGAAACTCCTGAAAACGGAAGGCATTAAGCACTATCCGGAAGATACCGAACTGTTGGAAGATGTTATCATTGAGAACAAGCAGGCTATTGAGATGGCAAATATCTACAGCGGCATCTTAAGCGGAATGATGGACGCATTTGCTTCGGTTATCTCCAACAATCTGAATATTGTAATGAAATTTTTAGCCACCGTTACCATTGTTATGTCCATTCCAACCATGATCTTCAGCGCATATGGAATGAATGTGAATTCCAGCGGTATGCCATTTTCCGGCAGTCCCTATGGATTCGTACTGGTTATTCTGTTTTCATTAATCTTAAGTCTTGTTGTAGCTTTGATTTTTTCAAAAAAGAATTTATTTTAAAGAAAGGTAGTATAAATGGACTTTATAAATAAACTGGAACGTAAATTTGGCAGGTACGGTATCCGTAATTTATCCTTATACCTTATCATCTGCTACATCCTGGGTTACACTTTTAATGTATTTCAGCCTAATATCATGGATTTCTTAACGCTGGAACCTTACTACATTTTGCGGGGCCAGATCTGGCGTATTGTCACATGGATTTTAGTGCCGCCGGAATCCCTTAGCATATTTACGGTTATCATGTTGTTTTTCTATTACTCTTTAGGTACTTCTCTGGAAAATACCTGGGGGGCATTTCGATATACACTGTATATTCTCGCAGGTATCCTGTTTACGGATATCGGTGCGTTTATCCTGTATTTTATACTGGGCGGCGGAAAACTGTTCGGACCTATTTTCAGTACTTATTACATTAATATGTCCATTTTCCTTGCATTTGCTTTATGCTATCCCAATATGCAGGTTCTATTGTATTTTGTTATACCGATTAAAATCAAGTGGATGGGTATTTTGTACGGGGTATTTATCCTGTTTTCCTTCTTTAAATCCTCTTGGCCGATTAAGGTTGCAATTATTGCATCTTTGATGAACTTCATTATTTTCTTCCTGGGAACAAGGGACTTCAGAAGAGTTTCACCGGGGGAAATAAAGCGAAAAAAGAAGTTCAAGCAGGAAACAAGACAGTCTACGGGCGGTCTTACCAAACATAAATGTGCTATATGCGGCAGGACAGAGCTGGACGGAGAAGATCTGGAATTTCGTTTCTGTTCCAAATGTGACGGCAATTATGAATACTGTCAGGATCATCTGTTCACACATGAACATGTGAAAAAGCACCACCGCTAGAAAATCATTCTACCAGGCAAGGCATTCAGATTTACTTGGATTTTCTAATAAATAAGAATATAACTTAAACAACATCAGGAGGCGCATTATGAAAAAAACGAAAATTATATGTACAATGGGACCGAATACAAACAACAGAGAACTGCTCAGTGACCTGGTTAATAACGGCATGGACGTTGCCCGCTTTAATTTTTCACATGGTGACCATGAAGAGCATCTGGGCAGAATACAGTTAGTAAAAGAGGTTCGTACAGAACTTAGCATCCCTGTGGCTATGCTTTTAGATACAAAGGGACCGGAAATCCGAACCGGAGTTTTAAAAGACCACAAAAAAGTACAGTTAAAAGAAGCCGAAGAGTTTACACTTGTAATGGAAGAAATCGAAGGCGATGAAAAGAGATGTTCCATTACTTATCCGGAACTGACAAAGGATGTTAAAAAAGGCGATTTTATTTTAATTGATGACGGCCTGATTGAGCTTGTTGTAAAGAAAGTTTCCGAAAGAGAAATCGAATGCGTTGTAGTAAACGGCGGTGAACTTGGGGAACGTAAAGGTGTCAATGTACCAAATGTCAGTGTCAACCTTCCTGGTGTGACAGATAAAGATAAAGAAGATATTTTATTTGGAATAGAGCAGGGCTTTGATTTTATCGCAGCATCATTTGTACGTAATGCCCAGTGTATCCGGGACATTAAAAAGCTTTTAAAAGATCATCAGGGCGAACATATCAACGTGATTGCGAAGATTGAAAATGCCGAAGGCATCGCAAACATCGATGAAATTATAGACGCTGCAGACGGAATCATGGTAGCAAGAGGAGATCTTGGTGTTGAAATTCCTGCCGATGAAGTTCCATATATTCAGAAAAAAATTATTAATAAATGCAATGAGCATTATAAACCGGTTATCACTGCTACCCAGATGCTGGATTCCATGATCCGCAATCCCCGTCCAACCAGAGCAGAAGCAGGAGATGTGGCAAATGCTGTATACGACGGCAGCGATGCAATTATGCTCTCCGGTGAAACAGCAATGGGTAAATATCCATTAGAAGCATTGAAAATGATGGTGAAAATCGCGGAAACCACAGAATTACATCTGGACTATAAAATGCTCGTAAAAAACAGTAAGAGCAGAAGAAAGAAAAATATTTCCAGTGCAGTTGGATTTGCTACCGTATCTACGGCACGTAACCTGGATGCAGCCTGTATTGTAATCCCGACTATTTCCGGACAGACAGCAAGACTAATCTCTAATTTCAGACCGGAAATGCCAATTTATGCGATTTCTCCAAATGAGTGCGCTGTGCGTAGAATGCAGCTGTACTGGGGCGTTTATCCTATGAAGGGAAATAACGAAAATACGACGGAGCACATTATTTCCAGTCCTATGGTTACGCTGCGTCAGAAAAATCTCGTAAATAAAGGGGACCTGGTTATCTTTACAGCTGGCGATCCTGCTACCAATGTTGTTACCGGAGAAGGTGCAATAACAAACATGATGCACGTATTACAAGCAAAATAGATTGGATTGTTAAGAATGAAAAAAATATTTACTGAATCAAAATTACGAATTGTCATGGCTTCGGCCGTGACAATTATTCTTATTATATTGACTATACTGGCAGTGAACGGTGATGGGATGCATATCGGCAAACTGGTGCTTTCACTGCTTTTATCTGTTGCAGCCGGAGTTGCCATCGCTTTGAAATTTAAGCTTCCAAAGCCGGCGGGGATAGCAGCACTTATTGTCATTCCCATATTGGCTCTTTGTACGATGGAATTCTACACTCATGTACCTTGGGATCTGACCGTACTGATCTTTATCCTGAATATGATGTTTTACTATCTGCTGTACGCAATCTGTACATTTTTACTGGGTTCCACGAGATGGGGATATATACTTGCTACGGCAATACCGATGTTTTTTGGAGTAGCTAACTACTTCGTTGTAAGCTTTCGTTCCTCACCCATTGTACCCTGGGATTTTATGTCATTAGGTACCGCGATTACAATTACAGATAATTATACCTTTACTTTTTCTTACCGTCTTGTTTTTGTACTGATTGGTTTTATCTTTTTAATGATCCTTGGCGAAAAGACCGTTTTTCCGGTCAAAAATATTAAGGTACGCCTGATCGCCCTGCTTTTATCCGCTATTCTCATGACAGGCTACGTAACCTCAGTAAAAACGGACACTGTAAAAGATATGTTTGGGCTGGATGATATTTTATTTACACCCAATGTACTGTATCGGAACAATGGATTTATGGTGGCATTCCTGGCAAATCTGCGGTATCTGGATATAGAAAAACCAGAGGGTTATTCTTCGGAAGAAGTGACTAAGATAGAGCAGGAGATCGAGAAAGAGAAAGCGTCCTCTGTCAATGCCTCTGCCAGTGATACAGAAAAGCAAAAGAAGCCAAATATCGTTGTGATCATGAATGAAGCATTTACAGACCTGGCTTACCGCGGCGATTTTGAAACCAATGAAGACTATATGCCATTTATTCGTTCCATGGAAGAAAACACCATCAAAGCGGATATGTTTGTTTCCGTAAAGGGCGGCAATACCGCAAATACAGAATTTGAATTTCTGACAGGGGATTCCATGGCATTCCTTCCTACAGGAAGTGTCGCATACCAGCAATATGTAAAAGGCAATATGCCCACACTGGCAAGTTATCTGAAAGGTATGGGATATTCCACAACAGCCATTCATCCTTATTATGCAACAGGGTGGAGCAGGGATAAGGTCTATTCCTATTTTGGATTTGATCAATTTTATTCCAAGGATGACTTTGATAACCCGGAAACGCTCCGCGGCTATGTCAGCGACAAATCAGCATTTGATAAAATTATCGAAACCTATGAAAACAAGACTCCCGGTGAGCCGATGTTTACCTTTGAAGTCACCATGCAAAACCATGGTGGTTACAGCAAAGAATATCCGGGATTTGAACCATCTATCGAATTAACACAGATACCGGAAGAAGAGAAGACATTGAGTGTTATCTCCACCGAACGATATCTTACCCTGGTAAAAGAAACCGATAAAGCTTTTGAAGAGTTAATAAATTATTTCAGTAATGTGGATGAAGATACCATTGTGGTAATGTTTGGCGATCATCAGCCTTCTGATTATATAGCAAATGCAATCCTGCGACTCAATGATATTGACCAGGAATCTTCCATTGAAGAATTTCAAAATGGATATAAGGTTCCCATGGTTATGTGGGCGAATTATGATATTGAAGAACAGGATATTAACCGAATCAGTGTGAACTATTTAAGTGGACTTTTAATGGAGCAGGCTGGTCTGCCTCTCACCGACTACCAGACCTATCTGCAGTCTCTGCGTAAAACATTGCCTGTTATAACAGCAAATATTTACATTGACAAAGATGGGCAGTATTATGAGTATTCCGATGAGCCTTATCAAGATCTGTTAAACCAGTATTCCATACTACAGTACAATCACTTATGTGATAATAAAAACCGTATTGATAAATTTTTCGGTGGGTAATGCTCCAACGAGCTAAATATACGAAAACACAAATCAATGCGGTTACAGAAGATATTTCGGGGAGTTATGCAAATGAGAAAAATATTTACGAAATCAAAAATTAGAATTGAGGTTTCCATTTTGGTAACCTGTACACTTATATTACTTTCCAGTTTGGCGGCGATGCACAGTAAGGTGCATGCCGTCAAGCTGGTTCTTTGCATTATGATTTCTTTGGCGGCTGGTGTGTTGATCTGTCTGGATCTGAAGCTTATCAGACTGCCGGGAATTATATTCATGATAATCATTCCAATCCTTTCCTTTGCCGGCATTGAAGCTTTTACCCATCGGGTAACGGATTTGAAAATGCCTGTTTTTTTATTGAACTTAGTTTTTTATTTTCTGCTATATGCTATATTCAGCCTTCTTTTCAATTCAGTCAAGCTGGGATATATACTCGCAACCCTGTTCCCAATGATTTTCGGGACAATTCATTATTTTGTGATTCAATTTCGATCCTCTCCATTAATGCCGTGGGATTTTTTATCTGCCAAAACTGCCTTGTCTATAACAGGTAATTATACCTTTACTATCAATTATCGGTTTTTACTGGTTATTATGGGATTTGTATATCTAATGATCTTTGCAGAGAAAATTCAGATCAGAATAAAGAACCTGAGGGTACGCGTGGCAGCACTGCTTCTTACCGTCTGTTGTATGGGTGGATACACCACATTTATTAAAACAGATAAATCCATAGATATGTTTAACTTGTATCACACTTTATTTGCGGCAAAACGTATTTATGTCAGGAATGGCTTTGCGGTTTCATTTCTTTCCAATTTTCGATATATGAATGTACAAAAACCCGTTGGCTATACCCTAAAAAATGCCGAAGAAATCATGTCAGAAGCAAAAGCCCAGGATGTTTCCACAACAAGTCCTGACAATAACACTTCAAAAAAGAACCTTTTAAAAGACAAACCAAATATTATCGTAATCATGAATGAAGCATTTTCCGACCTCTCTGCTCGTGGAAAATTTGAAACAAATGAAGACTACATGCCTTTTATCCACTCCCTGTCAGAGAATACCATCAAGTCAGATCTATTTGTTTCGGTGAAAGGCGGCAATACCGCTAATACGGAATATGAATTCCTGACCAGTGACACAATGGCATTTTTACCTAATGGCAGTGTGGCATACCAGCAGTTTGTGCGCCAGCCCATGCCTGCATTGCCAAATTATTTAAAAAGCATGGGGTACAAAACAACTGCGATCCATCCATACAATTCTAAAGGTTGGAATCGGGAAAATGTATATTCCTATTTTGGCTTTGATACATACTTATCGAAAACCGATTTTAAAAAACCCAAAAAAATCAGGGACTATATCAGTGACGAATCAGCGTATCAGAAAATTATTGAAACTTATAAAAATAAGTTGCCGGAAGAACGAATATTTACCTTCGAAGTAACCATGCAGAATCATGGTGGATATGATAAAGACTTTCCGGGATTTGAGACTTCGATATCGCTTTCTCAATATGATGGTAAAAAGAAATCGGATAATGTGCGGGCGGCAGAACAATATCTGACCCTGATCAAAGAATCCGACAAGGCTTTCAAAGATCTCACCGATTACTTTCAGAAAGAAGAGGAACCAACCATTGTTTTAATGTTTGGTGATCATCAGCCTGCAGATAATGTGGCAAAACCAATTTTAAAACTGAATCATATCAATCAGGATTCCTCTGTAGAAGAATTTCAGAACGGATATATAGTTCCTATGGTAATGTGGGCAAATTATAAACTGGAGAGTCAGGATATTCCGGTAATCAGTCCAAACTATCTCAGTGGACTGCTACTTTCTAAAGCGGGACTGCCTTTAACCGGTTATCAGTCCTTTTTGGAAAACCTGCGCAAGACAATACCCGTTATTACCGGAAATGTATACATAGATAAGGACGGAAACTATCACCAGTATTCCGAAGATTCCTATAGCGAACTGCTGAATCAGTACTCTATTTTACAGTATAATCATCTAAGCGATGGGAAAAACCGGGTCAATGATTTTTTTGGCGGTTTAAGTATCGAAAGTATTGACAAATAAAAACATGCATATTATAGTTGACCCCAGAGATCTATACATCTGACAGAAACGCAGAAAAAAAGCATCAAATAAGCATATGAGGAGAACATTATGAAGAAAGAAACTTTTGTAACGAAGGAACAGCTGGAAGAAATAGTAAAAGAGTATCCTACCCCGTTTCATCTCTATGATGAAAAAGGAATCCGGGAAAACGTAAAAGCTTTGAAAGAAGCCTTCTCCTGGAATAAAGGTTATAAAGAATATTTTGCAGTAAAAGCAACACCCAATCCATATCTGATCAATATTTTACAGGAGTATGGATGCGGCTGTGACTGTTCTTCAAAGACAGAACTTATGTTAGCAAAAGCAATCGGAGCAACTGGGGATGATATTATGTTTTCTTCCAACGACACGCCGACGGAAGAGTTTCAATATGCACAGGAATTAAATGCGATCATCAATCTGGACGATATTACACATATTGAATTTCTGGAAAAAGCCATTGGTACACTGCCTAAAAAAATAAGCTGCCGATATAATCCTGGCGGATTATTTAAAATCAGCAATGACATTATGGACAACCCGGGTGATTCCAAATACGGCATGACAAGCGATCAGATCAAAGAAGCCTTTAAAATATTAAAGAGCAAAGGGGTAGAAGAGTTTGGTATCCATGCATTCTTAGCCAGCAATACCGTAACAAATGACTATTATCCAATGCTTGCCAAGGTATTATTTGAAACAGCCGTTGAGGTTCAAAAAGAAACCGGTGCCCATGTAACCTTTATCAACTTGTCAGGTGGAATCGGTATCCCATACCGCCCGGATCAGGAAACAAACGATATTCGTGCCATTGGTGAAGGCGTCCGCAGAGTTTATGAGGAAGTGCTGGTTCCTGCTGGCATGGGGGATATAGCCATCTATACAGAATTGGGAAGATTTATGATGGGTCCATACGGATGTCTGGTGACGAGGGCTATTCATGAAAAGCATACCCATAAGGAATACATCGGAGTGGACGCCTGTGCTGTCAATCTGATGCGCCCGGCAATGTACGGCGCTTACCATCACATTACTGTTATGGGAAAAGAAAACGGCATCTGTGACCACAAGTATGATATTACCGGATCTCTGTGTGAAAATAATGATAAATTCGCAATTGACAGAATGCTGCCGGAAATTGAAAAAGGTGATCTTCTGGTAATCCACGATACCGGGGCACATGGATTTTCTATGGGCTATAACTACAACGGAAAGTTAAAATCTGCTGAAATACTGCTAAAAGAAGACGGCAGCACAGCATTAATCCGCCGGGCGGAAACACCGAAAGATTACTTTGCTACATTTGACTGCTTTGATCTTTATGACAAGTTAATAGAAGAGTAAACATATACTGCCTTATAAGAGTTAGCGATTCCGGCTTTTGCTTCGGCATTCCGGTGCTCCATCTGGATAGTAATGATAGGGACAGTGCTGTATATTTTGTCAGCCTGCAAGTCGAAGGATGGAGTACTCCTTTCTAAGGCAGTCACCCTTTAGAAAAGTTCTTATTGTCGATAAATTAGGAAAAATAAAAAAAATTCAAAAAATGCTTGCATAATTTGGCAGCTTATGATAAAATTATTTTCGTTGAGAGGAACACATCAACGTAAGCCGGCGTGTCGGAATGGCAGACGAGGCAGACTCAAAATCTGTTGTGGGCAACCACGTATGGGTTCAAGTCCCATTGCCGGCAGTATTATCAGTTTTGTTGAAAAGCACCTGTATATGGTGTCTTTTTTTTGCCCTGAAATGGATGATTTAGACCGTAACCAGGCGTTACAGAAAGGAAACATTATGCAATATACAATTCCACACTATTTTAAAAAATTTCAGTGCACTGCATCTGCCTGTCCGGACACCTGCTGTGCCGGATGGGAAATTGTGATAGATGAGAAATCAGTAAAAAAATATAAAAAAGTAAAAGGTCCGTTCCGAAACCGGCTGCATAATTCCATTGACTGGAAGAACACGGTATTTAAACAGTACCGGCACCGGTGTGAATTCTTAAATGATGAAAACCTGTGTGATATTTATAGAGAAGCAGGTCCTGCAATGTTATGCAAAACCTGCCGTACCTACCCCAGACATGTGGAAGAATATGAAGGACTGCGGGAAATCTCGCTGTCGCTTTCCTGTCCGCCCTGCGTAGAACTAATACTTGGCTGCAAAGAAAAGGTCCGGTTTTTAACAAAGGAAAAAGAGAGCAGTCAGGAAGAATATGAAGATTTTGATTTTTTGTTATTTACCAATCTGATGGATGCCAGAGATAGTATCATCCGAATTATGCAGAACCGTAACCTGGACTGTACCCTCCGAATGGCAATGGTACTGGCTTTCAGCCACGACCTGCAGTCCCGCATAAAGAGTAATCAGCTTTTCACCATAGAGGAAGTGATTAACCGGTATCAGGGAGAGAAAGCAATTCGCTTTTTCCAGAGTAAACAGACAGAATATAAAAAACTGGCGAATGAACGCGGAATCATAATGAAAAACATGTTTCATATATTTGATCAGCTGGAAATATTGAGAAAAGACTGGCCGGAATTCATAGACAGCATACAGGACAGCCTCTTTGTCCGGGACGGGTCTGCTTATCCGTATAACCGCAGGAAATTCCGGGAAACTATTGGATCTCAAAGCGAAACCCGGGACAACTGGTCATGCTGGTGCGAACAGCTGATGGTTTATTTTATCTTTACTTACTTCAGCGGTGCAGTATATGACCGGGACGCCTATTCCAAGATGAAATTAGCCGTAGTCAGCACCCTGCTGATTCAGGAAATGGCTCAGGCTCTGTGGCAAAGCCAGAACGAAAAGCTGGAATTTTCCGATTTCACACGAACAGCACAGCGATATTCCCGGGAAATCGAGCATTCCGACCTGAACCTGAACCGGCTGGAGGAACTATTTATGGAAGATGAGACATTTGATCTTGATAATTTGCTGCTTTGCATTTTTAACTAAATAAAAGCGGAAAATAATTTCAAAATGCAAATACTTTAAGGAATAAAAATTTATTTTAAAATACACTTGACTTTAAAAAATTGGTAAGTTATACTAATTAAACAATTTGCTTAAATTAATATAAAAATTAGAAGAAAGGAGGCAGGCAAAATGAGAAACTTTAAATTAAATGTAATAATAACATTAATAAATAATCGTATTTCAGTCAATCAAAATATGAATTATCAGCGGACATTTTGTCTGCCTTTTCAATGAATATCGTAATTTTAATGGGGGAGTATGTCTGTTGAGATATCCTGCATTTGTACGATAGGAATAGAATAAGGACAGTTAAAAAGCGTCTCTGGTCGTTCAGAGGCGCTTTTTTGCTGTGTCGGAAACGGCACAAAATAAAGTAACTACTCAACGAATTTAAAATGGAGGGGAACAGAATTATGGAAAGGAATAAGACAGGAAAGGTGCGCCTCATAGCCCGTTTCCTGAAAGGAAATTTACACTTGTTTGTATTTGCACTGGTATTTTCAATGTTAAATACCATCTTTAACTCATTGACACCTCAGATTGTCCGAATCTCCGTTGACTCAGTAATCGGAGGCGCAGACTGGCAATTGCCGGGATGGCTGATAGACTTTCTGCATCTTGAGCAGCTGTCCGGTTCCGGCAGTAAAGCACTGCTGGCAGCGGCGGCGGCTGTTATGGTTACCGCAGTGATGTCCGGAATTTGCAGCTATTTCAGCAAAATGGGCATAGCAAAAGGATCGGAGTCCTTTGTAAAAAGTATCCGTGACCAATTATATGCCCATATACAAAAACTTCCGTTTTCCTGGCATGTGAAGCACCAGACCGGAGAAATTATCCAGCGGTGTACCTCGGATGTGGAGGTTGTCCGGAATTTCGTCTGTAATCAGATGGTAGAAGTGTTTCGGACCAGTTTTTTAATCGCTTTGTCTATGGGCATTATGTTTTCCATGAATGTGAAAATCTCTCTGGTGGCACTTTGCTTTATCCCTGTTATCATGGGATACTCCGGATTTTTCTATGCAAAGATAGCAAAAAGATTCTTAAAAGCAGATGAAGCAGAAGGAGAGTTATCCAGCGTAGTTCAGGAGAATCTCACCGGAGTCCGGGTCGTCAGGGCATTCGGACGGGAAAAATTTGAAATTGACCGTTTTGATCATAAAAATAATGCCTTTGCCAGCCTGTGGATTCGTCTGGGACGCCTGATGAGTGCCTACTGGGGAATCGGAGACTTAATCACTGGGCTTCAGATTCTCACCGTGATCTGTGTAGGTGTTACCGTCGCCGTAAACGGACAGATTACCCTTGGTGAATTCCTGGCATTTGTATCCTACAATGCCACCATGGTATGGCCAGTCCGAGGGCTTGGCAGAATTCTGTCCGAGATGAGTAAGGCGGGCGTATCCATCGAAAGGGTTGCTTATATTCTGGATGCCAAAGAGGAACAGGACAGTCCTAATGTGGAAAACGGACCAATGAACAGGGACATTCATTTTGAAAATATTAACTTTTCTTACGGCACAGGCTATCCCATTTTGAAAAATGTGGACTTCACCATACCTGCCGGCAGCACCTTTGCCATACTGGGCGGAACCGGAAGCGGAAAATCAACGCTGATGCATCTGATGAACAGGCTCTACGACCTGCCAAAGGAATCGGGAAGAATAACAGTTGGCGGCATGGACATTGGCAATATGAGCCGTGAGTATCTCCGCAAAAATATCGGTATGGTCCTGCAGGAACCATTTTTATTCTCCAGGGCAATCCATGAAAATATTGCCATTGCCAATGAAGATGTCTGTCATGAATCCATCCGGGAAGCAGCCCGAATTGCATGTGTGGATGACGCAATCCAACATTTCACCAAAGGATATGACACCATAGTGGGAGAGCGTGGCGTTACATTATCCGGAGGCCAGAAGCAAAGAGTGGCAATCGCGCGTATGCTGATGCAGAAAGCTCCAATCATGGTATTTGATGACTCCCTTTCTGCTGTAGATGCCGAGACCGATGCAAAAATCCGTGAGGCATTACAGGACCAGATGGGAAAAGCAACTGTGATCTTAATCTCACACCGTATCACTACATTGATGCAGGCTGACTGCATTCTGGTACTGGATGACGGCAGTGTGGCACAAATGGGTACCCATGAAGAACTGATTGCCAGAGAAGGCATCTATAAAAACATTTACGATATACAGATGAACAATGATGATCGTCTGTTACTGGAAGGAGGGGCAATATGAGCTACGAAGAGCAGGAATTTACAAAATCATTCGATATAAAGATCTGGAAAAAGATCCTGCCGTTTCTAAAACCATATAAAAAGATTTTTATCATGATCATTGCACTGAACATATTCTGCTCACTGGTGGATATCGCACTGCCATTGTTTCAGCGCTATGCCATTGATCATTTTATTGAAGAAAACACCATAGACGGCATTGCAGGATTCGGTGTGGTTTACGCCATCGTAATTCTGCTTCAGACCCTGAGTGTTATCTTCTTTACCAGAGGCAATATGCAAGTGGAAATGAAAGTGGGCAGGGATTTAAAGAGAGCATGCTTCGTACATCTCCAGACATTATCATTTTCTTATTATAATGTAACACCGGTTGGCTATATCCTTGCAAGAGTCATGAGTGATACAAACCGCATCGCCGGTCTGGTAGCCTGGAATCTGATCGATGTTCTATGGGCATCCACCTATGTCTTTGGTGTATTTATAGCCATGCTGATCCTGAACTGGCAGCTGGCACTGCTGGTAATTCTTATCGTTCCTGTAATTGCCCTGCTGACCGTCTATTTCCAGAACAAGATTCTGACCTGGAACCGGAAGGTTCGTAAAATAAATTCGAAAATTACAGGTGCTTACAACGAAGGGATTATGGGTGCAAAAACATCCAAAACCCTTGTAATCGAAGATAAAAATTATGATGACTTTCAGGGAATTACTGAAGAAATGAAAACCGCGGGAGTGCGTGCGGCCAGATTAAGTGCCGTTTATATACCTCTGGTTATGATGTTCAGCTCCCTGGCAACAGCTCTGGTTCTGGCTAAAGGCGGAAATATGGTATTACAGAACCTTTTGATGATCGGAACCCTGTCCGCATTTACATCCTATGCAGTAGGAATCTTTGAGCCTATTCAGCAGCTTGCCAGAAATATTGCAGATATTATCTCCGTGCAGGCAAATATAGAACGCGTTGCCGGTTTACTGGATCAGGAACCACAGATCGTGGATTCAAAAGAAATCACAGATAAATATGGGGATTCCTTCTATCCGAAAAAAGAAAACTGGGAGACGCTGCAGGGAGAGATTGAATTTAAAGATGTATCCTTCCATTATCCGGATGGAAACGAAGAAGTATTAAGCCATTTCAACCTGAAGATCCCGGAGGGAACTACGGTCGCCATTGTAGGAGAGACAGGTGCCGGAAAAAGTACGCTGGTCAATCTGGCATGTCGATTCTTTGAACCAACCCAGGGGAAAATTCTCATAGACGGGAAAGATTACCGGGAACGCAGTCAGTTATGGCTTCACAGCAACATTGGATATGTCCTGCAGAATCCCCACCTGTTTTCTGGTACTGTCATGGAAAATATCCGTTACGGCAACTTAGAAGCAACCGATGAACAGGTAATTGCAGCAGCCAAAGCCGTATCTGCCGATCTGGTAGTAGACAAACTGGAAAATGGATATCAGAGCGATGTAGGTGAGGGCGGTGACCGTCTGTCTACAGGGGAAAAACAGCTGATCTCTTTCGCCCGGGCAGTCCTGGCTGATCCCAGAATTTTCGTGTTGGATGAGGCAACTTCATCCATAGACACGCAAACGGAACAGTTGATTCAAAATGCCACCATGCAGCTGCTGGAAGGAAGAACTTCATTCTTAATCGCCCACCGGCTGTCCACCATTCGCAAAGCAGATGTGATTCTGGTTGTAAAAGACGGAAAAATCATCGAACAGGGAAAACATCTGGAGCTGTTAAAAAAGAAAGGTTATTATCATGACCTTTACAGCAAACAATTCCAGGAAGAATCTTCCCGTAAAGTATTGGCATAAAGTATTGGCTATAAGCGTTAAATATTCACGTAGTGTATTCGATTTAATATTGGGGCTGAAGTTTTCAGCCTCATATTTTTATGCCTTATTAAAATAATAATAATTATCATTATTGCAAAAACTATTGACTAGCTTCCTGCCACGTGTTAGAATGCAATTAAGTTAGCAATAACTAACTATAATAATTCATAAGATCAGCAATATTTGGAATAATACAAGCTGACTATAATTTAAAATATGAAAATCTAAGGAGGAAACAAATTATGTCATTAATTGGAAGAGATGTAAGTGATTTTAAAGTACAGGCGTATGTAGGAGGTGAATTTAAGGAAGTAACAAAAAATGATATCATGGGAAAATGGTCGGTATTCTTTTTCTACCCGGCAGATTTTACTTTTGTGTGCCCTACAGAGTTAGAAGACCTGGCAAATAAATATCAGGAGTTTAAAAATATCAATTGTGAAATCTATTCCGTATCCTGCGACACCCATTTTGTTCATAAAGCATGGCATGATGCTTCAAAAACGATCCAGAAAATCCAGTACCCGATGCTGGCTGATCCCACAGGGGAATTAACCAGAGATTTTGATGTCATGATCGAAGAAAACGGACTTGCGGAACGTGGCAGCTTTATCGTCAATCCGGAAGGAAAGATTGTGGCTTATGAAGTAATTGCTGGAAACGTGGGACGTAATGCAGATGAATTATTCCGCCGGGTGCAGGCATCCCAGTTTGTTGCAGAGCATGGCGACCAGGTGTGCCCTGCAAAATGGCAGCCAGGTGCAGAGACACTGAAACCAAGCCTGGAGCTTGTGGGACTGATTTAATATGGAAGCGTTATATGATGTGATTATAGTAGGCGGAGGGCCGGCAGGCCTCTCTGCCGCTATCTATATGGCGCGTGCCAGGTACCGGACACTGGTGATTGAAAAGGAAAAATTTGGCGGACAGATCACCATTACTTCGGAAGTGGTAAACTATCCGGGCATTCCAAGTATCAGCGGCAGTGAACTGACCGATGGAATGCAAAAGCAGGCAGAAGCATTTGGTGCAGAATTTCTGCTGGCAAATGTGGAACATCTGAGCTTGGATACGGATATTAAAACCGTTACAACAGACCGGGGCGAGAAAAAGGCTCTGGGCATCATACTGGCAACCGGTGCATCCCCAAGGAAAATCGGCTTTCCGGGAGAACAGGAATTTCAGGGAAGAGGGGTTGCTTATTGTGCAACCTGTGACGGAGAATTTTTTACCGGAAAAGATGTTCTGGTTGTAGGCGGAGGCTTTGCAGCTGTGGAAGAAGCGATCTTTCTTACCAAATATGCGAGGCAGGTGCTTATACTGGTTCGCGGTGATTCTTTTTCCTGTGCAAAGTCTGCATCAGACGAATTGGATCACTACGATAAAATTCAGGTTCTGTTTCATACGGAAATCAAAGAAGCAGGCGGAGAAGGCAAGCTCCAATATGCATTGTTATACAATAGCCGGACCGGGGAAACCAGACGGTTTGAACCGGAGGACGGCAGTTCCTTCGGCATTTTCGTTTTTGCAGGATATGCTCCAGCCAACAGCCTGTTTAAAGATATCGTGGAAGTTGATGAGCATGGCTATCTGATCACCGATATTAATCACAAAACGAATATAGACGGCGTTTACGGTGCAGGTGATATCTGTGTAAAAAATCTCCGTCAGGTAGTGACAGCCGTTGCAGATGGTGCCAAAGCAGCAACCGCTCTTGAAAAACATGTTTCCGAAGTCCACGAGCGAAATCATATACCACCCATTCCCATGCCAGTTACAACCCGCGTAAAAAACGGGCAGTCTTTGGAAACAGAAAAACAGCCAAAACCGGAGGTGGAAGAGGCAGATGGCGCATTCATTCCCCCTTCCATGCGGGATCAGTTAAAGCCATTATTCGAAAAGTTTAATAAAAAGATTATATTAAAGGCATACCTGGATCAAAGTCCCATATCCCGGGAGGCAGAAGGATTTGTACAGGAAATAGCATCCCTCACATCCTGGATTCAAACAGAAATGATACCGGATGCAGCCAATATGCTGACACCTTCTATCGAGATATGCGACAGTTCAGGCACATCTTTGGGCTTCCGATTCCACGGTGTTCCCGGTGGACACGAATTTAATTCATTTATTGTTACTTTGTATAATGCAGCAGGACCGGGTCAGATGATCGACGAACAGTTGTTGGATCGGATACGGGCAATTACTATGCCTGTTAAAATTGAGATCGCAATTTCCCTATCCTGTACCATGTGTCCGGATTTAGTCATGGCGGCTGGCAGAACAGCTATTGAAAATGAAAATATCCAGTGTGATGTCTTTGATATCAATCATTTTCCGAAACTAAAGGAAGATTACCAGATTATGAGTGTCCCCTGCATGATAATCAATCAGGAGCATGCATATTTTGGCAAGAAAAACATTGAAGAAATATTAGGTCTCATAGCGGAAACCAGATAATATACTGTACAGTAATGCCTGTGGGTAATTACTGTATCAGTCATAGTGAGTGAGAAAGAGGTGCGGTATGAATCATTTAGAAATAGAAAAAGTAATTGGAAGAGAAATCATTGATTCCAGAGGAAATCCAACCGTAGAAGCAGAAGTACATCTTAAGGACGGAACCATCGCAAGAGGTGCCTCACCAAGCGGAGCCTCCACCGGAATCTTTGAAGCATTGGAACTTCGAGACAATGACAATGCCCGTTTTAAAGGAAAGGGCGTTCAAAAAGCGGTAGATAACATTAACAGAACCATAAATCAGGCAATCTCCAATATGGATGCCGGTGATATTTATAAAATTGACAACGCAATGATTGCGGCTGACGGAACCGATGATAAGTCAAATCTGGGTGCCAACGCAATTCTCGCCGTATCCATTGCATGTGTACGCGCTGCCTCCCTATCCCGTAAAATGCCACTGTATCAATTTCTTGGCGGGATCTCCGGAAATAAACTGCCGGTACCTATGATGAACATACTGAACGGCGGTGCACACGCTTCTAATACGGTTGACGTACAGGAGTTTATGATCATGCCCGTTGGCGCTCCCAGCTTTAAAGAAGGACTTCGCTGGTGTACCGAAGTTTTCCATACACTGGCATCCATATTAAAATCCAAAGGACTGGCTGTTTCAGTAGGGGATGAAGGAGGATTTGCTCCTGATCTCGCCAGCGATGAAGAAGCCATCCAGTATATATTAAAGGCAGTGGAAGAGGCGGGATATCAACCCGGAACGGATTTTGTACTGGCGATGGATGCAGCATCCAGTGAATGGAAAGGGGAAACCCCCGGCACCTATCTCCTTCCAAAGTGCAAAAAGACCTTCACGTCCCAGGAACTCATTGCACACTGGAAGATGCTTTGTGAAAAGTATCCCATTTATTCCATTGAGGACGCCTTAGACGAAGAAGACTGGCAGGGTTGGCAGCTCCTAACAAAAGAGCTGGGAAGTCAGGTTCAGTTAGTAGGCGATGATCTCTTTGTCACCAATACCAAACGTTTGAAAAAGGGTATTGAAATGGGCTGCGGAAATTCCATTTTGATTAAGCTCAACCAGATTGGAACAGTATCTGAGACACTGGAAGCCATCAAAATGGCTCAGCAGGCAGGCTATACAGCAATTGCCTCCCACCGGTCCGGAGAAACGGAGGATACCACCATTGCAGACCTTGCTGTAGCACTTTCTACCGGTCAGATTAAAACCGGAGCGCCAAGCAGAAGTGAGAGAGTTGCAAAGTATAACCAGCTCCTTCGTATCGAAGAAGAACTGGGCAATGATGCTGTGTATCCGGGCATTCAGGCATTTAACCGGCATTAAATATTAACGGTACGAAAAAAGCAGGGGTAAAATGGATTATATTTCATACCATTTTATCCCTGCTTATTTCAGGTTTAAGACCGATTCCGTCTATCTGCCTGTTACTTTTCCTGTTTATCAAAAATTTTTATTGCTTTCTTCAGTTGTTTATCCTTTTCCAGCGGAACATTCGCTTCTTTTGTCTGTTCTTCATCCGCTTCAATCACCACATCCGGTTCCAGTCCGTTGCCCTGGATGGAATAACCGCTTTTTGTAAAGTAGCTGGAAATGGTAAGTTTCACGGCTGTGCCGTCTTCCAGCGGAATCACGTTTTGAACGATTCCTTTACCGAAAGAGGTGGTTCCGGCTAACGTCCCCCATTCATAATCCCGGATTGCGCTTGCGAATACTTCTGCCGCACTGGCTGAATTTCCATTCATTAATACTACTGTCGGCAATTTGACCTCGTGTCCATCCTCTCCGGATATTTCATCCAGGCGGCTGCCGTTTTTATCTTCCGTATATACAATCAATCCATCGGGCAGAATATAATCCAGCATGGAAACAACGCTGTCCAGAAGTCCGCCAGGACAGTTCCGCAGGTCATAAACTACTTTTTCCATTCCCTGTTTCTGCAGATCATCAATTGCATTCTTAAACTGGTCAACCGTTACTTCATCAAACTCGCTGATTGCAATATACCCGACCTTATCCTGAAGCATTTTATAAGTAATCGTATCTACCTTTATTTTTTGACGCTTCATGGTTAATTCCAGCGTTTCATCTGTAGACTTACGATAAACCGTAATCTTTACATCGGTTCCTTCCTCCCCGGATATCATTTCAACGATCTTGTTTAGCTCGGTTCCCGTTACATTGAGATCATCAACCCCCATAATAATATCATCTACCAGTATTCCTGCACCTTCAGCCGGACTATTTTCATAGACTTTCGCAATACTGGTTTGTTTTGTTATATAATGCTGGTTAACCAGTACGCCAATACCACAGTAATTCCCGGAAGATGATTTTTTCATAGATTCAAAATCCTCTTTGTTGTAATAAGCTGAATAGACATCATCCAGCCCATACATCATCCCCTTGTAGATCCAGTCCTCAACCTGTTCATTATTCTCATCAAAATAATAATACCTGTCAATTAAATTCTGAATGGTGTTGATCTTATTTGCTATGCGGGACACATCCAGTTCTTCCTTTTTCTCTGTTTCCGTTCCCTTCTCACTTTCAGCGGCAGCCTGATGAGCCCCGTTCGTTTCACCTGCTACCGACCTGGAATCCCAAGCCTTGCTGTTCGTATAAATCAATAAAGACATTATACAGATGATCCCCATCGCTGCGGCGCCTGTTATAATGCCTTTCCAATAAGAATTTTTATGTTCCCTGTTCTTATCCTCCAATGTTTTGTCCTCCTTGCATTCTCTATATTACGTGTGGTACTAGTACTTCATTCCTAAATGTACTTCATTGCTAAACATTTGTGCAGTGCAGTACTAGTAACTATACCCGTTAAATATTTTAAGTATACAAGGATTTATCAGGAGAGTCAATGCAAATCACTTAAAAAACACTTTATATCCTACCATCAGATCCACCATCCGGTTGTAACTTTTAACGCCGTCTGACTGACCATTTGCTTTTAAATAAGTATCATTCATTTTAACCGCAGCCTTTGCCACTTTGGTATCATAACGTTTCCAAAAACTATTATTGGCAGCTAAGTCTGCTTCTACAATGGGATTAAGCTCTCTACGGATTCTTTTGTAGGCTTCTTTATCCGACCTGCTTAGCACATTCATGCTGGAGATCCAGGCGGTCAGGCTCCCGCTGTAGCGGAATTCCGGAACATCGGATTTTTCACACGCCAGATATGCAATAAAATTTGCTTCATCCTCCTGCATAAACCCTTTTAAGTGGGAGAGCTCGTGGCATGCAGTAAATGGGATATTATAAGGAAGCATATCCCCATTATAGTTTGCCTCAATCGTAAAGGGCGAGTAGATACCGCTTAAACTCTGTACAGATAAAATACCGGATGCCCATAACTTTTTAGGTTTCGGATAGTAATCCGACAACCCGATATAGTCTTTGCTGATCTCTTTCATAGCATCTACCGCCTGACTCTGTACAGTAGTGTCAACAATACAGATACCTTCCGTGCTGCGTTTTACCATTCCTGCCCACAGATTTACTTCTACGGTTAAGTCCTCACACAGGATTGCCAGATCCGAAGCGCTGTAGGAAACAACCTCAAAACCATTGTGCTGTGAAAAGGAAACCCTCTGATAATTAATACCGCAGTTAATCGTATATAAAAAAAAGAGAATTGCGGCTCCATGCGCCAGATATAAAATGCCTATGTAAATATGTGATAACTTTTTCTTTTTGCGAACCACTTTCATAATAAAGACTAAACTGCGAATAATACAGACGGTTAAAACAACATAGAGGAATATTTCTACCAAAGAAAAGGGAAATATGGATTCCAATCGCCCGATACAGTTTACCAGAACCGGATAAATCGTTGCCGAATACCATTCTGCAAATCCTTTGTATTCTTTTGCCAGAAATAGCAAAAAAAGGCTAAAAACGAATAATAGCATACTTCCAAATAATTGTAACAGTTTTTTGTTGTCATCTACTCTGATTTCTCCCATAATTTGCCCACCCATCACAAAAATTCTAATAATTATATTTTAGCAAAATTCGACAAATTTTTCTACTAAAAATGGAAATGTTCATACAATGTTTACATGTTAATATTTACCATCCATATACTTGTATTTTATGGGCAAATGTAATAAAAAAAGTACTAAAAATCATAAAATATTACCCTTGTGGAACAGAAAGAAAGAGTACTATAATGATTACATACAGAAGATGGAAAGGAGGTAAACTGATGACAAAGATGCCCGTTAATTTTCAGAGTCCTGAGGACATCATAAAATTTGTAAATATCGTAAGCGGTTATGATTATGATGTGGATTTAAAGTGTGGACACTACGTGGTGGACGCGAAATCCCTGGTCAGTGCATTTACGCTGAGTAATTCCACTAATATTGAGATGCAGATCCATGGCGATGATTGCAACGAATTGTTAGTCCATGTTGCCGAATATCTATGCAATTAGTAATAAAAATAGGAATGTCATTTGGTTAATGTTCAAAAAACGGCATAATCAGATCGGCATTCTTATTTTTTTGCGGTTTTATATCAAATACACATCTAGAAAAAATTGTGGACAAACCCTGAATTTATTTGTATGATATGCTATAGTGTATTTAATAGGCATTGATTCAGATGCCCACGGGCAGCCCTTAAAGGTGCCTGAAATTTACATAAGAATATTAATAGAAGGAACAAAGGAGAAATTTTATGCTTCATATCGTCATATGTGATGATGAACCCATTATTGCCGAGAAAATTAAAAATATCATAGTAAGTCAGATGGCTGATACCAATGAAGATTATCAATTAACTGCAAAATATAACGGAAATGATCTGCTTGCTTTTGTATCTGAAAATCAGGCAGATCTAATTTTTCTGGATATTGATATGCCAGAAATCTCAGGTATGGAAATTGCATCACAGCTTTATCAGTCAGGAATCAGCAACCGTATTGTATTTGTAACCAGCCATGCAAATCTGGTTTTTGACACTTTTAAGTATCACCCGTTTCAATTCATAAGAAAAGAGTACATGGAAACAGAATTGCCGGAAGTCTTAAGCGGCTTTCTACACCTGAACACCGATGAAAATGAGGTACTCGAGATTACAGATGCTGACGGTATACACCTCATTCCCATCAAGCAGATTTTATTTATGGAAAAGATGGACAGAAAAATTGCAATTATCTGCAACAATGATAAGACCTTTCAGGTCTGGGCCTCACTGCGTGATTTTGAGAAAAATTATGCTAAGAATGGACTGTGCAGAATTCATAATGGTATTATGGTGAATTTGAAATATGTATCAAGCATCGAGAATGATACCGTTATTATGGAAAATGAAATCGAGCTGCCAATGAGCAGAAGCCGTAAGAAAGATGTGAAACAACGGTTTATTGCATATATGAGGGGACGATAAATGAATATACTTTATACAGTTACTAAATCCTTAGCCAGTCCAATTGAAAACTTTATGATTTTATATTTTGTGGTCAAATATCTGGGATTAAAAGATGACTCTATATCCAAGAAAATAGGCGGAGTGTTAGCTGTCATATTTATAATACTAATTGCACAATTTACAGGAACCTTTTACAGAAGTGATGTAATACTTCCCATTATGGCTATTTTAGTTCTATGGATTTATAGCAGATGGGCATTAAATGGCGGCGCAATTCTTCAGATGTTATGTTGCTTTACCCCTTTCATTATGCTAACGCTGATTAATACATTTATCTATCAATTAGTTGCAATGTCTTTTAATATAAGTGTACATGCCTTGTTAACCTCAGAATCTTATATTTTAATCTGGGTATTTATTATATCTAAAGTATTATTATATGTATTTATACAAATTATATTACGTGTAATGAAACGGAGCAAATTAAATCTTAGGAAACGAGAGTGGTTTACATTTTTGATCGTATTCCTGGTATCTTTTATAACGGATTTAGCTTTGTATTTAATGGTTCGAAACAATCCTACAGATGAAGCTGTGAATATTCAAGCTCTTATCATTTTAGTTGGTATTATCATCATTGATATTTATATCTACCATTCAATATTAACATTAAGTCAGGAAAACCAGGACATTTTACATATGGAATTAACAGAGTTAAAATGCAAAGAATTGGAAAGACAGCTGTTCCAGATCAAAGATGCCGAAAATAGAGAATCCAAGATGCGGCACGATTATAAAAATCACCTTGCCTGTATACAAACACTATTAATCGAAGAAAAATATGATACCGTAAAGGATTATGCTAAAAAAGTATCTGACTTTTATCTTCAGCAATCCACGGCATCTGAAATCTGCAATAACCACACCATTAATGCGGTTCTGCATGCTAAATCTGATGTTTGTCAGAAATATGGTATTTCTTTAGATATTAAAGTTGCCGGTAATGCGAGCATTCTGGATGGTGTTGATACCAGTATTGTTTTATTCAATCTTCTGGATAATGCTATCGAAGCAAATATCCATAACACAGACAAATGGATTTCAATGGAAATGTACCAAGAAAAGCGTTATTTTAATATTTTTGTAAAGAATCAGTATTAAAGAAAAATCCACAGCTATTATCTACAAAAGACACTACCGGAAAACATGGTCTGGGACATCTCAATGTAGCAGAAGCTGTCAATAAGAACGGAGGTATTGTAGAATATTACGAAAAGGGCAATGTATTTATAGCACATATTATGATAAAAATATAATTTAATTACCAGTTAGACAATAAATCAAACCAACTAGTCAATTCATATTGAAACTTTTAGAATAAATTGGTAAAATCCTATAGAAATGTAAAATTCTATGAAGTTTATAGGGATTTAGGTGAAGTTATGATATCCAAGTGTGCTAATGTGGTGACTGATTTATGTGTCCGGAAGATGATCATTCAAGGCACTGAAAAAGAGGTTTATCAGTATGGGTTTGAGTTAATAATATCTACTATAGTCAATGTATTCTGGGTATTATTAATCGGTATTATTTCAAAAAGGATTTTTTTAGCTTTAATAGGTTTTTCAATTTTTGCATGGATTAGGACTCAAAGTGGCGGATACCATGCAAATTCTTACTTAAAATGTAATTTTTCATTAATTATTGTATTTGGATTTATCATGGCATCCGTACGATTTTTTAAAATTACAGATGTTTATTTTGCCTTTTTTGTACTGGCATACATATACGTTCCACTTTTTATGTGGCAGTTTTCACCTGTCGAAAATATGGAATCCCCTTTAGACTCTGCTGAGCGTTCCCTCGTAAAACGAAAAGTATTAATGAGGGTAGTAATTTGTGAAGTGGTAGGCGTATGCGGATGGTTATTCGGTTACAATGAACTTGCCGTTTTAGTATTGTTTGTTCATGTTGCCGTTATCATATTAATAATCATAGAAATATTGAAGAGGAGGCGATTAAATGAAAGCCAATATTAAGGAAAACTTGTTAAAAGTTGTTGCAGCAGCTGGACATGCTGTAGCAGAAGAAGGTGGGGACTGGCCATCATGGATCGGTATTTACCAGCCATCTAAACCAGAAGCATTAAAAAAATCTAACGGTAAAAAATCCAAATAGGAAACAAAAATTACCAGTTAGACAAGAATCGAATCCAGTTAGTCAAAAGCTATTGCAATTTTTTCAAAATGAGTTAATATATTGGTGTTCAGACAATTATTAACTCATTATTCTTTTTCGGAAGCTGTCTGATTTGATATCTGTTATCGTTTGAGGGAGTACTGCGTGAAGTGGGGAACGCGTGTATATAAATATATATGAGCGATAATAACGTACGGAAAATTTTTTAATAAACGAACAGAATCAAATCGGCTTCATAATACGCCTCTGTAATATGCCAGACGCCTTTATCTGGGATATTACAGGGGCCATTTTTATTTTGTAATGGCAATTTTGAATAAGGTGTGTTAGAATCATGTAGAACATGTTTGAAAATTCATTTCCAAATACGCCTCGTTTAAATTTTGCCTTTCGGAGGAAAGCATATGGATTGTAAAACTGCCCAGCAGATGATTTTGCCTTATATACAGCGAAAATTAAATGATAAAGAACTTGAAAAATTCATTGAGCATATCAAAGAATGTCCGGAATGCCATGAAGAACTTGAGATTTATTTTACGATCTATTTTGCATTGGAACGTCTGGATGATGAAAGTCATATGAACTACAATATCCAGAAACTTCTGGTTGATGACCTGCATTCTTCGGAGCATCGTGTACACCGCAGAAAGATCATGCGTTTTTACCGGCACTGCTTTATGGCTGTGGCTCAGCTGGCACTGCTAATCGTAATGTTTACCCAGTTTCAGATGTGGGGCAGCAATAAAACAATTCAGCAGACAACAATCTATGAATTTGTCTATGGCAATCCAAAATCCGAGATCGATGAAAATTTAAAAGATATACCTCAGATTTACCAGATCGAAACTTTGGAAACTGAAGAAGCGTCGGGCACTGAAAAGAGCAGTGTGAAAAAAACTCCCGAGACGGAAAGTTCTTCCAATACTGCCAGCGAAAAATCCTCAAATAAAAAAAAGAAGAATACAAAGAAAAAGAATGCAAAAAATAAGAGTACTGAGAATCAGACTACAAAAAAGTAATTGGAGATATGTATGAGTGAAAAAATTGTTTTAATAGATGGACATAGTATTTTAAACAGGGCTTATTATGGAATCCCGGATCTGACGAATTCAGAAGGACTTCATACCAATGCCATTTATGGATTTTTAAATATCATGTTTAAAATATTATCCGAAGAAAACGCGGATTATCTGGCGGTTGCATTTGACCTGAAAGCCCCTACTTTCCGTCATAATATGTATGCAGAATACAAAGGCACCAGAAAGCCAATGCCTGATGAACTGCGTCAGCAGGTACCGGTGATGAAAGAAGTGCTCCAGTCTATGGATATTCCTCTGATGCAGCTGGAGGGCTATGAAGCGGATGACCTCTTGGGCACGGTAGCAAAAAAGATGGAAAAAGAGGGACTCATAGTCTCCATCGTATCCGGTGACCGGGACATGCTGCAGCTGGCAACCGATCAGATCAAAATCCGTATTCCCAAGACGAAGCGGACCGGTACGGAAATAGAAGATTACAATACCAAAGACGTGATTGAAAAATATCAGGTTACGCCTCTACAGATTATCGAGTTAAAGGCTCTGATGGGTGATGCTTCTGACAATATCCCGGGCATACCGGGTGTTGGAGAAAAGACAGCCACAAAATTAATTGTAGAATATGGCTCCATTGAAAATGCCTATGCTCATGTGGAAGAGGTAAAACCAAATAAGGCAAAAGAATCCTTAAAAAACCATTATGATCTGGCTGTGCTGAGTAAAGAGCTGGCTACTATTAACATAGAAAGCCCTCTGGATTTCTCACTGGAAAGTGCCCGCATTCATAATCTCTATACCCAAAAAGCATTTGAATTTTTTAAACGGCTGGATTTTAAAAACATGCTATCCAAATTTGACTGTGAAGCACCGGTGAATACCGTGACAGATGTCTTTACAAAAGCAGATGATTTTGGCAAAGTAGAAGATATCTTTACAAATGCAGGCAAAAACAAGCATGTTGGCATACAGCTCTTCACTGAGAAAAACAGTTTATTCGGATGCTCCCTTTGTTTTGGATCTTCCGATATTTATTTTATTCCCGTTGAGGGATTTATTTCGGAAGATTACCTGATTGGAAAAATACAGGAAATGGTTCAGGCAGTTCCTGCAATCAGTACCATTAATCTGAAAGAACAGTTAAAGTACCTTGCAGTAACCAGAGAACAGCAGCCTAAATTTGCAGATGTTGCCATTGGGGCTTACCTGGTAAATCCGCTGAAAGATACTTACACCTATGAAGATCTGGCAAAAGAGTACCTGGATATGATGGTTCCTTCCAGGGCGGAACTGCTGGGGAAAATGTCTCTCACAGCTGCTGCTGAGGAAAAGGAAGCTGAACTGTTAACCTATGCATGTTATGCTGCTTATGTGGCTTTTTCTTCCACACCTAAAATCCGGGAACGCCTTGTAGAAATGCAGATGGATCATCTCTTTGACGAAATTGAGATGCCTCTGGTTTATACACTCTTTGATATGGAACAGGAAGGAATTCTGGTGGAGTCAGAAGCCTTAAAAATCTATGGCGAACAGCTGCTGATCCGCATTACAGAACTGGAGAAGTCCATTTACGAACAGGCAGGAGAGCAGTTTAATATCAATTCACCGAAGCAGCTGGGTGTTATTTTATTTGAAAAGTTAAATTGCCCCAACGGCAAAAAAACCAAAACCGGATATTCCACTGCTGCAGATGTTCTGGAAAAACTGGCTCCCGATTTTCCAATTGTAACCGACATTTTGGAATACCGCCAGCTTACGAAGTTAAAATCTACCTACGCGGACGGACTTGCCAATTATATCTCTGGGGACGGAAGAATCCACAGCACCTTCAACCAGACAATTACGGCTACCGGAAGAATCAGCAGCACAGAACCGAACCTGCAGAATATTCCCATCCGTATGGAACTTGGAAGACTCATCCGTAAAGTATTTGTTCCAAAAGAGGGATATGTATTCGTAGATGCCGATTATTCCCAGATTGAGTTACGTGTACTTGCACATATCTCAGGGGATGAGACTTTAATAAATGCTTACAAGCAGGCACAGGATATCCACCGCATTACGGCTTCCCAGGTATTCCATATACCTTTTGAGGAAGTAACAGACCTGCAGAGACGTAATGCAAAGGCTGTAAACTTTGGTATAGTCTATGGCATCAGCTCTTTTGGACTTAGCCAGGATCTGAGTATCACCCGGAAAGAAGCTGCTGCATATATAGAGCAGTACTTCATCACCTATCCCAGAATCAAACAGTTCCTGGATGAAACGGTGGAGGCTGCGAAAAAAGAAGGATATGTAACGACCATGTTTGGCAGAAGACGTCCTGTTCCGGAATTAACTTCCAGCAATTTTATGCAGCGTTCTTTTGGAGAGCGTGTAGCCATGAACTCTCCCATACAGGGGACTGCTGCCGATATTATTAAAATTGCCATGATTCGTGTGAATAACAGTTTAAAGGAAAAGGGTCTGAAATCCAGATTGATTCTTCAGGTCCATGATGAACTTTTAATCGAAGCATCACAGGATGAACTTGAACAGGTTGAGCAGATACTGGAAGCGGAAATGACAGGTGCTGCTGATCTGGCTGTTAAAATGGAGATCGATATGCATACCGGAAATAACTGGTATGAGGCTAAGTAGATAGGAGACAGGTTTACTAATGAAAGTATTAGGAATCACCGGCGGAGTAGGCGCCGGTAAGAGCACCGTTTTAGATTATATCGCAAAAATGTATCATGCCAGAGTCATTCAGGCTGACCAGGTTGGACATCTTCTGATGTCCCCGGGTCAGGTATGTTATTACCGCATTGCAGAATCATTTGGAAGCAGTATATTGAATGGGGATCAGAATATCAACCGCAGTAAGCTTGCTGATATTGTCTTTGAAAACCCGGAAAAATTACAAAAGCTGAACCAGATTGTCCATCCTGCAGTAAAGGAATATATCGTAAATGAAATCAAAAAAGAATGTACAGCCGGAAAAGTTCCTTTTGTGGTAATTGAAGCGGCTCTTTTGATTGAAGACCACTATGAGACTATCTGTGACGAATTCTGGTATGTCTATACCTCTGATGATGTGCGCAGAATCAGACTCAAGAAGGCACGTGGATATTCGGATGAGAAAGTAAAACAGATTATGAAAAACCAGATGCGCGACAACGTATTTCGCCAGCATTGTCAATTTGTAGTTGACAACAGCAGCAATATTGTAGAAAATACATATGAACAAATTGACAGGGGATTGATAGAACATGAATTTTTGTAGTATAACAAGCGGAAGCAGTGGAAACTGCATTTACGTAGGATCAGAAAATGCCAGCCTTCTGGTAGACGTTGGCTTAAGCGGCAAGAAAATTGAAGCCGGCTTAAACTCCATTGACCGAAAAACAGCGGAGATGGACGGCATTTTAATTACACATGAACATTCCGACCATATAAAAGGTCTGGGCGTTCTGGCAAGAAAGTATCAGATACCAATCTATGCAACCGGTGGTACCATCGAGGCAATGAAAGCTTATTCACCTCTTGGTAAAGTGGACGAATCTCTTTTTTGCGAGATCTATCCGGATAAGCCATTTTGTATTAAAGATCTGGAAGTAGCGCCATTTTCTATTTCCCACGATGCGGCTGATCCGGTAGCCTACCGTATAAACCATGAACATAAATCCGTGGGTGTAATCACAGACCTGGGACATTATAACGATTACATAGTAGACCATCTTCAGGGACTGGACGGCGTACTTTTAGAGGCAAATCACGATATTAATATGCTTCAGGTGGGAAGTTATCCTTATTACCTGAAACAGCGAATTCTTGGAAACAGGGGCCATCTGTCTAATGAAAATGCAGGAAGGCTGCTCTGCCGGATTCTTCATGACGGTATTAAAACCATTATGCTTGGGCATCTCAGCCAAGAAAATAATTATGAGGCGCTTGCATATGAAACGGTCTGCTCAGAAGTGACTTTAGGCGAAAATCCTTATACAGCAAAAGATTTTCCAATCCGCGTGGCACACAGGGATGAGCCAAGCGAATTATTTGCGATATAAAGCCATAAAACAGCGGCGTTCTGGCATCTGGTCTACGCTCTGCTTCGGTCCGTGCTAAACGTGCGCCACTGGCGCACAGCACCTCGCCATAGGCGACTTTAAATGGGCAGATGCAGTTACTGTGAGCATCCGAAGGATGTGAACAGTAACATACTGACTTACATATATAGATTAATGTGAAAGAGGACTTCGGTCCCCGAAAGGAGAAGAAATGAAAAAAACAATTATCACAGTCGTAGGAAAAGATACCGTGGGAATCATCGCTAAGGTTTGTACTTTCCTGGCAGAGAACAACGTAAACATCCTGGATATCTCCCAGACAATTGTACAGGGATTCTTCAATATGATGATGGTTACTGATGCAAACAATTCTACAAAGTCTGCGGAAGAACTGGCTAAAGAACTGGAAAAACTCGGCGATGAAATCGGCGTAAGCATCCGTTGCCAGCACGAAGAAATCTTCAACATGATGCATCGTATCTAAAGCGCGCTCCGGTGCCCCAATTTGTCACTATATGAAGAAAGGTAATAATCTGTTATGATAAATTTATTTGAAGTAAGCGAAACAAATAAAATGATTACCCAGGAGAATCTGGACGTAAGAACTATTACTCTGGGTATCAGCCTGTTAGACTGTGTGGATTCCGATCTGGAAAAGTTAAACCAGAAAATCTACGAAAAGATTACAACCCTTGCAAAGGATCTGGTTTCTACCGGAAAAGAAATTGAGAGAGAATACGGAATTCCCATCGTGAATAAGCGTATTTCCATAACACCGATTGCTTTAGTGGGCGGCAGCGCATGTAAGTCCTCTGATGATTTTGTGACTCTGGCTAAAACGCTGGATAAAGCTGCAAAAGAAGTTGGCGTTAACTTTATCGGCGGATATTCTGCTTTGGTGAGCAAAGGAATGACAAAAAGCGATGAGTACCTGATCCGTTCCATTCCAAAAGCCCTTGCCTGCACAGAGCGGGTATGCAGTTCCATTAATCTGGGTTCTACCAAATGCGGTATCAATATGGATGCAGTCCGTCTGATGGGTGATATGATTCTGGAAACAGCAGAGTACACCAAAGAAAATGATTCTCTTGGCTGTGCCAAACTGGTAGTGTTCTGCAATGCTCCGGATGATAATCCTTTCATGGCAGGTGCTTTCCACGGTGTGACGGAAGCAGATGCCATCATTAATGTAGGAGTCAGCGGTCCGGGTGTTGTAAAGACTGCTTTGGAACAGGTTCGCGGTGAAAGCTTTGAAGTATTGTGCGAAACCATCAAGAAAACAGCATTTAAAGTTACCCGTGTGGGTCAGCTGGTTGCTCAGGAAGCCTCCAAACGTATGAACATTCCTTTTGGAATCATTGATTTATCACTTGCACCAACGCCGGCAATCGGAGACAGTGTTGCAGATATTTTATGTGAAATCGGTCTGGAATACGCCGGAGCTCCGGGAACAACCGCAGCACTTGCACTCTTAAATGACCAGGTGAAAAAGGGCGGTGTTATGGCTTCTTCTTATGTCGGCGGATTAAGCGGTGCTTTCATTCCGGTCAGCGAAGACCAGGGAATGATTGATGCTGTTTTGGCAAACGCACTGACCATCGAAAAGTTAGAAGCCATGACCTGTGTATGTTCCGTAGGTCTGGATATGATCGCGATCCCGGGAGATACCAAGTCAACTACCATAGCAGGTATCATTGCAGATGAAATGGCGATCGGTATGGTTAATCAGAAAACAACGGCTGTACGTCTGATTCCGGTTATTGGAAAAGGCGTGGGAGAAATCGTACAATTCGGCGGCCTGTTAGGCTATGCACCGATTATGCCTGTTAATAAATATGGATGTGACGCCTTTGTTAACCGCAAGGGAAGAATCCCTGCTCCAATTCATAGTTTTAAAAATTAAAATGGAAGTAAACGGATAGAATAAAAAGGCGCGATGCAAATGAAAATGCATTACGCCTTTTTATTGCTCACGGCAGAATTTTTCTCTGCCCTTCTTGCCGGAGTGTCAAAATTACTTATTATTGCTTATCATTGCATATCATATCTGCATTCACAGGCAATCAAATCTAACCTCAAACTAAGCGGGGCTGCCGCTGTACAATTATCTGTCTGGTAAATTCATTATACGTATGATCTTTGTACCGATTCGTGACCGCACAGTGATACACCTGGGCACTGTAAATATCACAGTCCAGCATCTTTCCTGCCGTATCAGAAAAAGGACTGATTTCTAAACGTTCAGATGCATCCGCCATTTTTGTGATAATAGGCAATCGGCTTTTTTTCTTAATTTCCGAGAGCAGTACAGAAGCATTTATATGAAACCCCAGAACCCGGATATAACATGCTCCATTGGCGGATATTACAGACTCCCTTACCGCATCCTCTTTTATTCCCAGTAAAATATGCATCAGCGCCCGCCGGATCCGGGTTTCGGTAAACTGTCTGGTTTTTAACCGTGCAATAAAATCTTCCAGCCCCTCATAGGAATTCCTCAGATTGCATATTCTTTTAGCCAGATCTTCCGAGACATCAAAAAACTGGGCAAGTTCCTGCCAATCCTTTACCGACAAAAGCCGATAGTGCAGCAGCTGTGAAAAATCAGCGCTCTTTATTGGAAATGTCCGGTTTGATTCCCTCTGTAATATAGCGTAAACTTCATTTGGCACCTGTCCTCTTATTGGATCTGCCGCGAAACTACCGGACACACTTTCGAAATCTCGGTCTAATCGTGGTTTACCAGGGTCCGATATCTTCTCAGAATCGGGCAGTTTCCTGCGTTCTTCCAGTATCACCCGCCGTATCGCCGTTGCGGAACTGATGCCGGTATGGAGGGATGGATCGTGGTAACCGCTGGAAATCCGCTCTATGGTAACCGGTTGCATACTGCTATTTAGCTTTTTCAAAGCTTTCAGATATTCGATGCCCAGAATGTTATTGGGTGAATCCAGCGCATCTTTCCACAGGGACACACAGTCCTCCTTTTCACTTCCATGCAATGCCGTGAGGCAGGAGAGCAGTGCTTCTTCTCTGGCTGCCGGAAATGATTTTCCTTCCGAAAGCAGAGCTTTTAATGTATTTTTATATGGAAGGGGTTCCTCTGCCAAAACTTCAGCAATCTCATCCAGTACCTGAATGTCACCGCACTCACTCCCAAAGCATACAGCATCTACAATCCCAAGGGAATCTAACAGGGAAACGGCGCCCAGTGCAAAATACTCCGCACTCCCACAGGCGAAATATGCCGGAATCTCCAGCACCAGATCTGCTCCGCATGCCAATGCCATTTCGGCTCTTGCAAACTTATCTATAATCGCCGGTTCCCCCCTCTGCAGAAAGTTCCCGCTCATAACAACCACCGCAAAGCCGGCACCTGTTTTTCTCTTTGCCTGTTCTAAATGATATCTGTGTCCATTGTGAAACGGATTATATTCCGTTACCAGTCCAACAACCTTCATATAATGTTAATATCCTCCGTTCTGTAAGCACAAAAATGTAATATTTATCTACCGATTATAACACATTCCATACACTTCGTACATCACTCTTGTAACCACCACAGATTGAATCGGGTACCTTTCTATTTCCTCCAACAAAACGAACAAATCAATACAATCAAAAAATAAACAACAAAATGCAAAAGCCAATTTTTAAAAAAGTTATCAAAAACCAAAAGTTTGACTCCAAAAAACTGTCTGTCAGTCAAAAAAACACCTTCGGATATCAAAAGTTTATCCAAAAATACAATTTTATCCCCGGTGTATGGAAAAAGATACACCATAACGGTTGAAATTAGCCATTTATAGGGCTATAATTAAAAAGAATGAAAGGTTGTTAAACATTGTTAAAATATTAATTAACTTGTATGCCCATATGGTATCATGTATAATATTTTTATGACGGTTTTGGGACCTAAAACACGAAAGGAGTCAGAAATCATGGGATTTATTGACGTAATCAAAGAAAGAGCAAAATCAAACAAAAAAACGATCGTACTGCCGGAAACAGAAGACCGCAGAACATATGAAGCAACCGCCCAGATCTTAAAAGAAGGCGTTGCTGATGTAGTACTGGTAGGCAGCGAAGAGGCAGTTAAAAAAGGCAGCGAAGGATTAGACATTACAGGAGCTATTATCGTAGATCCTGCAACTTCAGATAAGACAGCAGGCTACATAGACAAGCTTGTAGAATTAAGACAGAAAAAAGGCATGACACCGGAGCAGGCAAAGGATATTTTATTAAATCAGTACCTGTACTATGGCGTTATGATGGTTAAAATGGGCGATGCAGACGGTATGGTATCCGGAGCATGTCATTCTACCGCAGACACATTAAGACCTTGCCTTCAGATTTTAAAAACAAAACCCGGAACAAAATTAGTATCCGCATTCTTCCTGATGGCAGTACCAAACTGCGAATATGGTGCAAACGGAACATTTATTTTCGCAGATGCAGGATTAAACCAGAACCCAAATCCGGAAGAACTGGCAGCAATCGCAGCTTCTTCAGCAGAATCCTTCCAGTTATTAGTAGAAGAGGAACCGATCGTGGCTATGCTTTCCCATTCTACCATGGGCAGCGCAAAACATGCAGATGTTGACAAAGTTGTTGAAGCAACCAGAATTGCAAAAGAGCAGAACCCGAATCTGAAATTAGACGGTGAATTCCAGTTAGATGCTGCTATCGTACCTAGCGTTGGCGCTTCCAAAGCTCCTAACAGCCCGGTAGCCGGAAAAGCAAATGTATTGCTGTTCCCAGACCTGGATGCCGGAAATATCGGATACAAATTAGTTCAGAGATTAGCAAAAGCAGAAGCTTACGGACCTGTAACACAGGGTATTGCAAAACCGGTAAATGATTTGTCCCGCGGATGCAGCGCTGAAGATATCGTTGGGGTTGTAGCGATTACAGCAGTTCAGTGTCAGGCACAATAGGAAATATTTACCTACATAATTATATGGAAGTTCTAAAAGAATATAATAAATGAAAAGAAAACCAACGGAGGTATTTTTTAATGAACGTATTAGTTATCAACTGTGGAAGTTCATCTCTTAAGTATCAGTTAATCAACTCTGATACAGAAGATGTATTGGCAAAGGGGCTTTGCGAAAGAATTGGAATCGAAGGAAGCAGACTGGTATATCAGCCAAAGGGCGGCGAGAAAGAAATCACAGAAAGCCCAATGCCAACTCACAAGGAAGCCATCAAAATGGTACTGGATGCATTGGTTAATGACAAAACCGGCGTAATTGAAAGTCTGAAAGAAGTAAATGCTGTAGGACACAGAATCGTTCATGGCGGCGAGAAATTTGCTTCCTCTGCAGTGATTACAGAAGAAATGTTAAAAGCAGTGGAAGAGTGTAACGATCTTGCACCTCTTCACAATCCTGCAAACTTAATTGGTATTCGTGCGTGCCAGGAATTAATGCCTGAGGTACCGATGGTTGGTGTATTCGATACTGCATTCCATCAGACAATGCCTGAAAAAGCATTTATGTATGGTCTGCCTTATGAATATTATGAAAAATACAAAGTAAGAAGATATGGTTTCCACGGAACATCCCATAACTTTGTTTCCAAAGAAACAGCAAAATTCTTAGGACTTGATATTAATAACTCCAAAATCATTGTTTGCCATTTAGGAAACGGCGCATCCATTTCCGCTGTATTAAACGGCAAATCCATAGATACTTCCATGGGATTGACTCCTCTTGAAGGACTGGTAATGGGAACACGTTCCGGTGACATTGATCCGGCTATCTTAGAGTTCCTGTCCAAAAAAGAAAATATGGACATTGATGACTTAATGAACATGTTAAATAAAAAATCCGGCGTTTATGGTTTATCCGGAATTTCCAGTGATTTCCGTGATCTGGAAAATGCTGCTGAAGAAGGAAATGAAGCTGCTATCCTTGCAAGAGCCGTATTTAATTACCGTGCCGCTAAATATATCGGCGGATACGTAGCTGCCTTAAATGGTGTTGATGCAATCGCATTTACAGCAGGTCTGGGCGAAAATGACTCTCTGGTACGCCGTGATATCATTGCATATCTTGGATACCTGGGCATTACTTTAGATGAAGAAGCAAACAAAGCAAGAGGCAAAAAGACTCTGCTTTCCACACCGGATTCCAAGGTAAAGGTTGTTCTGCTTCCTACCGATGAAGAACTGGCAATCTGCAGAGAAACGGTTGCTCTGATTTAGTTTTCATCCAAAGTAACGTGTACCTGGCGTAGATAGCGTGTGAACGAAACACAGTTAATTGTGTTACACTGTACTGGCAATAAGGCGGAGTCTGTGCAAGTCTCCGCCTTATTTTTAAAATGTAAGTTTATCCCACTTTATTGTAAAATTATGTTGACAAAAACATTTCAGATATGTATAATAATTTAGGTGTGGATAGGAGGTCATAATGCTGATAGACTTAAACGGTATTTTAAAAACCGACGAATTAGTAATGCAGACTGATGCAGGACTGGAGCTGGAGACTTTCGTTTCAAAGCTTGGCAGTTTTCCTATCATTAGCAGTACCCCCGTTTTTTTACAGATACAGAACAAAGGAAACAGGAATCTGCACATAACAGGGGAGGGAACAATCACTGTTTTAATTCCCTGCGACAGGTGTCTGGAAGATGTAAAAACTGACATCAAAGTTCGTATTGACAAAGAAATTGATATGAATATAGATGAGGCAGAGCATCAGAAAGCACTTGATGAACACAATTATATTGATGGATATAACCTGGATGTGGATAAGCTTGTCTATGGCGAGATGTTATTGAATTGGCCGATGAAGGTTTTATGCAGTGAAAGCTGCAAGGGAATCTGTAATCAATGCGGCGCCAATTTAAATCTTGGGACTTGCAGCTGTGATCATACAGATTTAGATCCAAGAATGGCCAAAATCCGTGATATCTTTAGCAAATTTAAGGAGGTGTAAACCATGTCAATCTGTCCAAAAAATAAATCTTCCAAAGGAAGAAGAGACAAGAGAAGAGCAAACTGGAAAATGTCTGCTCCCAATTTAGTAAAATGTGCTAAATGCGGCGAACTTATGATGTCTCACAGAGTATGTAAGAACTGCGGAACATACAATAAAAAAGAAATCATATCCACAGAAGCATAAGATATGATTAAGCATCTCGTTGGAGATGCTTTTTTTACGGGCTTTTCTCCGGTTTTGCAGCCCTTTTACCCAGAAAAACGATAGAACTTATGCACTTCACTAAGATTCTCTAAAAATATCTATTGATTTTCTGTATGATGTTTAGTATATTAGTTAATAGAAATACGAGGAGGAAATAATATGCAGGAATTAGTTCGGGTCGTAGTCGATGCTATGGGTGGTGATCATGCCCCGGCAGAGATTGTTAAGGGAGCCGTAAACGCAGTGAATGCGAGAAATGATATTAAAGTATTCCTGGTAGGGCGCTCGGAAGATGTGCAGAGTGAATTATCAAAGTACACCTATCCAAAAGAGCTAGTGGAAGTTGTTCATGCTGATGAGATTATTGAAACAGCGGAACCGCCGGTTATGGCTATTCGAAAGAAAAAAAGTTCTTCCATCGTAGTAGGGCTGAATATGGTTAAAAAAGGGGAAGCAGATGCTTTTGTTTCTGCCGGAAGTACCGGAGCCGTATTAGTCGGCGGACAGCTTATCGTTGGGCGCATTAAAGGAATTGAGCGGCCGCCTCTGGCACCACTGATACCCACTAAGACCGGTGTTTCATTGCTGGTTGACTGTGGCGCTAATGTAGATGCAAGACCATCTCATTTAGTACAGTTTGCAAAAATGGGTTCTATTTACATGGAGAATGTAGTAGGTATTAAAAATCCAAAAGTCGGTATCGTCAATATCGGTGCAGAAGAGGAAAAGGGCAACGCTCTGGTAAAAGAGACATTTCCACTCTTGAAGGAATGTAAAGACATTAATTTTATCGGAAGTGTGGAGGCCAGAGACATTCCGGCAGGCGTATGCGATGTTATCGTTTGCGAGGCATTTGTCGGGAATGTAATTTTAAAGTTGTATGAAGGTGTGGGTGCTACCCTGATCTCTAAAGTCAAGGCCGGCATGATGACAAACCTTCGCAGTAAGATTGGCGCCTTACTGGTAAAACCGGCATTAAAAGAGACATTGCAATCTTTTGATGCAAGTCAATATGGCGGTGCACCTTTACTTGGGTTGAATGGCCTTGTGGTAAAATCTCACGGCAGTTCGCAGGCGCCTGAGATTACCAATTCCATTGTTCAATGCGTGCAGTTCAAACAGCAGCAGATCAATGAGAAAATTAAAGAAAAAATTAAAGCAGATTAGTAAAAGAGAGGATTGATGATTATGGAATTCGAAAAGTTACAGAAAATTATTGCCGAGGTACTGAATGTGGATGCAGATGAGATCACTATGGAGACAACATTTGTGGATGATTTAGGAGCTGACTCCTTAGATGTATTTCAGATTATAATGGGAATTGAAGAAGAATTCGATATTGAAATTCCAAATGAAGAAGCAGAGAAAATTGTTTCAGTAGGCGATGCGGTAGAACAAATCAAAAGTGCAATCAACTAAAACGGTTTTTATGAGGGTGTTGCAAAGCAGCACCCTTTGTTGTATAAGGAGGAAAGTCTTAACTATGAAATCAACCAGAAAATTAACCGAGCTGGAGAATCGAATCGGATATAAATTCCGCAATTTCGATCTTCTGGTACAGGCCATGACACACAGTTCATATGCGAATGAGCATAAAGCCGCTAAGATGAAGGACAATGAACGCCTTGAATTCTTGGGAGATGCAGTGTTAGAAGTTACCAGCAGTGAATATTTATTTCACAATTACCCGGATCTGCCGGAAGGAGACCTGACAAAGCTTCGTGCCAGTATCGTCTGTGAGCCTACCCTTGCCCTGTGTACGAAAGAAATCGAACTGGGCAGTTATTTACAGCTTGGGAAAGGTGAAGAGCATACCGGAGGCCGTCATCGCGATTCTATCGTATCGGATGCCATGGAAGCTCTCATAGGTGCCATTTATTTAGATGGTGGTTTTGCTAATGCAAAAGAGTTTATTTTAAAATATATAATGAAGGATATTGAAAATAAGCAGCTCTTTTATGATAGCAAGACTATCCTGCAGGAAATTGTACAAAGAGATTTTAAAGGCGATGAGATCGTATATACCCTGACAGGGGAAGAAGGCCCTGACCATGATAAAAAATTCATTGTAGAACTGCATATCGGTGAAAAAAATGCAAGCCAGGGAATTGGACGAACCAAGAAAGCTGCTGAGCAGGAAGCGGCATACCGCGCAATCATCGACTTGAAAGGAAAGACTAAAGAGATATGTACTTAAAGAGCATAGAAATACACGGCTTCAAATCTTTTGCCAACAAAATTGTCTTTAAGTTCCACAACGGTATTACCGGAATCGTGGGACCCAACGGCAGTGGTAAGAGTAATGTTGGCGATGCGGTGAGATGGGTACTTGGTGAGCAGCGTGCAAAGCAGCTGCGTGGTGCCAATATGCAGGATGTTATCTTTTCGGGAACGGAAAACCGAAAGCCCATGGGATTTGCATCTGTTGCCATTACACTGGATAATGAAGACCACCAGCTTCCCATCGATTATAATGAAGTGACCGTAACCAGAAGAGTATACCGCTCCGGTGAAAGTGAATACCTGATCAACGGCACCACCTGCCGCTTAAAGGATGTCAACGAGCTCTTTTACGATACTGGTATCGGTAAAGAAGGCTACTCTATCATCGGACAGGGACAGATCGATAAAATATTAAGCGGAAAACCAGAAGAGCGCAGAGAGCTTTTTGACGAGGCTGTGGGTATTGTAAAATACAAACGCCGAAAGCTGGCTGCACAGAAAAAGCTGGAAGACGAAAAACAGAATCTGGTCCGTGTAAATGATATATTGTCGGAATTAACCAAACAATTGGGTCCCCTTCAAAAGCAGGCGGAAACTGCAAAAGTCTATCTGAAGAAAAAAGAAGAATTAAAAGCAGTGGATGCCAATATGTTTTTAATGGAGATGGACCGTATCCGAAGCCAGCTTCGTGAAATCGAAGAAAAGATCTCCATATCCAATCAGGATCTTCAGTCCACAAAAGACAATTATGAAAGTGCTAAAGTGGAGTATGACCGGATCGAAAAAGAATTGGAAGAGTTAAGTGCAAGGATTGAGGAGCAAAAGGAACGCTCCAATAAAAACCAGCTGTTAAAACAGCAGTTAACCGGTCAGATCAATGTCTTAAAAGAACAGATTAATACGGCAAAGTTAAACGATGAACATCTGCAGAACCGTATTCTGAACATACAAAAAGAATTAGATGGGAAGACACAGCAAAAAGAATCCCAGCAGGCAGAACTTTCCCTGTTAAAGGAACAGCTGGATAAAGTCCAGGCAGTAGAAGTGGAAAACAGAGCGGTGGGCTTAAAGCTTCAGGAAGATACCGGTATTCTGGAAAGCCATATCGAAGAAGGCAAGAACCAGATTATCGAGTTGTTAAACCAGAGAGCTTCCACAAAAGCCAAGCTGCAGCGATATTCCACCATGATCGAGCAGATTCAGATCCGTAAGGCGGAACTCAGCCAGAAGATCCTGAAATTAAAAAGTGAAGAATCTGAGCAGGAAGAATCCCTGGCTGCATACCAGAAGGACTACACAGAGGTTTCAGCACGTATCGATGCATTGTGCGAAGAGAGCACAAAATACGACAGTGAAGTAACCGGACTGCAGCAGATTCTAGCCAGACAGAATGAACAGATGGAAACCGGGCAGACTGCTTACCATAGAGAGGAATCCAGGCTGGAGTCCCTGAAAAACATCACGGAACGATATGATGGATATGGAAACAGTATCCGTCGGATTATGGAACAGAAAAGCCGGGAAAAAGGAATCATGGGCGTTGTTGCCGACATTATCAAAGTTCAGAAATCTTATGAAACCGCAATCGAAACAGCTTTGGGAGGCAGTATCCAGAATATTGTTACCGAAGACGAACATACCGCAAAACGGATGATTGATTTTCTGAAACGAAATAAATACGGACGGGCTACCTTCCTTCCTTTAACCAGCATTGGCAACCGCAGCGGATTTACCAATGAGAAAGTTTTAAAAGAACCGGGCGTCATTGGACTGGCAAGCTCCCTGGTGGACGTGGAAGGCTGCTACGAAGGCCTGGCAAAATACCTGCTTGGAAGAACGGTTGTAGTTGACCATATTGACAACGCCATTATCATTGCGAAAAAATATCAGCACACGCTGCGTATTGTTACCCTGGAAGGAGAATCTTTAAGTCCCGGCGGTTCCATGACCGGTGGTGCATTTAAAAATTCCAGTAACCTGCTGGGCAGAAGAAGAGAAATTGAAGAATTAACGGAAAGTGTTGCCCTGTTAAAGAAAGATATGGAAGAACTTCAGAAATCTATTGACGAGAACCGGGATAAACGGCGCATTCTGCGTAATAAAATCGTAGAGCTGAAAGACAGCCTGCAAAAAGAGTATATCGTCCAGAATACGGCTAAAATGAAGATTAAACAGATGCAGAGCCGCAACACCGAGACGAAATCCGGATATGCCCAGTTAAAACGGGAATCATCCGAAATCGAAACCCAGATCGCAGACATCCGGGTGGAAGAATCCGAGATCCAGAAAGAGCTGGAAGCTTCTGTGTCCCTGGAGAAAAAAACAGAATCCCTGATTCTTGGGCTTCAAAAAGAACTGGAAGTGAAGAAACAGGAGCAGGATGCCCACAACGGCAAAGCCGAAGGCATTCATCTGGACCTGGCAAATTTAAAGCAAAAAGAAGATTTTATCCATCAAAATAGTACTCGTATTAACTCAGAGATGACGTCCTTGCTGGAAGAGCGGGAATCCATTCAAAATGATATCCTGGAAAATGAGAAGGATATCCAGAAGAAAGCCCATGATATCGAAGAGATTGAAATATCCATATCCAAAGCTGCTGAACAGGAAGGCGAATTAAGCGGCAGGGTCAATGAGTGGCTGGCGCAAAAAGAAAGCCTCTACACCAGTCACAAGTCTTTCTTTACCAAACGGGAAGAATTGTCGGAACGTATGGCAATGCTGGATAAAGAAAATTTCCGTCTCGTAAGCATGCTGGAAAAGCTGGAAGAGAGTAAAGAATCCCAGATTAATTACATGTGGGAGGAATATGAACTGACGGTCAGCACCGCAAAGGAACTGAAAGAGGACGCTTATGAAAATCAGGCGCAGTTAAAAAAAGCAATCCAGCTGCTGAAATCCGATATCAAAGGTCTTGGGAGCGTAAATGTCAACGCCATTGAAGACTATAAAGAATTGTCTGAGAGACACGAATTCCTCAGTACACAGCATGATGACCTGATTAAAGCGGAAGAGATCCTCCTTGGCATCATAGAGGAACTGGACAGCGGAATGCGCGCCCAGTTTAAAGAGAACTTCGCCATTATCCAGGCAGAGTTTGACAAAGCCTTTAAGCAGCTGTTCGGAGGCGGAAAAGGCAGTCTGGAACTGGTGGAGGATGAAGATATCCTGGAAGCAGGCATCCGCATCATCTCCCAGCCGCCCGGGAAGAAGCTGCAGAATATGATGCAGTTATCTGGCGGTGAGAAAGCACTGACCGCAATTGCCCTTCTCTTTGCCATTCAGAAATTAAAGCCGTCACCGTTCTGTCTTCTGGATGAAATCGAGGCGGCACTGGATGAGTCAAATGTTACCAGGTACGCAAAATACCTTCATAAGTTGACAAAGAATACACAATTTATTATTATTACACATAGGCGAGGTACCATGGAGGTAGCGGACAGACTGTATGGTATCACCATGCAGGAAAAAGGTGTATCCGCACTGGTATCCGTCAATTTAATTGAAGATGAGCTGGATTCTGTTTAAAATCAGAATCAGTAGGAGGGAAGCATTATGGAAGAAAAGAAAGGGTTTTTTAAACGGCTTGTAGCAGGGCTGTCAAAAACCAGGGCGAATATTGTTGCTGGAATTGATTCCATTTTCAGTGGGTTTTCCAGCATTGATGATGATTTCTATGAAGAGATAGAAGAAATCTTAGTGATGGGCGACCTGGGAATCAACGCCACAACCGCTATCATTGAGGATTTAAAAACAAAGGTAAAGGAACAGAAAATCAAAGAACCATCGGAATGCAAACAGCTGCTGATTGACAGTATCAAAGAACAGATGGATGTAGGCGAAACCGCATATGAATTTGAAAACAGACAGTCTGTGGTGCTGGTAATCGGCGTAAATGGTGTGGGAAAAACCACCAGTGTGGGAAAACTAGCCGGAAAATTAAAAGATCAGGGCAAAAAAGTAATTCTGGCTGCTGCAGATACGTTCCGCGCCGCAGCAGGAGAGCAGTTAACCGAATGGGCTAACCGTGCCGGTGTGGATATTATCGGCGGCCAGGAAGGTTCCGATCCGGCTGCAGTTGTGTATGACGCCGTAGCATCCGCCAAAGCAAGACACGCCGATGTGCTGTTATGCGATACAGCCGGCAGGCTTCACAACAAGAAAAACCTGATGAATGAATTAGGCAAGATTAACCGTGTGCTGGAACGGGAATATCCGGAAGCTTACCGGGAGACACTGGTTGTCCTGGATGGGACAACGGGCCAGAACGCATTGGCACAGGCAAGGGAGTTCAGTGAGATCGCAGACATTACCGGTATCATATTGACTAAACTGGATGGAACGGCGAAAGGCGGTATTGCAGTAGCGATCCACTCAGAGCTTGGCATTCCCGTTAAATATATCGGTGTGGGTGAAAGCATTGATGATTTACAGAAGTTTAATGCAGATGAATTTGTAAATGCATTATTCAACGTACAAACCCCGGCAAATTAGCAGAAAGGCGACAAGATGTTAACGTTAGATAAGTTTGAGGAAGCTTCCGAAGCAGTGAAGCAGGTAACACAGGAGACTAAACTGGTTTACAGCCAGTACTATTCAGAGCAGACCGGCAACAAAGTATTTTTTAAGCCTGAAAACATGCAGCGCACAGGAGCATATAAGATCCGCGGCGCTTACTATAAAATCAGCACATTGACGAAAGAGGAAAGAGAGAAAGGGCTGATTACCGCCTCTGCCGGCAACCATGCCCAGGGCGTGGCATATGCAGCAAAGGCATTTGGCGCCAAAGCAGTAATCGTAATGCCTACCACAACACCTCTGATTAAAGTAAACCGTACAAAAAGCTATGGTGCAGAAGTTGTGTTATACGGAGACGTGTATGACGAGGCATGCGCACATGCCTATGAACTTGCCAGCGAACACGGCTATACCTTTATTCATCCCTTTGATGATCTGGCGGTAGCTACAGGACAGGGAACCATTGCCATGGAAATCGTACAGGAACTGCCTCTGGTAGATTATATCCTGGTTCCAATCGGTGGCGGCGGTCTGGCGACAGGCGTATCTGCCCTTGCCAAGCTGTTGAATCCCAATATTAAGGTAATCGGTGTCGAACCGGCAGGTGCCAATTGTATGCAGTCCTCCCTGGATGCCGGCAAAGTAACGACCATGCCCAGTGTAAATACCATCGCAGACGGTACAGCAGTTAAAACTCCGGGTGAGCAGTTATTTCCCTATATTCAGAAGAATCTGGACGGAATCATTACTGTTGATGACGATGAACTAGTAGTGGCTTTCCTGGATATGGTAGAGAACCATAAGATGATCGTAGAAAACTCCGGTCTGCTTACCGTTGCTGCGCTGAAGCACATGGAAGTAAAAGGGAAGAAGATCGTATCCATTTTAAGCGGCGGAAATATGGACGTAATCACCATGTCCTCTGTGGTACAGCTGGGATTAATCCAGAGAGACCGTATCTTCACTGTATCCGTACTTCTTCCGGATAAGCCTGGGGAACTGGTGCGGGTAGCCACAGTTATTGCAGAAGCTCAGGGTAATGTCATAAAGCTTGAACATAACCAGTTTGTAAGCACGAACCGGAATGCAGCCGTTGAATTGAAAATTACACTGGAAGCTTTTGGTTCCGAACATAAGAATACCATCGTAGACGCACTGAAAGAGAACGGTTATAAGCCAAAGCTTATCCGTCCAAACCTGTAGGAGATTGAATTACATGTATAGGTGGCTTAAAAAATATATCGATCCCTGGGCAAAACTCTATTCCATTATACCTCTGGTGTCCTGTTTCGTCCTGAACAGTGTCATTTATTTTGGAACCCAGCATCTTTGCAAAGACTGGTATCACTATGATTTCACACTGGAAATAGACAGGATGGTACCCTTTAAACCGGGCTGGGTATGGATTTACGTGATCTGTTATTTATTCTGGATCGTAAACTATATCATGATCGGTCATTTAGGGAAAGAATCGCTGTATAAATTCGTAACTGCCGATATGTCCTCCCGTATTGTCTGTATGCTGTTCTTTGTATTGCTTCCCACCACAAATGTGAGGCCGGAGCTGATCGGAGACAGTTTAAGTGTACAACTGCTGGGCTGGGTTTATAACATGGATCTACCAATGAATCTCTTTCCATCCATACACTGTCTGGTTAGCTGGTTCTGTTATATTGGCATCCGGGGTAATGAAAAAATCCCCAAATGGTACCGCATTTTTTCATGCCTGTTTGCAATTGCAGTCATGATTTCCACACAGTATACAAAGCAGCACTACATTATTGATATATTCGGCGCAGTAGCCCTTGCCGAACTTGCGTTTTATTTGAGCAAGAAATATAAATATTATGAGTTTCTTAAGAAAGTTTTTGTAAAAACAAATTGTAAGATACGCAAAATATTGATAGAATATTGATAAATTTATTCTATAATTATCCAGAGGATAATTTAGAAAAGAGGGAAATGCGTGGAATTTTTAAAGAAAAACAAAAAAAACATACTTCAGATCCTGTTTCTTTTTGCTCTTTTCGCCTTTACATTTTATGAGTTGTTTAAAGGACAGGAACTGAGTGCCATATGGGAAACCATTAAAATGGCAAAAAAAGGGTATATCTGGTTTGGTATTGCCCTGGTAATTGTATTTGTCTGCAGTGAATCAGTAATCATCCACTATATGATGAACTCACTGAATAAGAAGATCCCTATGCGAAACTGTATAAAATATAGTTTCATCGGATTCTTCTTCAGCTGCATCACCCCTTCTGCGTCGGGCGGCCAGCCTGCTCAGATATATTATATGAGCAAGGATAAGGTGGAGATCCCGGTAGCATCACTTGTTCTGATGATTGTTACCGTTACTTATAAATTCGTATTGGTATTGGTCGGACTGATACTAATTATCGGATTTCGCCCGCTGGTAGACAATTACATGAAAGATACAGTCTTTTTCCTGTATCTGGGTCTGATTTTAAATGTAGGATGCGTGGCACTGATGTTTATTTTAATCTTTCTGCCGAATTTCACAAAAAAGCTCATGCATTTGGGATTGCACCTGTTAGAGAAAATCCGTATTATGAAACACAAACCGGAGAGAACGGAACGTCTTTCAAACGCTATGGATAAGTACCGTGATTCCGCCTATTACTTCAGGGATCATAAGCTGGTTGTGTTTAATATCATTCTGATTTCCATATTCCAGCGGTTTTGCCTGTTCTTTTCTACTTATTTTGTATACCGGGCATTCGGACTTCACGAGTTCAGCGCATTTGAGATCGTCACCTTGCAGGCAACAATTTCTATTTCTGTAGACATGCTTCCGTTACCCGGCGGTATCGGCGCCAGCGAAGCTTTATTTATGTCTATATTTAAACCGATATTTGGACCTGCATTAATTTTATCGGGAATGCTGTTAAGCAGAGGCATCAGTTATTATGCATTGCTGATTATCAGTGCACTTGTAACGATATACGCCCATATCAGCATTACCAGAGCAGCCGTTAAAAGAGAAGCGGCAAAGAGGGAGAAGGATAATATACCATGTGGATAGGATTTTATAATTATACGGTTGTTTTAACATATTTAGGACTGATCAGTTCTGTATACGGAATGACAGAAGCATTAGATGGCCGTTTTACGACGGCAATTGCCTGTCTTGTAATATCCGGTATCTGCGATATGCTGGATGGTAAAGTAGCCCGTACCAGAGAGCGTACGGACGATGAAAAAAGATTTGGAATTCAGATTGACTCCCTTTGTGATTTAATTTGTTTTGGCGCATTTCCCGCATTTCTGGGATACGGGCTGGGACTTCGGGGATTCTGGGGGACAACCGCCATGTGTCTCTATGTATTGGCAGCAGTCATCCGCCTTGGGTTTTTTAATGTCATGGAAGAAAAGAGACAGCAGGAAACCACGGAAGCCCGCAAACACTATCAGGGTCTTCCGGTTACATCTATCGCAATTATTTTTCCGCTTGTTTATCTCATGCGTCCAAGCTTCGGACAGCAGACATATCTGCGGATACTGATTTGGGTAATGCTGCTTGTAGCATTCCTGTTTATCAGCAAAATAAAAGTTTATAAGCCAGGAAATAAAATGATGATCGTGATTATTGTAGCCGGCGTCATTATCCTCGGCAAGCTCTTACATTTTTATTAGGAGTGCCGGAGCATGTATAAAATTGCTCTTGCTGTCACACATTTAGGAAAGTATTGCAGCAGGTAAAGTACCGCAGATCTGTCTGCGGTATTAGGAGGTGAAAAATGAATTACATCGACCGAAATGGAAAAATATATGAAAACGAGGAAGCGCAGGATAAAATCCTGCGTAAACTTTATGCTTCTTTATGGGGAAGATTATTGTTATGGCCTCTGATCCGGCCCGGATTTTCCCAATTTGCAGGAAGATTATTAGATTCCGGGGCTTCCAGATGCATCATTAAACCCTTTATTCAAAAGAATCATATTGATATGTCACCCTATGAACCCAGGTCATATCATTCTTTTAATGATTTCTTCACCCGTGAAATCAAACCGGAAGAGCGGATGATTGATTACGATGAGACACATCTGGTAAGTCCTGCCGATGGTAAAATCAGCGCTTATCATCTGGGCAACACCAATCGCTTCTTCGTTAAAAATACCTGTTACACCACAGCTTCTTTATTACAGAATCAAAAACTGGCAAAACGGTATAAAAACGGAGCTGCCATTATCATCCGCTTAAGCGTTGACGACTATCACCGTTACTGTTATCCATCGGACGGGTTAAAATCTTCCAATTACTATATTCCGGGAGTCCTGCATACTGTACAGCCTGCAGCCTGTGAAACAGTACCGGTATATAAAGAAAACCAGCGGGAATATACGTTAATAAAAACCCGCTGCTTTGGTACGCTGCTTCAAATGGAGGTGGGGGCACTTCTGGTTGGACGCATTAAAAACTACCAGCAGGAAGGCTATGTAAAAAAAGGGCACGAAAAGGGTAAATTTGAATATGGCGGTTCTACCATTATACTGCTTGTAGAACCGGATAAAGTAAAAATAGCATCAGAATTTTTTGAAAATACAGAGAACGGATATGAAACTTTCATTAAGATGGGAGAGTGTATCGGTAAAATTTAATTTGTCAAGAAAAAATACTTGACAAGAATAACTTTATCGTATATGATAATCAAGGTGATTACAAATGGAAAAATTTGTGGAACAAACTTTATTATATGATTTTTACGGAGAGCTCCTGACGGAACATCAGAGAAATGTCTATGAAGATGTTATTTTAAATGATCTGTCTTATACAGAAGTGGCAGAGGAACAGAATATCAGCCGGCAGGGCGTACATGATTTGATAAAAAGGTGTAATAAGATTCTGGATGATTATGAGAACAAATTACATCTGGTGGAAAAGTTTTTGTCTGTGAAAGAAAAAGTAGAGCAGATTCATGCGCTTTCAAAAGGACAGCAGGGGCATGAGCAGATTGAGAAAATATCCAATGAGATATTAGAGGAGTTGTAATCTATGGCATTTGAAAGCTTATCAGATAAACTGCAGAATGTTTTCCGGAATTTACGTAGTAAGGGAAGGCTGACAGAAGCAGATGTAAAGACTGCATTAAAAGAAGTAAAGATGGCTTTGTTGGAAGCGGATGTAAGCTTCAAGGTTGTAAAGCAGTTCATCAAGGCGGTTCAGGAAAGAGCTGTCGGACAGGATGTCATGAACGGCTTAAACCCGGGACAGATGGTTATTAAGATCGTAAATGAAGAACTTGTGAAATTAATGGGTTCGGAAACTACAGAGATCGCACTGAAACCCGGTAATGAAATTACAGTCATCTTGATGGCCGGACTTCAGGGTGCCGGTAAAACCACGACAACGGCAAAGATTGCCGGTAAGTTAAAATCTAAAGGCAGAAAGCCATTGCTGGCAGCCTGCGATATCTATCGCCCGGCAGCAATCCAGCAGTTACAGATAAATGGTGAAAAACAGGGTGTGGAAGTCTTCTCCATGGGAGATAAACAGAATCCTGTAAATATTGCAAAAGCCGCAATCGAACACGCGAAAAGCAAGGGATTAAATGTTGTAATCCTGGATACGGCTGGACGTCTTCATATTGATGAGGACATGATGAATGAATTGATTCAAATGAAAGAAGCAATTCATGTAGACCAGACGATACTGGTTGTAGATGCCATGACGGGTCAGGATGCAGTAAACGTATCCGAAATGTTCAATGACAAGATTGGTATTGACGGCGTAATCGTAACTAAGTTAGATGGTGACACCCGTGGCGGTGCCGCATTATCTATAAAAGCAACCTGTGGAAAACCGATCTTATATGTCGGCATGGGTGAAAAGCTCTCGGATCTTGAGCAATTTTATCCGGAGCGTATGGCTTCCAGAATACTGGGCATGGGTGACGTTATGTCGCTGATCGAAAAGGCACAGGCCAATATCGATGAAGAAAAAGCCCGGGATATGGAACAGAAGCTGAAAAAAGCACAGTTTGGATTTGATGATTACTTAGAAAGCATGAATCAGATGAAGAACATGGGCGGAATCTCAAGCGTCTTAAGCATGATGCCTGGATTCGGCAGCAAAGCCAAAGATATTGAAGGAATGATCGATGAAAAGGATATGGCAAGAAAAGAAGCAATGATTCTTTCCATGACACCAAGAGAACGTTCCAATCCGGATATCTTAAATCCATCCCGCAAGAAACGAATTGCAGCTGGTTCCGGAGTTGATATCAGCGAAGTGAACAAGCTGGTAAAACAGTTTGACCAGGCAAGAAAAATGATGAAACAGTTCCCTGGAATGATGGGAGGCAAAGGTGGTAAAAAAGGTAAGTTTAAACTTCCTTTTTAACATATATTGAGAATAAATCAAGGAGGTGAAAGACAAATGGCAGTAAAGATTAGATTAAGAAGAATGGGACAGAAAAAAGCTCCTTTCTATAGAATCGTTGTAGCTGATTCAAGATCACCAAGAGATGGAAAATGTATCGAAGAACTCGGTACTTACAATCCAAACATCGAGCCTAGCGAATTCAAAGTTAATGAAGAATTAGCTAAAAAATGGCTTGCTAATGGTGCTCAGCCTACAGAAGTAGTTGGTAAACTCTTCAAAATTGCTGGTATCGAAAAGTAGAACAGAGGTGAACGTGATGAAAGAATTAGTAGAAGTAATTGCAAAGTCTCTCGTTGAACATCCGGAAGAAGTAGTAGTCACAGAAAAAGAAACCGGCAAGTCTATTGTTGTAGAATTAAAGGTTTCCCCATCCGATATGGGTAAGGTTATCGGCAAACAGGGACGTATTGCGAAAGCAATCCGTTCTGTAGTCAAAGCTGCAGCTTCTAAGGATGATAAGAAAGTGATTGTGGACATCCTGTAGCTTTTGCTATAAGATTTCATAGCGGTCGGGCCTCGTGAAAACGAGGCTTTTCTTGTTTTATTCCCGCGAGCAATGAGCTTGCTGTGGGATATTTGGCTTATCTGAATAGGAATGTTACGTTTGATACGTTTACAATAGAAACGATACGAAAGGAAGTAAATTATGGACGATTTACTACAGGTTGGAATCATTTCCTCCATGCATGGAATCAAGGGCGAAGTAAAAGTTTTCCCTACTACGGATGATCCTAACCGCTTTAAAAAATTAAAATCTGTACTACTGGATACCGGAAGAGAGACTTTAGATCTTCAGGTGGAACAGGTCAAATTCTTTAAACAGTTTGTAATCCTGAAGTTCAAAGAATTTGACAGCATCAACGAAGTAGAAAAGTACAAAGGTAAAGGGCTATTTGTTACCCGGGAAAATGCTGTAAAATTAAAACCCAATGAATACTTTATTGCGGATATGATTGGGATGGAGGTTTTTACAGATGAGGGCAGGAAATTCGGAATCCTTACCGATGTATTGGAAACCGGTGCAAACGATGTCTATGTAGTGGAAACAGAGGAACACAAAGAAGTTCTTCTGCCGGCAATTAAAGAATGCATTTTAAATGTGGATATAGCGGGGCGGAAAATGGAAATACACTTAATGGAAGGACTGGTGTAATCTATGAATTACCACGTACTGACTTTATTTCCGGAAATGATTCAGGATGGGCTGAATACCAGTATCATCGGAAGGGCAATGGAAAAAGGTCTGATCAGCCTTGAAACTACCGATATAAGAGACTATTCCACCAATAAGCACCATAAAGTAGATGACTATCCATATGGAGGCGGTGCTGGTATGGTTATGCAGGCAGAACCCGTATACGGCGCCTGGAAAGCTGTTTCTGATAAAATCGGATACCGCCCCAGAGTTATCTATCTGACCCCCCAGGGCAGTGTATTTAACCAGACCATAGCCGAAGATTTGGCAAAAGAAAAGGACCTGGTCTTTCTGTGCGGCCATTATGAAGGCATTGATGAACGGGTGTTAGAGGAAGTAGTTACTGACTATCTCTCCATCGGGGATTATGTCCTTACGGGAGGCGAACTGCCTGCAATGGTCATGATAGACGCTATTTCCAGACTGGTTCCAGGTGTTCTTAATAATGATGAATCCGCACAGTTTGAATCCTTTCAGGACAATCTGCTGGAATATCCCCAGTATAGCCGTCCGGAGGAATGGAACGGCAAAAAAGTTCCTCCGGTATTATTATCGGGTCATCATGCCAATATCGAAAAATGGAGAAGAGAGCAGTCGGTGATCCGTACTGCACAGCGCCGCCCGGATCTGCTTGAAAAGGCAGAACTGACAAAACCGGAGCTGCAATTAATTGATGAAATGTCTGATCCGGAAGTGTAACGAATAGCCTAACTGTAAAGCTGCAGAACCGTTAGAGATTGTCTGTATTCTTAAGGATTTATTAAAGAATTTTATTTGACATAATACAACAAACATGATAAAATAAATAGCGTTGTGAGAAAAGAGATGGTCCTCTGTTACAGATCGTATTAAGAACATCCATATAAATAAGGAGGCACACAATGAACGATATTATTAAGAACATCGAAGCAGCTCAGTTAAGAGCTGACGCACCAGAATTTAACGTTGGTGATACTGTAAAGGTATATGCAAAGATCAAAGAGGGAACCCGTGAAAGAATTCAGGTTTTCGAAGGAACTGTTTTAAAGAAACAGGGCGGAAGCAATAGAGCTACATTTACTGTTAGAAAAAATTCTAACGGAATTGGTGTGGAAAAAACCTGGCCGCTGCATTCCCCAAGCGTAGAAAGAGTCGAAGTAATCAGAAGAGGTAAAGTAAGACGTGCAAAACTGAATTACTTAAGAAACCGTGTTGGTAAGAGAGCCAAGGTAAAAGAGTTAGTAAAATAATGAAATGAACCAGGGACAAATACTTAGGTAATTGTCCCTATTTTCTACTAGAGGCAATTGTGAGGTGCATTATGCGAAAAGAACGTGCAAGGAGCAGAGGGGATCGCCAAGGGGAAAAGAAAGAAACGAATAAGTTAAAATCTATTTTAGGATGGACATTCGAAATCATTGTAGTTATTTTATTTGCATATATCCTGGTATTTTTCTTTGGACAAGTACGGACAAACATCGGTCAGTCTATGGACACGACCCTGTCCGGGGGAGACAAAGTCCTGATTAATACCCTAGCGTATAAACTGGGTGGGCCTTCCAGAAATGATATTATATCATTTAAGCCAAACGGCAGTAAGACCAGCCACGCTTATATCAAGCGCGTAATCGGACTTCCTGGAGAAACAATCCAGATTAAAGAAGGCATGATTTATATTAATGACAAGGTATATCTGGAAGATGCGGATTATCCATCGATCAGTAATGCCGGTCTGGCTGACCAGCCCATCGTTTTGGGTTCTTCTGAATATTTTGTTTTGGGAGATAACCGTAACAACAGCGAAGACAGCCGCTACGCAGATATTGGCAACGTCAATACTGACGATATCGAAGGCAAAGTCTGGCTTCGTGTCTCACCAGCCAGTGAATTTGGTTTCGTGAAGTAGAAAGGGCAGAAATTTATGAATTATCAATGGTATCCGGGTCATATGACGAAAGCCAGACGTATGATGCAGGAAGATATTAAATTAATTGATCTGGTTATCGAGCTTGTAGATGCAAGGATTCCGCTAAGCAGCAGGAATCCGGATATCGATGAACTTGGAAAAAATAAAGCCAGGCTGATTCTTTTAAACAAAGCAGATCTGGCAAATGAAAAGCAGAACGAATTGTGGTCGGCATATTTTAAAGAGAAGGGTTTTTTTGTCGTCAAAGTCAATTCAAAGAACGGGACCGGGATTAAAGCAATCAATGGCGTCATCCAGGAAGCATGCCACGAAAAGATTGAACGGGACCGGAAAAGAGGCATTAAAAATCGTCCGGTGAGAGCTATGGTAGTGGGGATTCCCAATGTGGGAAAATCTACTTTCATTAATACCTTTGCCGGCAAAGCCTGTACCAAAACAGGGAATAAACCTGGTGTTACAAAGGGTAAACAATGGATCCGTTTAAATAAAAATGTAGAACTTCTGGATACGCCTGGAATTCTATGGCCAAAGTTTGAGGATCAGACAGTGGGGCTTCATCTGGCAATGGTGGGCTCAATTAAAGATGAAATTTTAAATGTTGACGAATTAGGCATGCAGCTGATAAGCTTTTTGAAAGAGCACTATAAGGGAGTGCTTGCAGAGAGATATGACTGTGACGAGTCCGGTACTGATGTAGAGGTACTGGAACAGATTGCGGTAAACAGAGGATGCCGTTTAAAGGGAAATGATTTAGATTATGCAAAAGCAGCTTCCACAGTGGTTGAGGATTTTAGAAGTGGAAGATTGGGGAAAATCACTATTGAATTTCCGGAAAGAAACGTTTAAGATTAAAGGGACAAGAGTATAAAGAAAGTGGTGACGGAATGTCAAAAGGGGAAAATATAGAACCGGGCGGTGAAGAGCCGTCCAGGAGCGTAGTGCGTGAACTTTTAAGCATGTTGATGTACATAGTGATTGTTCTCGTGCTGGCATTTGTAGTAATACATTTTATTGGACAACGCACACAGGTCAGCGGTCCATCCATGATTCCGGCACTGGAAGATAAAGATAATCTGATTGTTGATAAATTAAGTTACCGTTTTCGGGATCCGTCTCGTTTTGATATTGTCGTATTCCCTTATTATTACGAAGAGGAAACGTATTATATCAAGAGGATCATCGGACTTCCCGGTGAAACCGTACAGCTCAATAACGGCAGCATTTATATCAATGGGGAAGTACTGGAAGAAACATACGGCAAAGAAACGATGCAGGACAGCGGCATAGCAGAAGACCCAATTGTTCTGGGCGACGATGAGTATTTCGTAATGGGAGACAACCGCAATGAGAGTAAAGACAGCAGGGATCCCAGTGTAGGCAATATAAAGCGTTCCGATATTATCGGACGCGCATGGGTAAGAATCTGGCCTTTCAGCAAATTTGGTGTACTGAAACACCAATAAAATCATAATGTTTGGAACAAGCCGGAAATGAGCAGGTGTAAAAGTCTGCCATCGCCGGCTTCATTTAATATATACTAACTAAGTAAAGGAAGCGGTGGACAGCATGAGTCAGAAGAATACTGAGGAAAACAAGGAGAGAAGCATGTTAAGGGAACTTTTAAGTATGTTACTGTATATAGCCATTGTATTAGTTGTAACATTTTTAATTGTTCATTTTGTAGGACAGCGTACACAGGTAGACGGATCTTCTATGTATCCCACACTGGAAAACCGGGACAATCTGATTACCGATAAGATTACATACCGTTTCAAAGATCCGGAGAGATTCGATATTATTGTATTTCCTTATCAGCACGCAGACCATACCTACTATATCAAACGAATTATCGGACTGCCGGGAGATACCGTTCAGGTCATTGACGGAAAAGTTTACATCAATGGGGAAGACTTGAATGAAAATTATGGCAGAGAGACCATCGATGATCCGGGCACCGCTGCAGAACCCATCACGCTGGGTGACGATGAGTATTTTGTAATGGGTGATAACCGTAATAACAGCTCTGACAGCCGTGATCCCAATGTAGGGCTGATCCACAGAAAAGATATTATTGGCAGGGCATGGCTTAGAATCTGGCCTTTCAGTAAATTCGGATTTTTGAAGCATCAATAGAGAACAGAGGTATTTATGAATAAAAAAATATCAGAGATAAAAGAGGAATTTGAGCATGCCGGATCCAATGAGCAGCTGCTGTATTTGATGAAGGTACATGCTCCCGACACCCGTACCGGTGTTGTGGGTCTTATTAAGCGCTATCAGAAAAAAATGGATGCCCTGGAAGCCGAAAAGCAGCGCCTTGAAAAAATGATGGAATATGAAAAGGAATACGAGTACATTGGATATGCCTGCGGCATCGACGAAGCCGGTAGAGGACCTCTTGCAGGTCCCGTAGTTGCCGGTGCCGTTATCCTGCCCCAGGACAGCAGAATTATGTATCTCAATGATTCTAAGCAGCTGAGTGAAAAGCGGCGTGAGGAATTGTTTGATGAGATTATGGAAAAAGCGCTTGCAGTTGGTGTGGGGATGTCAAGCCCCGCAAGAATTGATGAAATCAACATTCTTCAAGCCACCTACGAAGCCATGAGAAGCGCAGTATCTAAGCTCTCCATGGTTCCTCAGATACTTTTAAATGACGCCGTTACCATTCCGGGCATCACCATTCCACAGGTTCCGATCATAAAAGGAGATGCCAAAAGCTTATCCATCGCTGCAGCAAGCGTAATCGCCAAAGTAACCAGGGACAGACTCATGAGAGAATATGATGCCGTAATGCCGGAATATGGCTTTGCCTCCCATAAAGGATATGGCTCAGCTACCCATATTGCCGCAATAAAAGAGTACGGACCATCCGCAATACATAGGGCTACCTTTATCAAAAATTTTATCTGACAGGAGATTCTGATTGAATAAACGTGCTATTGGTACTATAGAGGAAGAAAAAGCCGCTGCTTATTTACAAGAGCAGGGCTTTCTCTTATTAGAACGCAATTACAGATGCAGAATAGGAGAGATAGATATCATCGCTGCCGATGGTTCCTATCTTGTTTTTGTAGAAGTAAAGTTTCGAAAGGATGGTGGAAGAGGTTCTTCTCTGGAAGCGGTCAATTATCGTAAACAGGCTGTAATCTGCAAGGTTGCCCGCCACTATCTTATGACCCGTCACAAAGGGGAAGATACACCCTGCCGCTTTGATGTGGTTGGTATCGACAACCAGAAGATCACTCTGGTCAAAGATGCTTTTCCTTTCCATCTTTCTTAAATTATTAAATAAGTACAACATTATGAGTTTGGAGCTAATATACCACGAAGTAGGGCGTGCAGACAGCAGAAATGAATTTTCAAACACGCTCTTAAAAAGGAGGATCATCCATTATGAATATAAAAAGAGTCAGCGGACACGAGGTTTGTGCCGTTAAAAATGAAGCTGCTGTACCATATCTGTCTTTTCCCATGCTGGAGAATACCGGGATCATCGTCCATGGGTTCTCTACCCGCCTCGGCGGGGTCAGCAGGGATCATCTCACCAGTATGAATCTCAGCTTCTCCAGAGGGGATGAGGATGCAAACGTTCGTGAAAATTTCCGCCGTATAGGAGAATCTATCGGCTTTTCCTGTGAAAACCTGGTATTTTCCGATCAGACCCATACCACTAACGTCAGAGTCACAACCGAAGAGGACCGTGGAAAGGGATTTGTAAAGCAAAGAGATTACAGCGATATTGATGGCATGGTTACCAATGTACCGGGGCTGGTTCTGTCCACTTTTTACGCAGATTGTGTTCCCCTTTTCTTCGTGGACCCGGTTAAAAAGGCAATCGGACTGTCTCATTCCGGCTGGAAAGGAACCGTAGGGAAAATAGGCAGGGTAACCGTTGAAAAAATGACTGCGGAATATGGTTCAGATCCAAAAGACATCCTGGCTGCAATCGGACCTTCCATCTGCCAGGATTGCTATGAAGTCAGCGAAGATGTTATCCAGCAATTCCGCAAAAATTATGATGCATCTCTATGGGATTCCTTATTCTACAAAAAACCAAACGGCAAATACCAGTTAAACCTCTGGAAAGCAAATGAAGCCGTATTTCTGGAAGCCGGCATCCAAAAAGAGCACATCTGCATAACCGATATCTGCACCTGCTGTAACCCGGATATCCTGTATTCACATCGGGCTTCCCAGGGAAAGAGGGGAAATCTTGCTGCTTTTCTGGCTCTTAAAACTGTACAGGAATAATTTTAAATCGGGGTTTGTTACAAAAATGTAAGATTAAAAACCAAAATGTAAGGTAAATCCATAGCACCAGCCGCCTTCTTCTTTTATAATAGAGTCAAATGGAAAACACGTTAACTTTTACATAAAGAAGGAGGGCTATAATGAAAAATTTTCTTTTCACTGCGCTAAGTGCAACATTTGGATTTATCGGATTTTTATGGGTAGCATCAAAAGCACTGCATATCCTGCTGTACCTGATTGATCAAAAAATTGTTCGATGACTACATATGAAATAATAAAATCCGTCATATATTCATTCAATGAATATATGAATATATGTTCGTAGCAGCTCTGCACACTTTTTTAATATGTACAGGGCTGTTTTTTACAATATCTTAATCTAAAAGATAAAATATAGTATTGATAATTAACGATAATTCATGTATGATATCCTAAAGCCTGTTTGAGGGGCAATCGGTTAAGGAGGGATATTTATGAGTAATTTATTTATCGGTATTTTGTGCATGTTACTTTCCCTGGTTATATTCTTTTACTCACCGCAAGAAGGCAGTAATATGTTGGGATATAAATCACCCCAGCAAGGGAAAAATAAAAAAATATGGTATTGGTCAAATAAATGCTTTGGAATACTTGCAATGATTGGATCAGCCATTTATCTCATCCTGTCGTTGATTCTAAAACTTATGGAGATAACTCTTTATGATCATACTATCAATTCACTTGGACTTGCCTATATTTTTATCTGTATCATAATTACAGAGGTTTATACTTTTATTTGTTCCCATAAAAGAGTGAAGCGCTGAAATATGTGAAAAAATAATTTTCAAACACATCTCCTGGTTGTTAAACAGATCCCAATCATTTTGAACTCTATATCAAAATGATTGGGATCTGTTTTGATATAGAGGATTGACAATTTTACCATAAAATGCTATGTTATTCCTAAGTTTAGCGTTAACACTACCGAAAGGAATACATCCCTTATGGAAAGTATAATCAGAAAACAGCCTAGTTTTTATCGCTCTATGTTTCAGCTTGCCCTTCCTATTGTCATACAGAATTTAATCAGTACCGCCGTAAACTCGGCGGATGTTATTATGCTTGGCTACGTAAGCCAGACAGCACTTTCTGCGGCTTCACTGGCAAATCAGATCCAGTTTATTCTGACTCTGGTTTATTCCGGTATTGCTTCCGGGACTACCATGCTTGCCGCACAATATTGGGGGAAGAAGGATACCAGGACCATAGAGAAGATTATGGGTATTGCCATGCGGCTTTCCATCTGTATATCCGTAGTATTTGCTGTTATGGCATGTTTCTTTCCGCGTCTTCTGATGCTTATTTTCACCTCAGATCCTGCCCTGATAGAAGCCGGTGTATCTTATCTGCATATACTTGGAATTGCATATTTATTCATGAGTGTGTCACAAATCTATCTGTGCACAATGAGAAGCATAGAACGTGTAATATTCAGTACTGCTGTTTTCGGAAGTGCCTTAGTAATCAACATCTGCCTGAATGCCATATTTATTTTTGGATTGTTTGGTTTACCTAAAATGGGGATAGTAGGGGTGGCATTTGCCACAGTGATTGCCAGAGCAGTTGAATTGGCCATCTGCCTGATCGATTCCAGACATTTTCAGACGATTCGTTTTCATGTCTCAGATATTTTTTCGAAAAATAAAGTTTTATTTCGGGATTTTATTCATTATTCCATGCCCGCATTTGGCAATGAAGTGGTATGGGGCGTTGGATTCTCCATGTATTCTGTCATCATGGGACATCTCGGCAGTGATATGGTAGCTGCCAACTCCGTTGTCATCGTAGCTCGTAACTTCGGTACCGTTGTGTGCTTCGGCATTGCTTCGGGAGGTGCGATACTCCTTGGAAAAGAGATCGGAGAGAACCGGATGGAGGAAGTCAAAAAAGATGCCACAAAACTCTGCCGTGTTACTTTTATAAGCGGAATTGCAGGAGGTCTTCTCGTTCTCTTGATTAAACCCCTGATGATGCAGATGGTATCTCTTTCTGATATGGCAGTTCACTATCTGAATATCATGTTATACATCAATATTTATTATGTACTTGGACAGGCGATGAATACCACGGTAATCTGTGGTGTGTTCCGCTCGGGAGGGGACTCCAGATTTGGATTTATCTGTGATCTGATTGATATGTGGGTTTTTGCTATACCTCTTGGTTTCCTAAGCGCTTTTGTTTTCAGATTTCCTCCCATGGTGGTCTACTTCCTTATCTGTCTGGATGAATTTGTTAAAATACCGTTCATTTATAAACACTATAAGAGTTACAAATGGCTGAAAAATATTACCCATGATCAGCTTTAGAATTAATGAAAGCAAGTACGCCAGCTTTGTTATTAAATGGCAGCAGTACTTTCCTAATAAAATAAGCAAAAAAATAAAAATGGCATTTCACAGCCATTTTTATTTTTTATAACTCTTAATTTAGATTTATTTTCCTTTATTATACTTCTCCAGCAATTCATGAATCTTATCCGTTGGGGACTGTACACGGCTGATGGAAACATCATGATTCAGGGAATCGATGATACTTGCCAAAAACTTTGTCATATCTGCTTCTTCATAATAAGGGCGGTCCAGAAGTTCCGGCATGCGGTAGTTCAGGTTCGTGGTAATGACTTTTTCAATATATCCCTTTTCATAATACTCATCAAATTCCTGCAAGCCATCTGTGAAAAGACCAAATGTAGTACATACGAATACTCTTTTCGCCTGGCGTTCTTTCAACTGTTTTGCCACATCCAGCATACTTCCGCCGGAAGAGATCATATCATCAATTACGATTACGTCTTTCCCTTTTACGGAATCTCCCAGGAATTCATGGGCAACAATTGGGTTTTTGCCATTGATGATTGTAGAGTAGTCACGGCGTTTGTAGAACATACCCATGTCTACACCCAGGATATTAGAGAAGTATACGGCTCTGCTCATAGCACCTTCATCCGGGCTGATAATCATTAAATGGTCATTGTCAATGATTAAATCGGGTGTGGAATTAATCATTGCTTTTAAGAATTGGTAAGTGGGCATGAAGCTGTCAAATCCACTTAATGGAACAGCATTTTGTACTCTTGGATCATGGGCGTCAAAAGTGAGAATGTTGGTAACTCCCATATTAATTAACTCCTGTAAAGCAAGAGCGCAGTCCAAAGATTCGCGATTGGAACGTTTATGCTGTCTTCCTTCGTATAAAAACGGCATTACAACATTGATTCGTCTTGCTTTTCCGGTAGCAGCAGAAATGATACGTTTTAAATCCTGGAAATGGTCATCCGGGGACATATGGTTTTCATATCCGCATACAGAATAAGTCAGACTGTAATTGCACACATCAACCATAATAAATAAGTCAGTTCCACGGATGGAAGATTTAATCATCCCTTTTGCTTCTCCGGTACCAAATCTCGGGCATTCGCAGTCAACCAGATACGTGTCCTGGCAGTATCCCTGAAAAGCGATGCTGTCTTTTTGATGGGTTGGGGAAGTGTGGCGGAATTCTACCAGATACTGATCCACGACTTTAGCAAAATCGCGGCAGCCTTCCAGCGGAATTATTTTCAGTGGTGCCACAGGCAGTGATTTACATAACGGTTCTAAATTTGGCATAAATTAACCTCCAAAAAATACGTATAATTGAAATTATTACATATACTTATATTATATCTTTATAAATACCACTCTATTTATATCATTTTGAGTTGTCTCCGTCAAGATAATTGTCGTATAAAAGAAAAAACAAGCATTTTTTGTATAAAAATAAGAGCGAACTGTGCTAATCTTAAAATCAGACGTTGCATTTTAGATTTGAATTTAGTATTATATAGGAAACAAAGGAGTAAAGATCAGATTATGAAAAAAACGAAACATATCATCGGCCGTGTTCTTACCGGAAGCATCGCAGAAGAGCTTGAGCTTGAACCTGGCGATGTTCTGGTATCTATAAATGGTAAAATCATCGAAGACGTATTTGATTATCATTATCTCATCAACGAAGAGTACCTGGAATTATTGGTTGAAAAAAACAATGGTGAAGAATGGGAACTGGAGATTGAAAAAGAATTCGAAGAAGATCTGGGCATTGAATTTGAAAATGGATTAATGGATGAGTACCGTTCCTGCCGCAACAAATGCATTTTCTGCTTTATCGACCAGATGCCGAAAAACATGCGTGAAACCCTCTATTTTAAGGATGACGATTCCAGACTTTCTTTCCTGCAGGGAAATTACGTGACACTCACGAATATGAGTGACCATGATATCGAACGGATTATCACCTATAAGCTTGCCCCCATTAACGTATCCTTCCATACCATGAATCCTGCACTGCGCTGTCAGATGCTGAATAACCGTTTTGCGGGAGACGCACTGAAGAAAGTGGACAAACTCTATGAAGCCGGGATCGAAATGAACGGGCAGATTGTGCTGTGCAAGGATATCAATGACAAAGAAGAACTGGAATTTACCATCGGAGAACTTACAAAGTATATCCCTCATTTAAAAAGTGTGTCGGTGGTTCCGGTAGGAATGACACAGTACCGGGATGACTTATACGCCCTGAAACCATTTACAAAAGAAGACGCAAAAAAAGTGCTGGACTGTATCCACCGCTGGCAAAAGGAGATATATGCCAAATACGGGACGCACTTTATTCATGCCGGAGATGAATGGTATATTCTTGCCGGAGAAAAGATGCCTGCTGAAGAAACCTACGACGGGTACCTGCAATTAGAAAATGGCGTGGGAATGACAAGGCTTCTGCTAAATGAAGTAGAAGAGGAGTGTCAGAAACTAACCGGAGATAACAGAAAAAAAGAGCTTTCCATTGCAACCGGCGTACTGGCTTATCCTTATATAAAAGACTTAAGCGAGAAAGTCTGCCAAAAATATCCGGGCATCCAGGCATCCGTATATGAAATTAAAAATAATTTCTTCGGGGAGCGGATTACCGTTGCCGGGCTCTTAACAGGAAAAGACATTATTTCCCAGTTGAAAGGGGAAGAACTTGGAGAACGCCTGCTGCTTTCCAGTAACGTCTTAAGAAGCGGCGAGGACGTCTTTTTGGACGATGTAACGGTTTCTGAAATGGAAATTGCTTTACAAACGAAGGTAAGTATTGTAAAATCAAGCGGTCGGGCTTTTGTCGAAGCCTTAGTGCATGTTTGAAAGCAATTTAAAAAAACACACAAGCATGATTAAAAAACATAGGAAGAATAAAAGACACAAGAGGTGAAAATATATGAGTAAACCAATCGTAGCAATCGTAGGAAGGCCAAACGTAGGAAAATCCACCTTGTTTAATGCCCTGGCTGGAGAAAATATCTCTATTGTAAAAGATACGCCGGGTGTTACAAGAGACCGTATCTATGCGGACGTAGAATGGCTGAATATCAATTTTACATTAATTGACACCGGGGGTATTGAACCGGACAGCAAAGATATCATATTAGCGCAGATGAGAGAACAGGCGCAAATCGCAATCGACACAGCAGACGTCATTGTTTTTATCACAGATGTACGCCAGGGGCTGGTAGATTCCGATGCCAAAGTGGCAGACATGCTTCGCCGTTCTCAAAAACCGGTGGTTCTGGTCGTAAATAAAGTAGATAATTTTGACCGTTTAATGCCGGATGTATATGAATTTTATAACCTGGGAATCGGTGATCCCGTTCCCATCTCAGCTATTTCAAAACTTGGAATCGGTGATATGCTGGATGAAGTTACAAAGCACTTTCATTTGGATGATACCGAAGATGAAGAAGATGACAGACCGCGTGTAGCCGTTGTTGGCAAGCCCAATGTTGGGAAATCTTCTATTATAAATAAACTCCTGGGCGAGAACCGTGTTATCGTATCCAACGTTGCCGGAACTACAAGAGATGCCATCGATACTGCAATTACATTTGACGGACAGGAATACGTATTTATTGATACCGCCGGACTCCGGAGAAAAAGTAAGATCAAGGAAGAGCTGGAGCGCTACAGTATCATTCGTACCGTTACCGCAGTAGACCGTGCAGATGTGGTAGTGGTCGTAATCGATGCGGTAGAAGGCGTCACAGAGCAGGATGCTAAAATTGCAGGTATTGCCCATGAACGCGGCAAGGGAGTCATTATCGTTGTAAACAAATGGGATGCCATTGAAAAAGATGATAAAACCATTTACAAATACACCAACAAAGTAAAAGATACTCTCTCCTACATGCCCTACGCTGAAATCATGTTTGTTTCCGCTTTGACCGGGCAGAGGCTGAATAAGCTTTTTGAAAACATTAATATGGTTATCGAGAATCAGTCCATGCGCGTCGCAACCGGTGTCTTAAATGAAATTATGACAGAAGCAGTTGCACTGCAGCAGCCTCCGTCGGATAAGGGAAAACGGCTGAAATTATACTATATTACCCAGGTTGCTGTGAAGCCGCCTACCTTCGTCATTTTTGTGAATGACAAAGAGCTGATGCATTTTTCCTACACCAGATATCTGGAAAACAAAATCCGTGATACCTTTGGCTTTAGAGGAACATCGCTTAAATTTATTACACGTGAACGCAAGGAAAAGGAGAAATAATAGGTTATGGAACGTATCATCTGCTTGGTTATCGGATATGTATTTGGTCTTTTTCAGACCAGCTATATTTACGGCAGGATGCATGGCATCGATATTCGTGAACATGGAAGCGGCAATGCCGGAAGTACAAATATGCTGCGGACACTTGGAAAGAAAGCGGGGCTGATTACTTTTGCCGGGGACTGTCTGAAGTGTATTCTGGCAGTAGTGATTATACGCCTGATCTTTGGCAGAACACATCCGGATATTCTTCCCCTGCTGGTATTTTACGGAGCGGCTGGGACAATTTTAGGACATAATTATCCTTTTTATTTAGGCTTTAAAGGCGGAAAAGGGATTGCCGCAACAGCAGGACTTGTGTTATCATTTAACTGGATTATGGCAATCCTTGGAATTGTTACTTTTTTTACAACATTTTTTACAACTCATTTCGTTTCACTTGGTTCCCTTCTTGTTTATGTGGGAATCATGATTGAACTGATTGTACTTGGCCAAACCGGATTTTTCGGCATGGCCCAGCCGCATTTGTATGAGCTGTATGCAATCGGTGCCTTCCTGACCGTTTTGGCGTTCTGGAAGCATCGGGCAAATATCCGCCGTTTGATAAGCGGTACGGAGAACAAGACCTTTCTAAGTAAAAAATAAATCAGTACATAAAACACAATGGGGGTAATCATATGGTTAAGATAGGCGTTATTGGAGCCGGAAGCTGGGGTACGGCACTGGCGGTATTGTTGCATAAAAACGGACACGAAGTTACCATCTGGTCTATAATAAAAGAAGAAGTGGATATGCTATTAGAAAAAAGACAGCATGAATCCAAACTTCCCGGTGTTGTGATTCCAGATGAAATTACGATTACGAATGATTTGAAAGAATCTATGACCGATAAGGATATTCTGGTTCTAGCCGTTCCTTCTCCATTTACGAGAAGTACCTGTAAAATGATGAAAGAATATTTAAATCCCGGTCAGATTGTGATGAATGTAGCGAAGGGAATTGAAGAGAATACACTTTTTACCCTGACCGATATTATGGAAGAAGAGCTGCCAGGCGTTGATGCGGCTGTTTTATCCGGACCAAGCCATGCAGAGGAAGTGGGCAGAGGGCTTCCAACCACCTGTGTGGTTGGCGCACATTCCAAAAAGACCGCAGAATATCTTCAGAACATTTTTATCAGTCCCGTATTCCGGGTATATACAAGCCCTGACATGCTGGGCATTGAGCTGGGCGGAGCACTTAAAAATGTAATCGCACTGGCTGCAGGTACAGCAGACGGTCTTGGCTATGGCGACAATACAAAAGCCGCACTGATTACCAGGGGAATTGCAGAAATTACCAGGCTTGGCATGAAGATGGGCGGAAAGCCGGAGACATTTTACGGACTGACAGGCATTGGGGATCTGATCGTTACCTGTGCCAGTGTTCACAGCCGTAACCGAAAAGCTGGATACCTGATTGGAAAAGGCTACACGATGCAGGAAGCCATGGATGAAGTGAAAATGGTTGTGGAAGGCGTATATTCTGCAAAAGCAGCGATGGGGCTTGCGAAAAAATACGACGTGGAACTGCCGATTATTGAACAGGTAAATAAAGTTTTATTCGAAGGAAAGAATGCTGCCGAAGCAGTAAATGAATTAATGCAGCGTGACAAAAAGCTGGAGCATTCGGATTTGCTTTGGTAAGGAGGATATGAATCATGAATTATTATACAGTAGGCATTGAAGGTATGCCAAGACTTCTGTTAGAAATTGAAGATCCGCTGGGAAATTTCCGTAAGAAATTGTATCCGGCAGCATTTAAAAACTACTTTGAAAAAAATATGGTTACCTTCCAGGCAATCGAAAATGGTTACCAGGACGTGGTAGACAAAGAGCAGTTTCTTGAAAATATGGCAAATGCTCTTGTGGAAACTGCAGATGAAAAGGTTAAGGCACAGGGCAAAAAGAACAACCAGGATAAATTATTAATGGATTATAATCTGTATATGGCTGTCTATGTGCTTCCTGCTATTTTGGAATTCCATGGGCAGTCTTCCAAACCCTTAACGGATAAATTACTTGACGGATGGAAAGAACGTTTTCCGAAAACGAATATCCAGGCAGCCACTTATGAACATATAGAACACGGATTTCACCGTAAGTTCTGCTATATCACTACCGCTGTATGTGAAACTTTCGGAAAGCCTGACGATTGTTATGAACTGACGATCTTACGTAATTACCGTGACGGTTATCTGATGGATCAGCCAGAAGGGGAAGAAATCATCAAGGAATATTATGACGTTGCTCCCACCATTGTCAAACACATTAATAAAAATCCCGAAAAATCAGCAATTTATCAGGGTGTCTGGGATAAATATCTGCATCCCTGCATTCAGATGATTGAGGATAACAAAAATGAAGAATGCAAGGAACTGTATATTCAAATGGTAAGAGACTTGCAGACAGAATATTTTTATAACAGATAACTGTTTTATACAGAACAGAAGCCAAAAGCTTACTGTTCTGTTTTTTTATGCATCAGATTCAGCGTTAGTGGGAATGCTACTGATAGCATATTTGAATAGAAAACAGGAGGAATTATAGAATGGCAAATGAAAACAATGATGATAAATCCGGCAAAGACGAAAAGAAAGAACAACAGCAGGAAGAGATCAGGGAAATGGGGCAGATCACCCTGGACCATAAGATCCATCTTCTGACTGTAATAGGCGAAATCGAAGGACATGAATGCTTACCCTCAAACAGCAAGACAACAAAATATGAACACGTTCTTCCTCAGTTAGCTGCAATAGAGGACAGCAACGAAATCGAAGGCGTATTAGTTCTGTTAAACACCGTAGGCGGTGATGTGGAAGCCGGACTTGCAATTTCGGAAATGCTTGCTTCCTTAAGCAAACCCACCGTATCTCTGGTCTTGGGCGGAAGCCACTCCATAGGCGTACCAATCGCCGTATCCACCGACTACTCCTTCATTGTAGAAACAGGAACCATGGTTATCCATCCTGTTCGAATGAGCGGGACCGTAATCGGAGCACCACAGACTTACGACTATTTTAAACAGATGCAGGATCGGATTCTTGGCTTTATCGCCTCACACTGTAATGCTGGCAGTGAACGTCTGGAAGAACTCATGTTAGACACCGGAATGCTGACAAAGGATCTGGGAACCATTCTTGTAGGCAAGCAGGCAGTGGAAGAGGGCATTATAAATGAAGTCGGTGGAATTAAGGATGCGCTTAAGAAGGTTTATGAGTTGATAAAAGAGAAATAGGGATTGCCGCTTCCGGTAATCTTTGTCTGCACACTGTACCTGATATATAAAAGGATTGAACAGCTTTTGTATATCGGTGCAGTGTGTTTTGTTTTTATACTCTATACATATTCAGAAACGAACAATCTATCTACTCATTATTAACAAACTCTCCCTAAAATTTTCTTCATTGTAAATTCTCTAAATATATGCTATAATTAAGCGCTATAATAAAATTGTTTACACTTTAGAAAAAAATATAAGATACAGTTCTTCTTTGCAATAGCGGGGAAATGGACGAAGAGGAGAAATGGTTATGTCAATTTTAGAGTCTATCCTGCTGGGACTGGTTCAGGGGATTACGGAATTTCTGCCGGTCAGCAGTTCAGGACATCTAGCTATTCTACAAAACGTATTCCACATTAAAACTGATGGGGGAATGTTGTTTGATATTTTACTACACGTAGGTACCTTAGTCGCAGTTTTCATTGTCTATCGAAAAGACATTCTGCGCATGATTATAGAAGCAATCCGCATGTGCATGGATTCCTTCCAAAATGGGAAAACCTTTCTGCACAACCGGAAACACGATGATGCACTTCGCTACAAAAAGGTAGTACATAACAATTATCGTAAATTTGTTTTGCTTGTAATCGTATCTACGATTCCTACCGGAATTATAGGCTATGCTGCGAAAAGTCTGGTTGCAGCGGCGAGCATGACCCTGGTTATTCCCGGTGTCTGCCTGTTGCTTACCGGAGTTCTTTTGCTGGTATCTGATATTTCAGAAGATGGCTCAAAGATTCCAAAAACAGTTTCCTACTCCAATGGATTTATTATCGGTATCTGCCAGGGAATCGCAACCCTTCCCGGTCTTTCCCGATCCGGAACCACCATTGCGGCATGCCTTTTAAGCGGGTTTGACCGTAGATTTGCAGTAAAGTATTCCTTCATTATGTCTATCCCGGCTATTTTAGGGGCAGCCGTTCTGGAACTGAAAGATATCGGAAAAGAGACGATCACTTTTCCCCAGTTTGGTATTTACCTGGTTGGGGCAATTGTTGCGGGAGTAGTAGGCTACGTCTGTATGAAGACCATGCTTGTAGTAGTACGTAAGAAGAAATTTAAAGGATTTGCATTCTATTGCTTTGCAGTAGGAATATTTGCAATTGTTGCGCATTTTGTATTTTAAGTAAGGAGAGACAGATTCATGACTGCGAATTCGCAAAGAACCAGTAACGGAACGAAGAAAGTCAGCACCGCCCGAAAAACCAGTACGGCGAAGAAGACAAACGGAAGAAAACCACAGACAAAAAACAAAAGACAGACTTCCAGAAAACAGTCTTACAACAAACCAGGTGCCATACTTCGGGATGAAATTATATTGTGGGCGATATTGGCAGTTTCCGTAATTATTTTAATCAGTAATTTCAATCTCGGGGGTTCTCTTGGCCAGAAAATCAGTTCCCTTTTTTTTGGTGTGTTTGGTTTTATGGCGTATATCGTTCCATTTATTTTATTTTTTACAACCGCATTTATCATTTCAAATAAGCAAAACACTGCAGCATGGAGAAAAACCGTTGCCGTATATGCTTTTTTGATTTCACTCTGTTCCATTTTTGAACTCGTTGTAAACAGTTACGATCCGGAGAAAAAGATACTGGAATTCTACCAGTTCAGTTCCAAGTACAAAACCGGCGGCGGTCTTGCCGGCGGATTACTTTGCAAGGCATTTTGTCCTACCGTGGGCCTTGTGGGTGCCTATGTACTGATTATTATTATGATGCTCATCTGTATTGTATTGATCACCGAGCGTTCCCTGTTTGCAGGCATGAAAAATAAAACCAGCAGGGTATATGAAAATGCCAGAAAAGATGTTTCCAGAAGAAAAGAAATCTCTACGGCGAAAAGAGAACAGCGTGATATGCAGAGAGATCTGCAAAAACAGCAGGAGCTAAAAGAAGTCTTGGATCAAATACGTGCTGAAACAGCCGGAGTAGTAGTAAAACCCAGAGACGAAGCAGCCGGCAGGAAGCGAAATGCAAAATCAGAAAACCGGCTGGGCAAAAAGATATCCGGTGTCAGTTTGGATACGACCTTACAGGGCAGTGACAATACCATAGCCGAAGTACATGAAGTTATCCCTTCAGTTCCCCCGTCACCTGCCATGGCACAGATTGATTTTACCATTCAGCGCAATGACGGTGTAACTCCGGCGTCTTCCGCTGAAAGCGGTGGTATTACCATCATGGATGCCGATCCTGTGCCGGACATGCCAGATATGTCGGATATACCGGAAACAGAACCGGATAACGATGCTTCGGATATTGATTTTGTGATTAAGCAAAGCAGGGCAGATGCCGGAAATAAAGAGATGGAGCCCGTCATTGACGAGTCTATTTTTGATGTCAAAGACGAGCCTGCTCCTGTTATGGAACCTGTCTTTGAATCGGCACCGGTTATGGATCCCATGGAAGAGGAAAAAATGCCGGATATTACAGTACCAAAACTGAAATTACCGGATGCCCCTCCTCCATCTAAAGCGAATAAGAGTCCCAAATCTTCTCCGACAGAAGTAGAAGCCGGTATTCAATCCGTAGAGCAGGAAATGGAGATTACGGCACAGGTTGTAAAGCCCGAATATGTATTTCCGTCCATTGATCTGCTGAAAAAGCCGAAACGTGGTAAAAACGGCGATACTGACAAAGAATTACGGGAAACAGCCATTAAGCTTCAGACAACCCTTCACAGCTTTGGCGTTGATGTCACCGTAACCAACGTAAGCTGTGGACCATCTGTAACCAGATATGAACTGACTCCCCAGCAGGGTGTAAAGGTAAGCCGTATCGTAAATCTGGCAGATGATATTAAATTAAATCTGGCAGCAGCTGATATTCGAATCGAAGCTCCCATACCAGGCAAATCTGCCGTGGGTATTGAAGTTCCCAATCACGAAAACAGTGCTGTTATGTTAAGAGAACTTCTGGAATCTGATGATTTTAAGAATCATCCATCCAACCTTGCTTTTGCTGCAGGTAAGGATATTGCCGGAAAGGTAGTGGTAACGGATATTGCAAGGATGCCTCATTTACTAATCGCCGGTGCAACCGGATCCGGTAAATCGGTCTGTATCAATACCATTATTATGAGTATTTTATACAAGGCAAAACCAGAAGATGTCAAATTGATTATGATTGACCCAAAAGTCGTTGAGTTAAGTGTTTATAACGGCATACCTCATCTGATGATCCCGGTTGTAACCGATCCCAAAAAAGCGGCGGGCGCTTTGAACTGGGGCGTTGCTGAAATGACTGAGCGCTACAAAAAATTTGCAGATCTGAATGTCCGTGATTTGAAAGGATATAATGCAAAAATTGAATCCGTAGCCCATATAGAAGACGAAAACAAACCGGAAAAGCTCCCTCAAATCATTATTATTGTAGACGAGCTTGCAGACCTTATGATGGTTGCCCCCGGAGAAGTTGAGGATTCCATCTGCCGTCTGGCACAGCTTGCCCGTGCAGCCGGAATTCATTTGATCATCGCGACCCAGCGTCCTTCCGTCAATGTCATTACGGGTCTGATCAAAGCAAATATGCCTTCCCGAATTGCATTTTCCGTTTCATCCGGCGTGGATTCCAGAACGATTATCGATATGAACGGAGCCGAAAAGCTGCTTGGTAAAGGTGACATGCTCTTTTATCCTCAGGGCTACCAAAAGCCCGCCCGTGTACAGGGTGCTTTTGTTTCCGATTCCGAAGTTGGTGATGTGGTAGAATTTCTCGCTCAGAAAAATATGAGCGGCGATTATAATAAAGAAGTAGAAGAGCAAATCAGTAAAGTCCAGCAGGCAGTAAACGACAGTTCTTCCGGCGGCAGCGAAGTAGATGCATATTTTGCAGATGCAGGAAAATTTATTATTGAAAAAGATAAAGCTTCCATCGGGATGCTGCAGCGTGTATTCAAGATCGGTTTCAACCGGGCAGCACGTATTATGGATCAGTTGGCAGATGCAGGGGTTGTCGGCGAGGAAGAAGGCACAAAGCCCAGAAAAGTCATTATGTCAATGGAAGAATTTGAAAATTACATTGACGAATACATTTAATATTGAATTTTTGATAGGTTTGCTTTATAGTAGTAATGAGGTAAAAAATAGAGCCTATAAGACTCTGTTAAAAATAGGAGGATGATTATGTACAAAATACGTAAAGCAGAAAAACTTGCGGACAAGATTTTTCTCATGGTAGTTGATGCACCAAGAATTGCTAAACATTGTCTGCCAGGACAATTTGTCATCGCAAAAGAGGATGAAAAAGGGGAGCGAATTCCACTTACCATCTGTGATTATGATGCAGAAGAAGGAACAATTACCATCGTATTCCAGATCGTAGGTGCTTCCACAGAAAAATTCTCAAAATTGCAGACAGGTGATTATTTCAGAGATTTTGTAGGACCTTTAGGACAGCCTTCTGAACTTTGCACAGAAGACCTGGAAGAAGTGAAAAAGAAAAAAATCTTATTCGTAGCGGGCGGTGTTGGTACAGCTCCGGTATATCCCCAGGTAAAATGGCTGCATGAACAGGGTATCGCAGCAGACGTTATTATGGGATCAAAAACAAAAGATTTATTAATTCTGGAAAAAGAAATGGAAGCAGTTGCAGGCAATCTCTATGTCACAACTGATGATGGTTCATACGGCAGAAGCGGTATGGTTACAAAAGTCATTGAAGATCTTGTCCAAAATGAAGGAAAAGAATATGATGTTGTAATCGCGATCGGTCCGATGATTATGATGAAATTTACATGTCTGACTACGAAGAAGCTGGGTCTTCCCACGGTTGTCAGCATGAATCCGATAATGGTAGATGGTACCGGCATGTGCGGCGCCTGTCGTTTAACTGTAGGCGACGAAGTTAAATTTGCATGTGTAGACGGACCTGAGTTTGACGGACACTTAATTAATTTCGATGAGGCCATGAAAAGACAGCAGATGTATAGAACCGATGAAGGCCGTGCAATTTTGAAATTGCAAGAAGGAGACACACATCATGGCGGATGTGGAAATTGCGGAGGTGACAAATAATGGGTGACGTATTAAAAAAGGTTCCGGTAAGAGAACAGGCTCCGAAAGTCAGAGCCGCCAATTTTGAAGAAGTATGTCTTGGATATAACCAGGAAGAAGCAATGGAAGAAGCAGTACGCTGCATCAACTGTAAAAACGCGAAATGTATTACCGGCTGTCCGGTTTCCATTAATATACCGGGATTTATCAGTGCAGTAAAAGAAGGCAATATCAAAGAAGCTTATAATGTAATTTCCGAATCCAGTTCCCTTCCGGCTATCTGCGGACGTGTTTGCCCCCAGGAAAGCCAGTGTGAAGGAAAATGTATCCGCGGAATCAAGGGCGAACCTGTTTCCATCGGAAAACTGGAACGTTTTGTAGCTGACTGGGCGAGAGACAATGATGTAAAACCACCAGCACCGGAATCCTCTAATGGCCATAAAGTGGCAGTGATCGGATCCGGTCCGGCTGGACTTACCTGTGCAGGCGATCTGGCTAAAATGGGATATGATGTTACCATTTTTGAAGCCCTTCATGAGCCGGGCGGAGTATTGGTATATGGTATTCCGGAATTCCGTCTTCCAAAATCAGATGTTGTTGCAAAAGAAGTGGAAAACGTAAAATCTCTTGGTGTAAAACTGGAAACGAACGTGATTATCGGAAAATCCACAACCATTGATGAGTTGATGAATGACGAAGGATTTGAAGCCGTATTTATCGGATCCGGCGCCGGACTTCCAATGTTCATGGGCATTCCGGGAGAAAATGCAAACGGCGTATTCTCCGCTAATGAATACCTGACCAGAAATAACCTGATGAAAGCATTCCGTGAAGATTATGACACACCAATCGCACGTGGTAAAAAAGTAGCGGTAGTAGGCGGCGGCAACGTTGCAATGGATGCAGCCAGAACAGCTCTGCGTCTGGGTGCAGAAGTACATATTGTATACCGCAGAAGTGAAGCTGAACTTCCAGCCAGAGTTGAGGAAGTACACCATGCAAAAGAAGAAGGCATCATCTTTGATTTATTAACCAATCCGATTGAGATTCTGGTAGATGAAAACGATGCTGTCAAGGGTATGAAATGTATCCGCATGGAACTTGGTGAACCGGATGCATCCGGCAGAAGACGACCGGTAGAGATTCCGGGATCAGAGTTTGAATTAGATCTGGATACCGTTATCATGTCCCTTGGAACTTCTCCAAACCCATTGATTTCATCCACAACCATCGGTCTGGATATTAATAAACGTAAATGCATTATCGCTGATGAAGACACAGGTAAGACCAGCAAAGACGGCGTTTATGCAGGCGGCGATGCTGTAACAGGCGCAGCTACTGTTATCCTTGCTATGGGTGCAGGAAAAGCTGCTGCAAAAGGAATTGATGAGTTTTTAAAAAACAGATAAGGTGATCTATTAACCTTTATGTATAGAAAGAGGGCGGAAGCGGTACCAGTACCTTTCCCCCTCTTTTCTTTAATCAAAGATACCCGCACTAATTGTATAAGTGAGGGGTGCCGTTAATTACGCAGCATTGTGCTGGCGATATTAATAACATATAGAAGAAGGAGCATTCATTATGGTGAAACACATTGTACTTTGGAATTTTGTAGAAACAATGACAGCAGAAGAAAAAAAAGAAGCGGGTCTGAAAATGAAGTCTATCCTGGAACCCCTGAAAGACGTAATGCCAGGCGTTATTTCGTTACAGGTAGTTCTGAATGAACTTGAAAGCAGCAACCGTGACATCGCCCTGATCGGGGAATATGAAAGCGTGGAAGCACTGAATAATTATACCGTTCATCCTGCACACGTGGAAGCCGGTAAATTTGTCAGAAGCGTAACCTGCAACCGTGCCTGCCTGGACTTTTAATCCTCGATGAAAATCACATTAATTACCGTAGGCAAAATAAAAGAAAAATATTTTACAGATGCCATAAAGGAATATGCCAAACGCCTCAGCCGGTACTGCAAGCTGGAGATCCTGGAACTGGCAGACGAAAAGACACCGGATGGGGCAAGTGAAGCAGAAGAGATGCAGATAAAAGCAAAGGAAGGCGAGCGTATCTTAAAATCCATCAAAGACAACGCTTATGTATTTGCTCTGGCAATTCAGGGTAAAAAATTGTCCTCGGAAGACTTTGCAGACACGATCAATCGTCTTGGCATCAGCGGTGACAGTCATCTGATGTTTATTATCGGCGGATCTCTGGGGCTGGATGAGCGGGTATTAAAAAGAGCGGACCGCCTGATCAGTTTTTCTGACATGACCTTTCCCCATCAGCTGATGCGGGTAATTCTATTAGAGCAGATTTATCGTGCTTACCGGATTATTCAAAATGAACCCTATCACAAATAAAAAGAATGCCATTAAGGAAGCAGAAGTTATTTCAGCAATGAAGAAACTTCTGCTTTTTTGTATTCAAACGTCTTTTCTATTGACAATATTTAATTTGCGCAATATAATAACAATAGTTATATAACAAATGTTATTTTAAAGGAGTCTTATGCCTAAACAAAAAATAACCAAACAAATCATTTTGGATTCCGCTTTTAAGTTGCTTCGCTTTAGCGGTCATGAAGCGGTAAATGCACGTAGCGTAGCCAAATCGACAGGCTGTTCTGTGCAGCCAATTTACAGTTATTATGAGAATATGTCTGAACTTATGCAGGAATTGTTTGCCTATACCCAGCAGTTTTTAAGCCAGTATATTGAAAAAAATGCATCACAGGAATGCTACTTTGAATCAATTGGCAAGTGCCATATCCGTTTTGCAAAAGATGAGAAGTATCTATTTCGTTTTCTGTATCTTTCAGAATATATGAACGCAGCCAGTTTCGAAGATATTATCCGGCAGTGTACCAGAGATGATGTTACAGAATCCATTATGAACACCCTTAATTTGAGTGCGGAAGAATCGAAGAAAATCTATCTGAACATGATCCTCTATACCCATGGAATTGCTTCCATGATCGCAACCGGAGCCGCTGATATTCCAAATGAGGATATACACCGTTTGACTGACGAGGCATTCCGGGCATTTTTAGACCAGTCCAGAAAGGAGGCTTAAATAAATGAAACTTATCATTCATGATCTGCCAAAAGAAGAATTTCATAAACTTATGCCAGATCCAGACAAAGATACCCTAGTAATAGGAGAAGACCCCGGTATTCATCCATGCATTGGCTGCTTTGGCTGCTGGTTAAAGACACCAGGCACCTGCATGATACGCAGCGATGCCTATGGTGACATGGGTTATCTGATTTCGCAAAGTGAAAAAATAACGATCATCAGTAAGTGCTGTTATGGTGGATTCAGTAGTTTTGTAAAAAACGTATTGGATCGAAGCCTGCCTTACCTTCATCCTGACTTTGTAATTAAAAATGGAGAAATGCATCACAAGCAGCGTTATAAAAAGGAGTTTGAGTTGACCGTACATTTCTACGGCGAAGCAATCACAGAAGAGGAAAAAGAAATTGCAAAAGAACTTGTGAAAGCAAATTCCATCAACTTTTACTGTAAGGTTCGTAAAGTTTCTTTTTTTAGAAGTCCTGACCAAATAAAAGGAGGAACTGAAGTATGAAGCTTGCATTGATAAATTGCAGCCCCAAGGTAAAAAACAGCAACTCAGAATACCTGTACCAAAAGCTCCTCTCACTGTTTGCAGGAAATGCAGAAGTAATGGAATTGCACATGCGAAAAAAAGAATTCCAGCAAGAAACGCTTTCCCTTATATCGGAATGTGATACGCTGTTATTTATATTTCCTCTCTATGTGGATGGACTCCCTTCCCATATGACCGGCTGTCTGATTCAGCTGGAAACTGCTTTAAAGCAGAACTTGCCAAAGAAAAAACGAATGGTTTATGCTATCGCCAACTGTGGATTTTATGAAGGCAGACAGAACAAAATCGCTCTTGATATGTTAAAATGCTGGTGTCAAAAAGCAGGTGCCAATTGGGGATATGGCATTGGCGTAGGCGGTGGAGGCATGCTTCCGATGTTGGGCAGCGAAAGCTCAGATAAGGGTCCTATGAAACAGATTGTTCTTTCCCTTGTTCATATGAAGGATATGATCCTATACAAAAAAGCAAGAAATAATATTTATGTATCACCTGGTTTTCCCCGATTTGCTTATAAGTTCGCAGCACAAGTGGGCTGGAGGCAGGAGATCAGGCAAAATGGCATGAAGGCAAAGGAAATCCACCGGCAGGCAAGTCAACGCATTACTAAAAGTTCGTTTAGTCAATTTAATTCATAGCATGAAAGAAGAAGTTTATCCAATATCAGATAGACTTCTTTTTTTGATTGGCTTCCTTGACTTTCTAATGTATAATAGCGGTAGAACATATTGAAAACACAAACATTTAAACGATCATGCAGGAGGCGAAAATTATGAGAGATGAATTACAAAAACGCTGTCAGCTTTTTATACAAAACAGAGACATTGTAAAAAATGCATTCGGTTGGGAGAGCTATTATATTTATCCGCTGTGTGCAAGCTTATTTACAATCAGAGGGCTTCAGGCAGATGCCGGAGTGATGAAAGACTGCCGGGATCTCCTGAAAGAAAAGACCGGTTTTTTCTCAAATTTCCGGGGCATTTCGAAGATGGCAACGGTGTCAACCCTTTCCCTTTCACCCAGTCCGGAGAATAAGCTAAACCAATTACTGGATATTTACGGAAAGTTAAAAGAAGTTTTCTGGGGATCGGAATACCTTACGGTAGCAGCCTCCGTAATCTCAGATATGGCTGAACCCGGACAATACGAACAGATTACCCATCGGACCAGAACGATCTACAATCGTATGAAGGAAGCACATCCATTTCTCACATCCGGTGAAGACAGTTCCTTTGCCGCCCTGCTTGCCCTCTCCGAACTGGATGATATCTATATCGAGCAGGAAATGGAGCGCTGCTATACGCTTCTTAAACCTTACTTCTTTTCAGGGAATGCCGTACAGTCCTTAAGCCATATCCTGGCATTGGGTGAAGGGTCAGCAGAGTTAAAGTGTGAAAAAGCGATGGCATTATTCGATTATCTGAAAGCCCACGGACATAAATATGGCACAAGCTACGAACTTGCTACATTGGGTGTGCTGGCACTTTTAGATACCGATGTAAAAACACTGGCACAGGATATCATGGATGTGGACGATTATCTCCATCCCCAGAAAGGTTTCGGAGCATTTGGCATTGGTGCCAGACAGCGTCTGATGTATGCCGGCGTTCTGACCATGTGTGACTATATGCCGCAGCTTCAGCCTATGAAGACAGCCGCTCTCAATGGAGTGGTATCCCTGGTGATCGCACAGCAGGCTGCACTCTGTGCCTCCGCAGCAGCAGCCGGTGCAGCAGCAGCATCTGCTTCCAGTTCGTCGTCCTGATGGTACAAAGGGAGAGACGTTATGGATAAAAAATTACGAAAATTATTTGGAACCAAAAATTCTTACAATTATCAGCAAAACCGGGAGTTCTTTTTTCATGGAATGAAAGCAGCCTGCAGGGATTTCTATGAAAATTCAAACCCATACCGGGAAATTTGCAAATTAAATGGTTTTGACCCAGAACAGCTAAAATCAGAAGAAGACCTGTACCGCATACCGGTAATCCCTACTTCCTATTTAAAAAGAAATGATATATCCCTGGAGCATTCTTCCTTTGTAGAAGTGACATCGTCGGGTACCAGCGGAAAGGTCAGCCAAATCAGTTACTCTCCGGGGGAAATTTTGCTCCTTGCCAAAATGGCAATCCGCCTGGGTAAGATACACCGGCTTTTTTCCCTGAAACCAACTCACTATATCATGCTGGGATATCAGCCGGTACGTGAAAATAAAACAGTGATATCCAAAACAGCCACTTTGTCTTCTCTGTATGCCCTGCCTGTTTCCAGAAAGTATGCCCTGACGTATAAAAACGGAAAATACCAGCTAAACCTGGAAGGATTGCTGAAGAGAACTATGACCCTGGCTCAGAAAAAGACTGCTGTCCGCATTATTGGTTTCCCCTCTTATCTGTTCTTCCTGCTGGAAAAAATGCAGGAAGCCAATCTGAGCTGCCGCCTTCCCAAAGGATCTAAAATCCTGCTTGGAGGTGGCTGGAAACAGTTCTCCCAGCAGGAGATTTCCAAGGAAAAACTCTATGCTCTGGCTGAGCAGACACTGGGGATCGGACAGGAGCAGATTCATGAATTTTTTGGTGCAGCCGAACATCCTGTTCTCTACTGTACCTGTAAAAACCATCATTTCCACATTCCTTCTTACGCCAGGGTAATCATCCGCGATGTGCGGACCCTGGAACCTCTGGAAAAAGGAAAAACCGGATTGATTAACCTGATGACACCCGTACATTCCAGCATTCCCATTATGAGTATTATGACAGATGACCTGGGCTGCATCCATTCTCATGAAGAATGCGGCTGCGGTATTGAAAGTGATTATCTGGAAATTCTGGGACGAGTGGGCGTACAGGATGTAAAAACCTGTTCCGCAGGGGCTAAAGACATTTTGGAAGGAGGAATTTAATGCTGCTGATCAATGGCAATCTATGGAGCAATACGGAAACGGAAAGGGCGATTGAACTGGTTTCCAATCAGATCGTGGATACTTTATCCAATAAATCTCTTGATCGTCAGACGGTATTGGATGCAGCCGGACGATTTACAGATGACTTTTTAAATGGAAATTTAAATAAAGAATTCGCACCCTTTTTCCAACATGAGGAGATAACGAAAGAGGAGATACATACATTGGTGGAAACCTTTCAAAAAGATGCGCTGAGTAAAAGAACATCCCGTGAGCTGGATTCCCTGAAACAGGGTGATCATATTCTGATTGTGCCCAAAGGTGTACTTTTTCATATAGCAGCAGGGAATATGGATATCCTGCCTGCGTACAGTGTTCTGGAAGGGCTGCTGACCGGAAATATAAACATTTTGAAACTCCCCTCCGCTGATCACGGGCTTTCCGTTTTCCTGCTGAAAAAGCTTATAGAATATGAACCAAGGCTTAAAGAATATATCTATGTATTTGACACACCGTCATCCGATCTTCTGACTGTACAAAAACTGATGAACTTTGCAAATACCATTGTCGTATGGGGATCGGATGATGCAATAGACGCGGTGAGAAAGAATGCCCCGGTAAATGCAGAGATCGTGGAGTGGGGACACAAACTCAGCTTCTGCTATGTACAGGATATGGGGGTTCCCGATTCTCTCCTTGTCAAGCTGGCTCATCATATGTTTGAGACAAACCAGCTGCTGTGCAATTCCTGCCAGGGCATATATTTGGATACGGATAACTTTGAAGACGCAGCAGCTTTTGGAAAACGCTTTGCAAAAATATTGGGAGAAATCGAACCGGAATATGAACTTCCGGATTATCTTCAGGGAAAACTGACCCTGGAAGCCCTCACAAGACGGCTGGAAAATTTAAATGAAAAGGAAATCATTTACCAGAACCAAAGAAGCAGCGTTACCTGCAAACGGGATTCGGATCTGGAATTGTCCCTGCTCTATGGCAATATCTGGGTAAAGCCTCTGAAGCAGGACAGAATAGGAGCTGCATTGCTTAAATCTAAGCTTTATCTGCAGACAGCAGGCATTTATCCATTTAGCGCTCCTTTGATACAGAAACTGTCCCGGACAGGGCTTACCAATATTATCAGCATCGGGGAAATGTCTGATAAACAGATGGGAATGACCCATGACGGAAGATTTTCCCTGCAGCAGTATGTTCGGCTTGTAGAAGTCGGGCACTCCTAGAACCTCCCGGCGTAAATACGCCACTATATAGCACCCGCTATCTGCGCCAGCTGCACGTCTGTGAATCTAGTCGTAGCCCGCTACGCCGTTGATTCACAGACGCACACCTGACACAGATATCAGGCACTATATATCGACGTATTTATGCCGGGAGGCACTAGGCTGGGAATGAAATCACAGCCGGATAACACTTGCCTCCACAATTTTACCGAAGTCAAATAAATTTTTAGGAGAACAGTAACATGAAAGAAATCAGTAACTTAGAAAACCTGGAAGCTCTAATCGCTTCCTATCCCATCTGCCAGTATGGATTTTTAGACACCAGTGAGCTGGTTTTTTCGGAAAATGTCCGGCAGATCTGCCAGCAGGAATGCGAATGTTACGGCACCACCTGGTCCTGTCCGCCGGCAGTGGGCAGTGTGGAAGACTGTCACAGCAAATGCCTGCATTATAAAAAAGCTCTTTTATTTACCACCCTGGCTGAGGTACATGATACCGCCATTCTAGAGGAGACCCTTGCCACGCGGACGGAACATGAAAAAGTCACAAGAGGCCTGCTTCGGGATATCCAGAGCAGTCTGCAGGAAGAATGTATGGCACTTTCCAGTGAATCCTGTCATGTCTGTGAACACTGCACCTACCCGGAGTCTCCCTGCCGCCATCCGGACCAGATGTTTCCCTGCATTGAAAGCTATGGCATTCTGGTAACCGAATCCGCCGAAAAATGTCAGATCGATTTCTTTTATGACAGCACCACAGTGACCTGGTTTGGAATGATTTTTTTTGGCAGGTATAAGTAAATAATTTTCTCATATATTGTGTAATAAAAGGCAAAAATAGTATATGAGTTCGAAGAAAAAGCCGTTGTATTATAAGATGACCCAGGCAATGGAAATACCAGATGACCTGACTCTTGGAGCAGTACTGGTATCACTTACAGGACAAGAGGAAGCCTTTATCGAAAATTATAGAGGTATTATTGAATATACGGATAACCGGCTAATGTTAGCCACGAAAACCTGTAAATTGGAGATTCTGGGGAAACATCTGGTGATTATGTATTATACCAGCGATGAACTGAAAGTGAGAGGACATATCGAACAGATAAACTATTTATAAACCAGGAGGGGCTCTGTTTGATAAAAAAGCTGTTGCAGTTCATAAAGGGCTATGTTAGAGTCCGGGTACAGGGAAATTCCTATGAACGGTTTTTAAACCTCTGTGCCAACCACTATATTTACTTATGGAATTTACTACCTGCCGATACCTGTTACGAAGTGAACATGACCATTAAGGATTTCCGCCAGATCCGTCCTCTGGTGCGAAAGTCAGGGACAAAAATAGCAATTAAAAAACGTTATGGCCTTCCCTTTTTTCTCCACCGGCATAAAAAAAGGAAGCTGTTTCTGGCAGGCTTTCTCGTCTGCCTGGCAATGTTGTTTTTGCTTTCCTGCTTTATCTGGGATATCCGAATTGAAGGGAATTACTCTGAGACAAGGGAAGTTATACTGGAATACCTGAACGAAAACGGTGCCGGCCATGGCGCAAAAAAATCCGGCATCGACTGCAAAGAACTTGCCGCTGCACTGCGGCGTCAATTTTCCGACTTTATCTGGGTTTCGGTGAGAATTAAGGGCACCCGCCTGTTTATCGATGTCCAGGAAAACACCGATCTGGAACTGGCGGAAGAAAAAGAATACGATGACAGCGATATTATTTCCAATGTAAACGGCACCATCGTCAAGATGATTACAAGAGCCGGTGCTCCCCAGGTAAAAGTGGGGGATGAGATAAAGGAAGGTGACATTCTGGTACTTGGAAAGCTGGAAATCTTAAATGACAGCGGAGAGGTGAGCAATGTGCGCTATGTTCCCTCGGATGCGGATATTTACGTGAAAACCAGTTACCCCTATGTAAATGAATTTCCGCTGAATTATAAAAAGAAGCAGTATACGGGACTTGAAAAAGAAGGATTTTATCTGAAGGTATTTCAGGATATCATAGGAATCAACCACCCTTCCTCGAATTTTGAACAGTCCGATACCGTAACCCAGGAGTATCAGGCAATGCTGACCCAAGACTTTTATCTGCCCCTGAGCTTTGGTAAATCCGTGGTAAAAGAGTACCGGATTGCAGACAAAAAATACAGTAAAGAAGAGGCAATAAACAAAGCAACAGAAACTCTTAATAAATTTATTGAAAAAATTCAGGAAAAAGGGGTTCAAATATTTGAAAATAATGTTAAAATAGACGTAGGTGAGAAAACCTGTAAAGCAGAAGGAGAATTAATTGTGATTGGGAAAGCAGGCAAAAGAGTCCCAACAGAAATCATTGCTTCTCCACAGGAAGGAACTATAAGTGAATGAGCATCGTTGAAATCATAACCTCTGTTCCCATGGAACATGAGAAGAATGTGTTCGGCCAGTTTGACCAGCACATTAAGAAAATTGAAAAAACACTGAACGTAACGATAATCTCCAGGGAAGGCGCTTTAAAGATTCTGGGAAGTGAAGCCGCCGCCCTGAAGGCAAAGAACATTATTTTACAGCTGGTGGAATTATCAAAAAAGGGCAATATCATCAGTGAACAGAATGTAGATTATACCATTGCCCTGTCTTTTGAAGATAAAGAATCTGCAATTGTTGAAATTGACAGAGACTGTATCTGCAATACCATCAGCGGTAAACAAATCAAACCTAAGACACTGGGTCAGAAGAAATATGTGGATGCCATACGTGAAAAGATGATTGTATTCGGAATCGGGCCTGCCGGTACGGGTAAGACTTATCTTGCCATGGCGATGGCAATCAATGCGTTTAAAAATGATGAGGTAAGCCGCATTATTCTGACCCGGCCTGCCATTGAAGCTGGAGAGAAGCTGGGCTTTCTGCCCGGGGACCTGCAAAGTAAGGTAGATCCGTATCTGCGGCCGCTGTATGATGCCCTGTATCAGATCATGGGACCGGACAGCTTCCAGAAAAATATGGAAAAGGGACTGATCGAAGTTGCACCGCTGGCATACATGAGGGGAAGAACCCTGGATAATGCCTATATTATTCTGGATGAAGCCCAGAATACCACGCCTGCACAGATGAAAATGTTCCTTACCAGAATCGGTTTTGGATCAAAAGTCATCGTAACCGGGGATTTAACGCAAAAAGATCTTCCCGCTGCTACAAAATCAGGTCTGGACGTTGCCGTTCAGGTTTTGAAAAAAGTAGAGGATATTTCTTTTTGTATGTTAACCAGCAAGGATGTTGTAAGACATCCGTTGGTGCAGAAAATTGTACAGGCATATGATGATTATGAAAAGAAATCTAAGCCCAGGGAATCGTCAAAAGTCCGCCGGCCGAGAAATTAAGTGGGATAAGAACCAGAAAGGACACCACAACATGACAATACAGTATGAAGAAGAATGCCAGATCCCCTTTTCTTTTGATTACCGGGCGATGGCTGAAAAAGTAATAAGAGAGGCTTTGGACCATGAGAGCTGTCCCTATGAAGCCGAAATAAACCTTACCTTAACTTCCAATGAAGAGATAAGAGTCATGAATTATGAATACCGCGAAATCGACAGGGCAACCGATGTGTTGTCTTTTCCTATGCTGGAATATGATAGGCCTGCAGATTTTGAATATTTGGAAGATGCATGGGCGGAGTGCTTTAATCCGGAATCAGGGGAATTATTATTGGGTGATATCGTAATTTCCGTAGAAAAGGTTCTGGAACAGGCAGAAGCTTATGGACATTCTGTAGAAAGGGAATTTGCTTTTTTGATAGCGCACAGTATGCTTCATTTAATGGGTTATGACCATATGGAGCCGGAGGAAGCGAAAGTTATGGAAACCAAGCAGGAAGAAATTTTAAATGCGCTGAAAATAAACAGATAAGAAGGACGAAAACTATGAAAAAATTAACAGTACTTGCATTATTGACTTTGACAGCAGTTACTTTTACCGCCTGCCAGAAAAAAGGAGAGACAGAACCTGCAACACAGACAGCACAAAATGATACCACCGCTGCTCTGGAGACAGATTCAGAACTGGAGACCGGATCCTTTACCGTCAACAATACGGAGGATCAGAGTTCCAAACGTGAGACACCCAATGCCCAGGGGCAGGTGCACAGTTATCTGACAGGAGCATTAACCGATGTCAATCTTGCATATAAGCGTCCGATTGCGATTATGCTGAACAATATCATAGACGCGTGTCCCCAGGCGGGAATCGCCCGTGCAGGCATTGTATACGAAGCACCGGTGGAAGGCGGATTAACACGTCTCATGGGTATCTTTGAAGATTACAAAGATATGGAAAAAATCGGTTCCGTGAGGAGCTGCCGTGACTATTATGTACGGTATGCCCTGGAATTCGATGCCATCTATACCCACTTTGGACAGGCTGTTTACGCTTTTGATCTGTTAAATTCAGACCGGGTTAATAACATCAGCGGACTGGAGTACCAGGAAAAAGCCGGTAAGTTAAAAGGATACGCAGGAGAAGATATTTTCTACCGTTCCTCAGACAGACCCTCTCCCCATAACGTATATATCAGCGAAGAAGGAATTAATAAGGCAATTGAAAACAAGGGTTACAGCACCGAATTAGCAGATGATTATACCGGGCATTATAAATTTGCCAAGGATGGTGAAGAAATCACCTATACAGATGGTTCCGCCCAGCATATGGAGCCTGCTTACCAGATCAACAAACCCTGGTTCGATTACAATACAGAGGACAAGCTTTACTACCGTTCCCAGTACAAAAAAGAGCAGATCGATCAGCTTACCGATGAACAGCTGGCATATAAAAACGTCATTTTCCAGTATTCACAAGTAGAAAACTATGACGATAACGGTTATTTGAACATAGACACAAAATCTGGTGGAAATGCAATTGTATTTTCAGACGGTACTTACCAGAAAGGAACCTGGAAGAAAGATGATGAATGGGGGCCTGCAAAATACTATGACGCCTCCGGGAAAGAAATCGTATTAAATCAGGGCAAGACCTGGGTCTGCATCGTACCGAAAAATTATGAAAGCAATGTAGTAATTCAGTAGTATAGAAGTCAAAAACCCCGTTGCAAGCAACAGGATATTTGACCCTCGCGGCAGTCGCCAAATGGACGCGACAGCGTGTCCGTTTGGCTCGTTGCCCGCAGGAATAAAACATGAGATAAACGAGGTATGACGTGGGAAAGAAGAAGAAGAGTAATTCGTTTTTAGTGCAGGGTACAATTCTTGCGGTAGCTTCTATTCTTGCCAAAATTATAGGCATGATTTACCGCATACCCCTTACAAATATTCTGGGAGATGAAGGAAACAGCTACTATTCAACAGCTAATGAAATCTACACCATTCTGTTGATGGTATCCTCCTTCAGCCTTCCTCTGGCTGTATCCAAGCTGGTATCAGAACGGTTACATTTAGGACAGAAAAAAAATGCATATAAAGTTTTTAAATGTTCCCTGAAATTTGCGGTAATCGCAGGAGGTATCGTTTCCGTTTTAACCTTCCTTCTGGCAGGTGTGATTTCAAAAGACATCATGAAGACAGAAATGGCTTCCTATGGACTGCGCGTACTGGCTCCGGCGGTATTTATCTTTGCCATCGCAGGAGTATTCCGCGGTTTCTATCAGGGGCATGGTTCTATGGTTCCTACGGCAGTGTCCCAGGTCATTGAACAGATTGTAAATGCGGTAGTGTCAGTTGCCGCAGCAGGTATATTATTTAATTACGGAGCATCCATTGTAAAGGAAAAAGGGAATAGCCTGGAAAATAGTTCCCTTCCCCCTGCATTGGGAGCGGCTGGCGGTACTCTGGGTACCGTCGTCAGCGTAGCAGTGGCGCTTATTTTCCTTATGGTTATATTCAGCTCTTATCAGAGAAATTTTAAAAAACAGATGCGCCAGGATCCTACCAAGAGGCTGGAACCCGACGCACTTATTTACAAAGCAATCCTCATGACCATCATTCCGGTTGTTCTAAGTACGGTAATCTACAACATCATAACCGTATTGGACCAGGGTATTTTTAATGCCGTTTTATCTGGACAGGGTTATACTGAAAAGCAATACACCATCATCTGGGGTGTCTATGTAGGTAAATTCCGGGTATTGATGAATGTACCACTGGCACTGGCTTCCTGTCTGGCGCCCTCCGTGGTTCCCAGCCTGACAAAAGCAATGGTAGATCATGATTTTAAAGATGCTTCCATTAAAGTACGCAATACCATCCGCTATACCATGGTAATCACCATCCCCTGTGCGGTTGGAATGGCTGCGCTTGCCACACCCATTATGAAGCTTCTTTTTAATGACGGACGCGCCCTTACAACGGGAATCATGCAGACCGGTGCACTAATGATCGTTCTGTTTGCGCTGTCAACGCTGACAACCGGGATTCTGCAGGGTCTCAATCAGTTGAGAGCTCCTTTAATCCATGCAGCGATCGCTCTGGTATTACATATATTTGTATTGATGCTGTTATTAACAAAAGCTTCTCTTAATATATACAGCGTTGTCTATGCGAATATATTCTTTGCCTTTGTGATCTGTATATTAAATGCTCTTTCCATCAAAAAGCATCTCCATTACCGGCAGGAGTTGAAAAAGACATTTTTAATTCCCCTTTTGTCCTCAGCAGTTATGGGGCTGATCGTATTTGGCGTTCAGTGGGTGTTTAATAAGTTTCTGGGAAATGCAGTATCCACGATTATTGCAATCTTAATCGGTGTAATCGTCTACTGTGTGTGTCTGATTAAACTCAAGGGCATAAGGGAGCGTGAGATTCTGGAGCTTCCAAAAGGCCGCCTGATGGTTGCAATATTAAAAAAATGCCGCATTTTATAGAAAGGCAGCAGATGAAACCAATTAAAAGAGTTGCTGTAATCCATGATATGTGCAGCGTCGGAAAAGCTGCTATGACAAATATACTTCCGGTATTTTCCATAATGGGTATCGAGCCTTGCCCGGTGCCTACGATGATTCTGTCAACTCATACCGGAGGTTTCGGCAAGCCGGTGATGATGCCCCTGCCATCCTTTGTAGAAGAAGCCGCAGAACATTTTAGTAACAACCAAATAACCTTTGATTACATTTTCATTGGATATCTTGGAAATGTCCGTGTGGTCCGGGAGGTTCTGCAGTTTTTAAAGCACTTTCCCAAAGCAGATGTTCTGTTTGATCCCATTATGGGTGACCACGGCAGCTTCTATATGAATTTTGACGATTCCTATAATCAGGCAATGTGGGCGTTACTTCCCCACAGCACACTGGTGACACCCAATTATACAGAAAGCTGTCTGATAACCGGTGAGCCCTGTCTGGAATCCAGTGATGAAAAACAAATTGGGCGCATCGCAGAAAAATTAATGGAAAAAGGATGCCGCAGTTGTGTTATTACCAGCGTCCCTTTACCGGGTTATCCCCAATCCATCGCACTGTGCCAAGGAAAAAACGTACAGATTTTATCCAAATCCAGCACCGGAAGATCCTATCCCGGTACCGGTGATCTGTTTGCCAGCGTACTGTTTGGAAAACTGATGAAAGGTGACGAGCTGGTAAATGCAGCAGAAGAAGCGCATCAGTTTGTCTGCAGATGCATACAGTCCGGTGACCAATACGGTTATCCGGTAAAAGAAGGGGTTCTCTTAGAACCGAATCTTAAATATTTATTACCGTGAGCAATGAGCCGGACGGATTCGCTTGCGGTTCAAATTGACGACTGCCGTGAAGTCACAAATTCCATAAAAAGCGGATTTTTGACTAGAAAGTGACAATAAACGTGCATAAGTAATCTGAGAATGCCGATACTATTTCCAAAGGAGTGATCTTATGAAATGGAAATATAGTGTCGGCGTTTTATTTAGCGTCTGTTTATTATGTTTCGCCTACTATGCCAGCTACCGCTGGACACATAACTATGAATTGCAGTCCGGACAGGATGAAATTTTAAAAATGCAGGCGAAAGATGTATCATTCAGCAAAGATAAAAAAGTAACCGCAGATGCCTCTGATAAAGGAAAATTCTATCTGAAAGAAGAAAATGGGAAAATAACCGTATACCGTACAAAGGATGATATCCTTTATGAATATACCAACATCCACATGGACCGCCTCCCGGAAAGTGTGCAGGAGGAGATCAAAGAAGGGAAGTATCTGGAAGATTTCAGTGAGCTGTATAATTTTTTAGAGAATTATTCCACATAGACCACTGGACGATTTCCTGAAAATGGTGTAAGATAGTTTGGAAATAGTGAAGGAGGCACAAAGTGAACATTCGTGAAAAACTAATAGATAAGAAAAGAATTGTTGTAAAAATCGGTTCCTCTTCTTTGACACATGAGGAAACAGGCGCGCTGAACCTGACGAAACTGGAAATTCTGGTACGTGAATTAAGCGATCTGCGCAATATGGGAAAAGATGTGATTTTAGTATCTTCCGGTGCAATTGCGGTTGGGACAAAGGCGGTAGGCATGGAATCCAAGCCGGATGAAATTGCCAGAAAGCAGGCGTGTGCCGCTATTGGCCAAGCAAAATTAATGATGATATATCAAAAACTGTTTGCGGAATACGGACAGATGGCTGCACAGATTCTTATGACAAAAAATACAATGGTAGATAATTTAAGCCGTAAAAATGCATTAAACACCTTTCAGGAATTGCTGAAGCTTGGTGCAATTCCCATCGTTAATGAAAATGATACCGTATCTACCTATGAAATGCGCTTTGGTGACAATGATACCCTTTCGGCAATCGTAGCCGCATTAGTGGGAGCCGATCTTCTGATTCTGCTTTCCGATATTGACGGTCTCTTTACCGATGACCCAAATCAGAATCCCAATGCTAAATTTATCGATATTGTAGAAACTCTGGATGATCATTTAATGAATATGGGAAAAGACAGCAGCAGCAGCAGTGTGGGAACCGGCGGCATGGCAACTAAACTGGTTGCTGCTAAAATTGCCACCTCCGCGGGTACGGATATGGTAATTGCCAACGGAGAAGATTTCCATGTTCTACATAAAATAGTTCAGGGACGTAATCATGGAACCCTGTTTCTGGCAAAGTCCGATGCAGATTTCTACTTAATTGATTACCTGGAAGAAATGCAGTAATAAAAAACAAAAGGAGTTGAATCTATGAATCAGGAAAAGTTAGATCGAATTAATGCACTGGCTAGAAAATCAAAAGCGGAGGGACTGACCGAACCGGAAAAAAAGGAACAGGCAGACCTGCGAAGAGAATATGTGGAATCCATCCGCAGTAATTTAAGAAGCCAGTTAAATAATATTGATATGCAGGAAGAAGACGGCACCATCGTAAATTTAGGTGAGAAGTTTGGAGGAAAATCACCTTCAAACTGATAATTGAGGAATAGCAAGGTATAAATATGGAAAAAAAGGAAATTAGAAAAAAGATATTTCAAAAACGTGCACAGCTAACTCCCGAAATAATCCGCACAGACAGCCATGAAATCTGCCAGAAAATCATCCGGTCGGAAGATTTTCAAAAGGCAGACTGTATCTACGTCTATATGGATTATAATGGAGAGGTTTCCACCAGGGAACTCATCGAAGAGGCCTGGCAGCAGAAGAAACGTGTAGCGGCACCTAAGGTAAAGGGCGCTGATATGGATTATTATTACATCCATTCTTATGAGGATGTGGCACCCGGTTATTTTCATATTCCAGAACCGCAAACCTTCGAACAGGCTCTTGAAGAAGATGCACTGGTAATCGTTCCCGGTGTAGCTTTCGATTCTGCATGCCACAGATGCGGTTATGGTAAGGGATTTTATGACCGGTATCTGAGTATACATAAGAAACACAAAACCATAGCAGTTGCTTTTGATTTTCAGGTAGTAGATGAAGTCCCGTCTGATGTACACGATATTCTGCCTCAGATGCTGATTACACCTGCTGCATGCTATTTTGCATAGATTAATGGTAAGGATACCGCAAAAACAATTGTGAGGAGGATTAAGATGCCAACATTACAGGAAATAGGACAGAAAGCCCAGGAGGCAAAACCATCACTGCAGACATTAGAAACCCTGAAAAAGAATGCGGCACTGGAAGCAGTTGCTGATGCCCTTTTAAAGGAAAGCGATACCATATTAAAAGAAAATGAAAAAGACATCGAAGCAGCCCGTGCAAACCAGATGAAAGAAGGGCTGGTTGACCGCCTTTTGCTGACCCGGGCACGGATTGAGGGAATGGCTGAAGGGCTGACCCAGCTGGTTGCTCTAGATGACCCCATCGGAGAGGTTCTTTCTATGAAGAAGCGCCCCAACGGGTTAATGATCGGTCAAAAAAGAGTACCCCTTGGTGTCGTGGGTATCATTTACGAATCCCGCCCTAATGTTACGGCAGATGCTTTTGGACTCTGCTTTAAAACCGGAAATGCTGTTATACTAAAAGGCGGAAGTGATGCCATTCATTCGAATAAAGCCATCGTATCCGTAATCCGCAAGGCACTGGCGGCTCAGAATATTACAGGAGATGCCATTCAGCTGATCGAGGACAGTAACCGGGAAACAACGACTGCATTTATGAAATTAAACCAGTATGTAGATGTGCTAATCCCAAGAGGGGGCGCCGGCTTAATTAAAGCGGTTGTGAACAACAGCACCATACCGGTAATCGAAACCGGAACCGGAAACTGCCACATCTATGTAGATGAAACAGCAGATCTTAATATGGCTATCGATATTATATTCAATGCAAAAACCCAGAGAATCGGCGTATGCAATGCATGTGAATCCATTGTTGTACATAAGAATGTGATAAATGACCTGCTCCCGGCACTGAAAAAACGTCTGGATGAAAAAAGAGTAGAGCTTCGGGGTGATAAACCTGCGATGGATGCTGCAGCAGGTGTGCTGCCTGCTTGTGAAGAAGACTGGGGCAGTGAATACCTGGATTACATCCTTTCTGTAAAAACGGTTGATTCCATAGAAGATGCCATTTCCCATATTAACAAGTATAATACAGGACATTCCGAGGCGATCATCACAAATGATTATGCACATTCCCAGAAATTCCTGGAAGAAATTGATGCTGCTGCGGTCTATGTAAACGCCTCCACCCGGTTTACGGATGGATTTGAATTTGGATTTGGTGCAGAAATCGGCATTAGTACACAAAAACTTCATGCCAGAGGTCCGATGGGTCTACTGGCGCTGACTACAACTAAATATATCATTTACGGAAACGGACAAATCCGTAAGTAAACCGGGAAATTCCAGATTGGCGATTCATAACAGCTGATCTGGAGTTTTGTCATATTTGCATATTTATTTTCATATACTGATAAGAGCGAGTTTGATAATTTATTCCCGCCAGCTGTACGCCCCATTTTACGATCGAATGTAGAATACACTGGAATGTACAGCTGTCAGGAAGCAATTTTCAGACACGCTCCAGAGGAAGGAGTGTGCAGATGTGGTAACTTTAAATCAAACTTATACATATGAAGAAATCATGCAGTGTATCTATGAACTGGAATGCCGTTATTCTGATCTTCTAAAATTATCGGTCATAGGTTACAGCCACGATGAGCGTAAAATACCAATGCTTCAGATGGGAACATCTGACAAATGTCTGATTTGCAGTGCCGGGATACACGGCAGAGAGAGCGTTAATCCAATCTTAATGTTAAAAATAATTGAGGATTACTGCATGAATCCGGAAGCGGTTCACAAGCTGATGGAAACATACAGCATCTGTTTCCTGCCGCTGATGAATCCAGACGGATATGAAATCGCTTTATGCGGATACCAGTCCATCCGTAATCCAATCTACCGCCACACCATACTAATGGACGGCATCCCCTATGAAGAATGGAAATTCAACGGAAGAGGCGTGGATATTAACCGTAATTTCCCTTGCAAATCATTTCGGGTGCAGGGGCGTATGCTTTATCCCGGAAGTGAGAATGAGACGCAGGCTTTAATCGGAGTATTCAGGCAATTTCCAAATTCAGTTGGGTACATAGATTTTCACTCCAGAGGCCAGATCATTTATTACTTCCGGGGTGCAATGCCGGCATCCTATAATAAGGAAAGTGAACGGATGGCAAGGCATCTCCAGTCACTTGCCCATTATGACCTTGGCAGCAGCGGGGAAGAATTCGGGGATGCAAGCAGCGGCGGGAACTCCGTAAACTACTACTCGGAGGTATTTCACAAGCTGGCTCTGACCGTAGAAACCGTTGCTGACGAAGCTGTTTTTCCTCTGGATACGGAATATCAGATCCATACTTATGAAGAAATTAAAAAGATTCCTTTTTCATTTTTGGAGCGTATTTGAAAATTGCTTTCTGCCAGCTGTACGAACCTGCTGAGAGACGGTAATAATATTCTAAAAAATAATGATTTCTTTTTTTGTCGGTTTTTGTTATAATATTTTCATATGCCTTGAGCATGTATGGAAATTGCGCAGTTGACAAAAAGCATTTTCACACAGGCTCCAGTACGAAATGACAAGGAGTATGATTCATGAATTTGGAAAAAGAATTTGAAGAAGCATTAGAGAAAATAGATTTAAATAAAGAACCCCCGGTAACAGAACCTTTCCGCCAGTACTACTATATGAAAAAGTGCCGGGAAATGGTTCAGGAACAAAGCGAACGTCTGGGCCGAAGGTTAACCGCATCCACTGTTACCTTTGGCTGTCAGATGAATGCAAGGGACTCCGAGAAGTTAACCGGTATTCTGGAGCAGATCGGATACGAGATCATCGAAGATGAGCATGCGGACTTTGTAATTTACAATACCTGTACCGTCAGGGAAAATGCTAATCAGAGAGTGTATGGAAGACTGGGTGCCTTAAACAGCATCAAGAAAAAGAATCCACACATGCTGATAGCCCTGTGCGGCTGCATGATGCAGGAACCGAAGGTTGTAGAAAAGCTAAAGCAAAGCTACCGCTTTGTAGATCTGATTTTCGGAACTCATAATATCTATAAATTTGCTGAGTTAATTGCCACACGCTACGACTCGTCCCGTATGGTAATTGATATCTGGAAAGACACGGACAAAATCGTGGAAGATCTACCAAGCGAGCGGAAGTATCCGTTCAAATCGGGCATTAATATCATGTTTGGATGTAACAATTTCTGCAGTTACTGTATTGTACCTTATGTGCGCGGAAGAGAACGCAGCAGAAATCCCGTGGATATCGTCCGGGAGATCACACGTCTGGTTGCAGATGGCGTGGTAGAAGTCATGCTTCTGGGACAAAACGTAAATTCCTATGGAAAGAACCTGGAAACGCCCATGAGCTTTGCGGGACTTTTAAAAGAAATCGAACAGATTGAAGGCCTTGAACGAATTCGTTTTATGACTTCCCATCCAAAGGATCTGTCAGAGGAACTGATTGAGACTATGAAGAACTCAACCAAAATCTGCAAACACATGCATCTGCCTCTGCAATCCGGAAGTTCCAGGATTCTAAAAGAGATGAACCGGCATTATACAAAGGAGCAGTATCTGGACCTGGTGGACAGGCTCCGCGCAGCAGTACCGGATATCTCCCTGACCACAGATATTATTGTAGGTTTTCCGGGCGAAACAGAGGAAGACTTTTTAGAAACACTGGACGTGGTAAGACAAGTCCGGTTTGACAGTGCATTTACCTTTATTTATTCCAAACGGACCGGGACGCCTGCCGCAGCCAAAGATGATCAGGTGCCGGAAGACCAGGTGAAAAACCGCTTTGACAGGCTTTTAAAAGAAGTCCAGGAGATTTCAAGAGAGATGACATCCAGATACACAAGCACCACTCTCCCGGTACTGGTAGAAGAGGTGAATGACCACGACAGCAGCTTGATGACCGGACGTTTAAGCAACAACCTGCTGGTACATTTCCCGGGCACGGAAGAACTTCTTGGCAAAATCGTAAATGTACATCTTAAGGAATGCAAAGGCTTTTACTACATGGGTGAAATAGTAAGATAGAGAGGAACAAAAGCGTGGAACAACTAACACCAATGATGAAACAATATATGGCTACCAAGGAACAGTATAAAGACTGTATTTTATTTTACCGCCTTGGTGACTTTTATGAAATGTTTTTTGATGATGCAATCACTGCATCAAGAGAACTGGAAATTACTTTAACCGGAAAAAATTGTGGACAGGAGGAGCGGGCGCCAATGTGCGGCGTTCCTCATCATGCTGTTGACGGATATTTGACAAAACTGGTGGCTAAGGGCTATAAGGTTGCGATCTGTGAGCAGGTAGAAGACCCGAAAATGGCAAAAGGTATTGTAAAAAGAGAGGTCCTGCGTATCGTAACTCCCGGGACCAATTTAAATACCCAGGCTTTGGATGAAACCCGCAACAATTATCTGATGTGTATCGTCTATATGGCCGACAGATACGGCGTATCCATTTCTGACATTACAACCGGCGACTATTTTGTAACCGAACTGGATTCCGCCCGGAAATTAATGGATGAGATCACCAAATTTTCTCCAAAAGAAATTGTCTGCAATCATTCCTTTTATGTCAGCGGTATGGATATTGATGATCTGAAAAACAGGCTTGGCATCACGGTATATTCTCTGGAGTCCTGGTATTTTGACGATGACTTGTGCAAACGGAGTCTGATGGATCATTTTAAACTGAACAGTCTTGAGGGTCTTGGTCTTGCGGACTACGACTGCGGCGTCATTGCAGCAGGCGCAATTCTGCAGTATCTGACCGAAACCCAGAAGACTTCCCTAGCCAATCTCACTACCCTTACACCATACGTCACCGGAAAATATATGATTATTGACAGTTCCACACGCAGAAATCTGGAACTGTGCGAGACCCTGCGGGAAAAACAAAAGCGCGGCTCCCTGTTGTGGGTTCTGGACAAGACTAAGACGGCTATGGGTGCCAGAATGCTGAGAAGCTTTATCGAGCAGCCCCTCATCGACAAAACAGAAATAAATTCCCGCCTGGATGCTATTGAAGAATTAAATCAAAATGCCATATCCAGAGAAGAGATCCGGGAATACTTAAATCCGGTATACGACCTGGAACGGCTGATCAGTAAAATCAGCTATAAATCTGCTAATCCAAGAGACTTAATTGCATTTAAAAGCTCCCTTTCCATGCTTCCCCACATAAAATATCTGCTTGGGGACTTTAAAAAGGAACTACTGACGGATATTTACGAGCAGATGGACGAGCTGACCGATCTCTGTGATTTAATTGACACATCCATTATGGATGAACCGCCTATTACCATAAAGGAAGGCGGAATTATCAAAGAAGGATGCAATGAAGAAATCGACAAGCTGCGACATGCAAAAACCGAAGGCAAGACATGGCTTGCTGAATTAGAAAGCAAAGAGCGGGATAAAACAGGGATCAGAAACCTGAAAATTAAATTCAATAAAGTATTCGGCTACTATCTGGAGGTTACCAACTCCAATAAGAACCTGGTCCCCGACTACTTTACCAGAAAACAGACACTGGCGAATGCCGAACGGTACATCACACCGGAATTAAAAGAGCTGGAAGATATTATTCTGGGAGCAGAAGATAAGCTGTTTGCTTTAGAATATGACCTTTTCAATAAGGTGCGGGACCGGATAGCCGCAGAAGTCGTGCGAATCCAGACCACAGCAAAAGCAGTGGCTAAAATCGATGTATTTGCCTCCCTGTCCCTGATCGCAGAGCGAAATAATTATGTGCGCCCTGTCATCAATGAAAAAGGCGTCATCGACATCAAAGAAGGACGCCATCCCGTTGTGGAAAAAATGATCTCCAATGATATGTTTATTTCCAACGATACATACCTGGATAATGGAAGCAACCGCATCTCCATTATCACAGGTCCTAATATGGCTGGTAAATCCACTTATATGCGCCAAAGTGCCCTGATTGTATTGATGGCACAGATTGGCTGCTTTATACCGGCTGCAAGCGCAAAAATAGGCATTGTAGACAGAATTTTTACCCGTGTGGGAGCTTCTGATGACCTGGCATCGGGACAGAGTACCTTTATGGTGGAAATGACCGAGGTTGCCAATATTTTAAGAAATGCCACTTCCAACAGCCTGCTGATCTTAGATGAAATCGGCAGGGGTACCAGCACCTTTGACGGACTGAGTATTGCATGGGCAGTAGTGGAACACATCAGCAATCCAAAGCTTTTAGGTGCCAAGACCCTTTTTGCCACTCACTATCACGAGCTTACGGAACTGGAAGGTAAATTAAGCAGTGTCAATAACTACTGTATCGCCGTAAAAGAAAAGGGAGATGACATTGTCTTCCTGCGAAAAATCGTCAAAGGCGGTGCAGATAAGAGCTACGGAATCCAGGTTGCAAAGTTAGCCGGAGTGCCGGAAACGGTTATTGAACGTGCCAAGCAGCTGGTAGAGGAATTAAGTGATGCCGACATCACAGCAAAAGCCAGGGAAATCCAGGCAGAAACCGGCACGAAAACGAAGGTTAAAACCAAGAAATATGATCAGGTAGATTTAGAGCAGATGTCTCTGTTTGATACAGTCAGCGACCAGGATATCCTTCAGGAATTAAAAGAAATGGATATCAGTACACTGACCCCAATTGATGCACTCAACACAATTTACCGTCTTCAGAACAAGTTAAAGAATCGGTGGTGATAAGTGTGAACTTTGTTCGCACGTACTATTGGCGCAGTACCGCAGACAAATCTGTGCTATGCAGGAGGTATGTAACAGTTCAGACAAGCTGTCCTGTTACTGCAAAAATCCATTTATAATCGCTTGCGCGATGGGATTTTTGCACTCCTGAATCACTTTCTTACGGTATGCGCAGTAAATGCGCATACCTGTCTAAACTGTTACGGAGGTATACACATGAAGACGATCGAAGTATTAGATCAACAGACAATTGATAAGATTGCGGCAGGCGAAGTGATTGAACGTCCTGCCTCCGTGGTAAAGGAGTTAGTGGAAAATGCCATCGATGCAGGTGCTAATGCAGTAACCGTGGAAATCAAGGATGGAGGAACTTCTCTGATCCGCATCACGGATAACGGGGAAGGGATTACCCAGGACCAGGTACCCCTGGCATTTTTACGCCATGCTACCAGTAAAATTAAACGGGTGGAAGATTTGCTGGGCGTAACCTCCCTTGGATTTCGCGGTGAAGCGCTGTCCAGCATTGCTGCAGTCTGCCAGGTGGAATTAATTACGAAGACTACAGGCAGCCTTACCGGTACCCGCTATATTATTGAAGGCGGAACAGAAAAATCCAAAGAAGAAATCGGTGCACCGGAAGGAACCACTTTCCTGGTACGCAATATATTCTTCAATACACCCGCCCGAAAAAAGTTTTTAAAATCCAGTATGACAGAAGCAGGTTACATCAATGACCTGATGGAGCGGCTGGCATTATCCCATCCAAATGTTTCCTTTAAATTTATCAGCAATAACCAGACCAAAATGCATACCTCAGGGAATGATAATCTAAAAGATATCATTTACAACGTCTATGGGCGGGATATTGCTAACCACCTCATCGCCCTGGAGAATGCAAATGAACAGGTATCGCTGAAAGGATATATTGGAAAACCAATTGTTTCCAGAGGAAACCGCAATTACGAAAATTATTTTATAAACGGGCGTTATATAAAGAGTAACATTATTGCCCGGGCAATCGAAGATGCCTATAAAACATTTATGATGCAGCATAAATATCCTTTTACCGCTATTCATTTTACAATGGACGGGGACTTACTGGATATCAATGTCCATCCCACAAAAATGGAGCTGCGTTTTGCCGACAATGAAAAAATGTATCAGCTGGTCTATGACTCAGTAAAGCAGGGTCTGACGCATAAAGAGCTCATCCCGGAAGTAACCGTCAAAGAAGATAAAACGGAAAAAATAAAAGAAGCAAAAGTTCTGCAATCTATTCCGGAACCATTTGAAAAGAAAAGACTGGAACAGATGCGGGAGAGAAGCAATTATCAGGCATCCCCTGGAAAGCCCTTTCCGTCAAAACCAGGTGCACCACGTCCTATTGGTGAACATGCTGAACGTACCGAACATGCTAAAAGTACCGAATATGCTAGAAGTACAGAATATGCTCGAAGTACCGGACATGCTGAACGTCCTGATAATGCTGAACGTGGATCTGTCCCTGCAAATAAACCTGTTTATGAAGACACAAAGAACCTGATGTCTTCGTTATTACCCAAAACAGAGGCGAGGCAGAAAGATGTATTGTCCGCTGTATCAGTTGATGCTGCATCCAGCCAGACCCAAAATCTTGTGAATCCGGACACTCCAGGAGAAATAGCAGCGCAAGCGGCGGATACGATTGCTTCTGGATCAACTCCACGAATGACGACAATTGCATCTGATGGGACAAATTTGAGCCAGGCAGGAGCTTCCGATGCTGATGTATCCAATTCCGGCAGTCCCAATCAGTCAATCATACAGTCCGCTCAGCAGTTAGACCTCTTTGAGGGAAAACTGCTTTCCAAAGAAAGTGTATCCGAACACCGGATAATCGGACAGGTTTTTAGCACTTACTGGCTGGTTGAATTCCAGGAAAAGCTATATATTATCGACCAGCATGCGGCACATGAGAAGGTTCTATACGAAAGAACCATGAATAACCTCAATAGCCGTAACTTTACTTCCCAATATCTGAGTCCGCCGATTATTCTGACGCTCAGTATGCAGGAAGAAGAGCTGTTAAAGCGTTATATGGAGAATTTTACCCAGATTGGTTTTGAAATCGAACCTTTCGGAGGCAAGGAGTATTCCATCCGCGCAGTGCCCGATAATTTATTTGGTATTGCCCAGCAGGATCTGTTTATCGAGATGCTGGACAGCCTGGGCGAGCAGACCGGACGGATGAAAGCGGAAGTAATCAATGAAAAAATTGCTTCCATGTCCTGTAAAGCGGCTGTTAAGGGCAACCATAAGATGACTGCCATGGAGGCAGAAAGCCTGATAGCCGAGCTTCTCACCTTAGAAAATCCATACAACTGTCCTCATGGAAGGCCTACGATTATTTCCATGACCAAGGTAGAGATGGAAAAAAAATTCAAGCGTATTGTTTAAGAAGGGAAAGGTTCCTATGAAAAAACCACTCATAATATTAACCGGTCCCACAGCCGTTGGAAAAACCGAGCTCTCCATTGCCCTGGCAAAAGAAGTGAACGGTGAGATTATCTCTGCCGACTCTATGCAGGTATACCGGGGAATGGACATTGGCTCTGCAAAAATTAAGCCCTCTGAAATGGAAGGCGTCCCACATTATCTGATCGATGAATTTGACCCGGATGAAGAATTTCATGTAGTCAGGTTCCAGGAATATGCAAAAAAGTATATGCAGCAGATCTGGGAAAAGGGAAAAATCCCCATTCTAACAGGGGGAACCGGCTTTTATATTCAGGCAGTTTTATATGACATTGACTTTACGGAGACAAGCGAAAACAGTGCCTACCGCCAGGAGCTGGAGGAACTGGCTGCCACAAAGGGAAGTGCATTTCTCCATGAACAACTGCAGATTGCCGATCCCAAATCCGCTCTTGAGATTCATCCAAACAACGTAAAACGGGTGATACGGGCACTGGAATTTTTCCATGATACCGGTCAGCAGATCTCCCTGCACAATGAGCAGGAGCGCCAAAAAGAATCCCCTTATCAATTTGCATACTTCGTTCTGAATGATGTTCGCTCAAACCTGTATGAACGAATTAATCTGAGAATAGACCGCATGCTGGAAGAGGGGCTTTTAGATGAAGTTGCACAGTTAAAAGAAAAAGGCTATACCAAAGACATGGTGTCCATGCAGGGGCTTGGCTACAAAGAAATCCTGGATTATCTGGAAGGAAACTGCACCCTGGAAGAAGCCGTTTATATCTTAAAACGGGATACCAGACATTTTGCCAAGCGCCAGATAACCTGGTTTAAACGGGAAAAAGATGTTATCTGGATGGATAAAGACCATTTTGCTTATAATAATACGGAGATACTCCAAGCTATGCTGAGCATTTTAAAAGAGAAAAATATATATGCTGTGAGAGGAAATTATGAATAATAACACAATAGAAGAGATGTATGAGACACTTGGGATTCAAAAGGATGTATTCACATACGGAAAAGAAATCGAATCCAGTCTCAAAGAACGTTTTGAAAAAATAGATGAAACCGTAGAATTTAACCAGTTAAAAGTTATCCGTGCACTGCAGCAGAACCGCGTGTGTGCGGAACATTTCACCTCCAGTACCGGATATGGATATAACGATGCAGGCAGAGAGACATTAGAGGCCGTCTATGCCAGCGTTTTTCATACGGAAGCAGCTCTGGTGCGACCTCAGATTACCTGTGGCACACACGCACTGGCTGTCGCGCTTTCCGGAAATTTAAGACCCGGGGATGAACTGGTATCTATTTCAGGAAAACCTTATGACACCTTAGAAGAAGTCATTGGCATCCGCCCTTCCTGCGGATCTCTTGCAGAATATGGGGTAACCTATAAACAGGTGGATCTTTTGGAAGACGGAAGTTTTGATTATGAAAAGATAAAAGAAACGCTGAGCCAAAAGACTAAAATGATTGAGATCCAGCGTTCAAAAGGCTATCAGACCCGTCCAACCCTCTCGGTTGCCGCTATCGGCGAAGCCATTGCATTTGTAAAATCCATCAATCCTGACATCATCTGTATGGTGGATAACTGTTACGGTGAATTTGTAGAGTGCATGGAGCCTTCTGACGTAGGAGCGGATATGGTCGTGGGATCACTGATTAAAAATCCGGGCGGGGGACTGGCTCCCATAGGCGGTTACATTGCAGGGACTGAAAAATGCATTGAAAATGCTTCTTATCGACTGACTTCTCCGGGTCTTGGCAGGGAAGTAGGCGCCACATTAGGTATTATGCAGTCCTTTTACCAGGGGCTGTTCCTGGCACCAACCGTAGTTGGCGGAGCATTAAAGGGTGCCATTTTTGCTGCAAATATTTATGAAAAACTGGGATTTAAGGTCGTACCTAATGGACAGGAAAGCCGGCACGATATCATCCAGGCAGTAGAATTTGGTTTCCCTGAGGGCGTTATTGCTTTTTGTGAAGGCATTCAGGCTGCCGCACCGGTAGACAGCTATGTGACACCGGAGCCCTGGGCTATGCCGGGATATGACAGTGATGTCATCATGGCTGCAGGAGCCTTTATTCAGGGTTCCTCTATAGAGTTAAGTGCAGACGGTCCGATTAAACCGCCCTATGCCGTTTATTTCCAGGGCGGACTCACCTGGCAGCATGCCAAACTGGGTATCTTAAAATCCCTTCAGCGGCTGATCGAGAAGAATTTAGTAAAACTTCCATAACCGGAAGATAGGAGTGAACGTATCATGAAAAAGGTTTTCGTCATCGGTGCCGGCGCTTCCGGTCTGATTGCAGCCATTACAGCTGCCAGAAACGGCGCATCCGTCACCATCCTGGAAGGGATGGAAAAACCAGGCAAAAAACTGCTGACAACCGGAAACGGAAAATGCAATCTCACCAATACCAACATGTCAGATCCAAATGTCTACCGTTCCAATACCCCGGAATTTGTCAGCCATATTCTGGAACAGTTCAGCGTATCGGATACCCTGGCATTTTTTGAAGATCTGGGACTTCTGCTAAAAGACCGGGGTGGATATATATACCCTTATGTAGAACAGGCATCTGCTGTTTTAGACCTTCTGTTAATGGAAGTAAAAAGGCTTTCCATAAAACTGAAATGCCTGGAGAAAGTAAAAGGGCTGTATTATGCTCGGGGAAACTGGCAGATCGAAACAGCAGGCTGGACCTATGCGGCTGATGCTGTTATCTTAAGCGCCGGCTCCAAAGCGGCACCCGTTACCGGTTCTGATGGAAGCGGCTATGATCTGGCAGAGATGGCAGGTCACAGGATTATTCCCCCTCTGCCTGCCCTGGTTCCGCTAAAAGTAAAAGGGGACTGGTTTAAAAGCCTCGCCGGGGTACGCAGTCAATCCTGTCTGACTCTTTATGTGGAACAAACGCCCATCATGACTGAATCCGGCGAATTACAATGGACCGATTACGGCATTTCCGGAATCGTAGTATTCCAGCTCAGCCGTTTTGCAGCCAGAGCCTTGTCAGCAAACAAAAATGTCCAGGTCAGTGTGGATCTGATGCCGGATTTCCAGACAGAAGAACTGATAAATTTATTAAAAAACCGCGCTCTGCAATATCCCAAACGAACCGTAGAAGAGAGTCTCACCGGTCTGTTAAACAAGAAAATCATTACCATGGTGCTAAAAAAGGCCAAAATAAAAAATACCAAGCCTGCAGATGCTGTTACAGCAGATGAAATCAAGGCACTTACCGGCTCTGTCAAAAGCAGTATGGCTGAGATCAGCGGTTTCCGGGATTTTTCCCAGGCTCAGGTATGCTCCGGCGGGGTTTCCGTACAGGAAGTAGACAATACCAGCCTGGAATCTAAAATCGCCCCCGGTCTTTTTCTAGCCGGAGAAATCCTGGATATTGACGGTGCCTGTGGAGGATACAATCTGCAGTGGGCATGGTCCAGCGGTTACACAGCAGGTCTGCACAGCACCTGTAATCATGAAACAGTAAAATAAGGTAAAAGAGCGTGTGACGTTCTATAGGAGGATATGAATGATTAGGATTCCGCAGATAAAATTACAGCCGGAACATACAAGAGAAGACCTGGCGCGGGCCGTCTGCAGAGAACTGAAAATAAAGGAAACAGATTTAAAAAGTTTCCATATTATAAAACGTTCCATAGATGCACGCAAGAAACCGGATATCAAATACAGCTATACCATCGATGCTGAAGTGGAAAAAGAGCATGTGGTCTTAAAAAAATGCAAAAACAGCCAGATTGTAAAATCTGCACCTGTTTCTTATCAAATTCCGTCTTGCGGAGAAGAAGCATTAAAGGACCGTCCGGTTATTGTGGGAATGGGACCTGCCGGATTGTTCTGCGGCCTGCTCCTTGCAAAGTGCGGCTACCGTCCACTGATCCTGGAACGGGGCGAAGATGTGGATGCACGCTCTAAGACAGTGGAAGGCTTCTGGAAAGGAAGTCCCTTAAAGCAGTCTTCCAACGTCCAGTTTGGAGAAGGCGGTGCCGGAACTTTTTCAGACGGAAAACTAAACACCATGGTTAAGGATCCAAAAGGAAGGGGACGCTATGTACTGGAAACATTTGTGGAGGCAGGTGCTGACAGCTCCATTCTATACCTGAACAAACCCCATATTGGAACGGATGTCCTTCGGGATGTAGTGAAAAATATGCGGTTGGAGATACAGCATCTGGGCGGAGAGGTACGGTTTGAAAGCCAGCTTACGGATCTTCAAGTCCGTGACGGCAGAATAGAGAGCATTTGCATAAATGACCAGGAGACCTTGCATACGGCAGTGGTAGTGCTGGCAATCGGTCACAGTGCAAGAGATACCTTTTCCATGCTGTCCCGAAAGCCCCTTGCCATGTCACCAAAATCTTTTGCTGTAGGGCTTCGGATTGAACATCCTCAGAGTATGATCAACCAGTCCCAATATGCCAGAACGGATTTAAAAACCCTGCCTGCAGCTGATTACAAGCTTACCAAAAAACTGGAGAACGGAAGGGGTGTCTATTCATTCTGTATGTGCCCCGGCGGCTACGTGGTAAATGCCTCATCTGAAAACGGCATGACTGCGGTTAACGGCATGAGTTATCAAAAAAGGGATGGAATAAATGCAAACAGTGCCATAGTGGTAACGGTCACTCCGGAAGATTACGAAGCGGTGGATTCACTAAGCGGTGTCAGATTTCAGCAGAATCTGGAGCAAAAGGCTTATGCGCTGTGTAATGGAAAAGTACCGGTGCAGCTGTTTGAGGACTTTGTAAAGCATCGCAGCAGCAACGGTCCCGGAGAGTATGCTCCGGCAATAAAAGGCGCATATGATTTTGGAAATTTAAGAGAATGCCTGCCCAAATTCCTGGGGGATTCCATCGAACAGGGTATTTTGGGCTTTGATCATATGATTAAGGGTTTTGCAAGAAAAGATGCCATTCTTTCAGGCATTGAGAGCCGGACGTCTTCTCCGCTTCGCATTACCAGAGATGATTTCTTTGAAAGTACCATAGCCGGATTATATCCCTGCGGCGAAGGTGCCGGTTATGCAGGCGGGATCACTAGTGCGGCAATGGATGGCTTAAAAGTAGCAGAGGCTGTTATTAAAAAATTCCATGCATTTTAGAACTCATTTAAGGACTTATTGAAAGACACATTCGAAGGCATCACAAAATTTTAAGATTAATAAGTGTGTACTTTGTCATCAATCTATGATAAAATGATGATTATTTATAGTCTTGTTTTGACAGGATAAATCCTGATTCAAGGCTTCCTGCCGGGAGAGCTTGAAAGGGAATACTATGAATGAATCTATTACAATGAAAGAATTACCTACAGATGACAGGCCATATGAAAAATGCCTTGCGATGGGTGCACAGGCGCTGTCAGACGCTGAACTTCTGGCAGTTATCTTAAGAACCGGATCCCAGGGGATTCAGGCACTGGAACTGGCACAGGAGGTTTTACAATGTTCAAAAGTAGAACATAACCTTTTAGGCCTCCATCACTTAAGCATTTCCGACCTTCGGAAGATGAAAGGCATCGGAAAAGTAAAAGCCATACAGATCAAGTGTATTGTAGAATTGTCCAGAAGAATTGCAAAATCTTCCGCAAAAGACAGCCTTTGCTTTACCAAACCGGAAACCATAGCAGATTATTATATGGAAGATTTCCGGCACTGTACCCAGGAACAGATGCTGATGCTGATGTTAAATACCAAAAGCAGGCTTCTGTGTGACCATATTATTTCAAAGGGTACGGTAAATGGTGCCCTGATTACACCCCGGGAGATTTATCTGGAAGCACTGCATCATCATGCAGTATTTATTATCCTTGTGCATAATCACCCAAGCGGTGATCCCTCTCCAAGCAGAGAGGATATCCTTTTAACCAAACGGATCCGGGATGCAGGTCTTCTGATCGGCATTGAACTGCTGGATCATATTATTATTGGTGATAAAAAGTATTTAAGCTTCAAAGAACGAGGACTTTTGTAACTATGAGGGAGAGAAGAAGCCATGTTATTAGGAATTGACCTTGGCACAGATACGATAAAGATATGTGATAAAAATAACAAAATAATGATTGCAGAAAAAAATATGATTGCAATCAGGGACGGGCTTCAGGTGATCGGCATCGGAGACGATGCATACGAAATGTATGAAAAGACACCTGTAAATGTACATGCCGGCTGTCCTATGATGCATGGTGCAATAGCCGATGCAAAAAATATGGAACTGCTGCTTGTAGGGCTTTTGCGGCGGTGTTCTTCCCTTTTACCGGTTCATCCAACGATTTATATTGCTGTTCCCAGTGATATCTCCGCAGTGGAAAAGCGGGCATATTACAATGTGCTGAGCGGTAATATCAAAGCAAAAAAAATCTGCCTGGTTGACAAAGGGGTCGCTGATGCTATAGGCATTGGACTTCCCATCGATGTGCCGGTTGGAAACATGATAGTAAATATGGGCGCCGATACAACTGATATCTCCGTATTAACCGGTGGGCAGATCCTGCTCAGTAAAATGCTCCAGTTCGGAGGCCGGAAGTTAGATGAAGACATCAGTACCATGGTACGGCGTATGTTCCAGCTGAACATTGGTATGCGAACGGCAGATAAACTGAAAAATGCCCTGGCTTACATCATAGATGGGCCGGCTGCTTCCCTTGAAGTATATGGTATCAGTACGGTGTCCGGATTGCCTAAAAGCGCTGTGATACCGTCTCTTTCTGTCAGCGTCTGTATCATGGAAACCATCGACAATATTGTCCAGAACATAAAAAGTACACTGAACCGCATTCCACCCCAGTTTCTGGCTGATATCCGGAAAAATGGCATTTATTTAAGCGGCGGTGTCTCCGGAATACCGAATCTGGCAGAATATATGAGAAGGGAACTGGAAGTCCCCATATATCTAGTCAGAGAACCTGTTACCAGTACACTTCGAGGACTTCTTGCTATCATGAACCACAAAGAATTAGAATCGTGTACGTATTCTTTAAAAGATTTAACAGGAAATACCATATAAAGAGGAATCGTTATGAAGAAAAAGAATTCGATAAAAAGCAAAGTAATATTACTGGTTCTTTCAGCTGTGTGCGGTGTTATGATCGTACTGTCTTTCACAGTAGATATGAGCAGCGGACCGCTGAAACAGGTGGGTGAATTTATCATTACGCCTCTGCAGAGCGGTATTAACCAGGTTGGTACCTGGATATCAGGAAAAGGGGATTATTTCCAGAATTCTGCAGACCTGGTTACCGAAAATAAATCCCTTCAGAAAAAAGTGGATGATCTGACCATTGAAAATACCCGTCTTATTCAGGATCAGGAAGAACTGAACCGTTTAAGAGATCTCTATGAACTGGATCACCAGTATGAAGACTATGAAAAAGTAGGCGCCAGAGTAATCGCAAAGCAAAGCGGCAACTGGTTCCATATGTTTACCATCGACAAGGGCAGCAATGACGGATTTGCAGTAGATATGAATGTCCTGGCAGGCGGCGGACTCGCCGGAATCATTACAGAAGTAGGTCCAAACTGGTCTACCGTCCGTTCTGTTATAGACGATTACAGCAATGTAAGCGCAATGGTTTCCCCTACCAATGAACAGTGTATTATTGCCGGTGACCTCAGACTGATCGACGAAGACAAGATAAACCTGATTAAATTAACGGATACCGACAACAAAGTCAGCGTTGGAGATAAAGTAGTTACTTCCAATGTCAGCAGCAAATTTTTGCCCGGCATTTTAATTGGTTATATCAGTGAGATCAATAACGATTCGAACCACCTGACTAAATCCGGATATATTTCGCCGGCTGTTGATTTTAAAGATATCCAGGAAGTTCTGGTCATCAAAACTTTAAAGCAGCAGATTGAAACTACAGAGACAGAACCCAAGCAGACGGAAGCCAAAGGACTGGACGAAACCGGTGGCAGCGAAAGTGAAACATCATCTGAGACGGAGACACAGTCCACCGAAGCACCGAAGACAGCTGAGTAACATACAGATAGGAGATAAGATATGAAAAGCAAGGTGATACTTTTTTTTGTGCTGTTAATATGTGTTATTTTACAATGCACATTGCTGCCGGCACTTTCTATCGCTTCTATTACACCAAATTTACTGATTATTGTAACCGTATCCTTTGGGCTGATGAGAGGAAAACGTTCCGGACTGTGGATTGGATTTGTCTGCGGCCTTATGGCAGATCTTTTCTTTGGAGAAACAATGGGCTTCCGTGCCATTATCTATATGTTCATCGGATATCTGAATGGATACTGTTACCACATATTTTACGATGACGATATCAAAATGCCGGTTGTTTTAACTGCAGCCAGTGATCTGGCATATGGAATCCTTTTTTACGGCTTCCAGTTCCTGCTCCGGGGAAGAGTTGACTTCTTCTTCTACCTGAGGCGGATCATTATGCCGGAGGTCATCTATACCATTGTATTGACATTTCTGTGCTACCGTATATTATTATTTATCAACCGTAAACTGGAGAAGTCAGAACAGAGGAGTGTAAATAGTTTTGTTTAAGTATGTAAAAGATACCATTTCAAAAGCAGCAAAGTCCCGTATGGTAATACTGGTCGTTGTATTCCTGATACTTGCATTTATTCTGGTATACCGGCTGTTCACCCTGCAGATTGTAGAAGGTGAAAGTTACCTGAACGACTTTACCATGCAGATTGAAAAAGAGAGAACTTTAAAAAGTACCCGTGGAATCATCACAGACCGAAACGGAAAATTGCTGGCTTATAATAAGCTTGCCCATTCGGTTACATTCGAAGATACCGGTGCTTACGATAATCTTACCATGCATGAAAAAAATCTGGCTTTAAATGGCAGTATGTATGGTATATTAAAGATTCTTGAAAAAAATGGAGATAAAGTAACAGATAATTTTGGAATTACCCTGAACAGTGCCGGAGAATATCAATTTGTCTCCAGCGGCACATCCCTGCTTCGATTCAAAGCAGATATCTATGGACAGGCTTATATTGAAAACCTGACGGAAGCGCAGACCAATGCATCTGCTTCCCAGATGATGGATGATCTCTGTGCAGAGAAAGGATATGGGGTACTTTCCAAAGAAAACACAAAAGAAGAACTCGCTAAATATGGTCTCCCGGATACGTTAACAAAAGAGGAAACTCTCAGTATTGTTACAATGAGAAGTAAAATAGCTGCAAACAGCTTCCAGAAATATTTAGCTGCAACCCTGGCTACCAATATCAGTGACTCATCCATGTCTACCATTATGGAAAGCAAAGATATCTATCCCGGGGTGGATGTGGTAGATGATACGATTCGTGTCTATGACAACAGCATCTATTTTGCACCGATCATCGGTTACACCGGACAGATCTCTTCCGAAGAACTGAATGAGTTAAATAAAGACAGCGAAGTATATAACCAAAATGACATCGTTGGTAAAATCGGACTGGAACAGGTCTATGAAGACCAGCTTCAGGGATTAAAGGGTTCTGAAAGAGTATATGTAAACAACCTTGGAAAGATTCTTAAAAAAGATAACCGTGTTGAACCCCAGGCCGGAAATAACATTCAGCTGACACTTGATACCGATTACCAGATTGCTGCATACCGGATTCTGGAGCAGTATATAGCAGGTATTGTCTATACGATGCTGATTGATGCGAAAGAAGTGAATATCGAGGATTATGCTACCACTGATGATATCAAAATTCCTGTATACGACGTATATTACGCACTGTTTGAAAACAATGTTCTGGACGTAAATCACATTTCATCAGAAGATGCCACCTCAACAGAAAAGCGGGTATACCAGCAATTTTTAAATGAACAGTCCAATGTCTTTGCTGCTATTAAATCAGAATTGACGTCGGATTCCCCGGCAGCATATAAAGATCTGGGAAAAGATATGCAGGCCTATATGACGTATGTTGTTAATAATATGCTGATAGATGGAACCGGTATTTTGCAAAAAGATGCCATTGATAAATCCGATGAAACTTATCTGGCATGGACAAATGACGGAAGCATCAGTCTCCAAGAGTTTTTAACTTATGCAATTTCCAAAAACTGGGTTGATATATCCAAAGTACCGGTAGACACGGAATATCTGGATTCCAAGGAAGTATACAGCGCATTATCTGACTATATTGCACAATATTTATCCACGGATACGCATTTCAGTAAAAAAATCTATCGCTATATGATAGAATCCGATACGTTAAGTGCTACGGATGTCTGCCTGCTGCTTTTTGACCAGGGTGTCATTAAGATGAATGAGGAAGATTATAACTCCCTTGCATCGGGAAGCCTGACTGCATTCGACTTTATACATGCCAAGATTTACAGTCTGGAACTTACCCCTGCACAGTTGGCATTGGATCCATGTTCCGGCTCTCTGGTAATAAATAATCCAAATACGGGAGAAGTACTTGCCTGTGTGACTTATCCGAGTTATGATAATAACAGACTGGCAAATGATATGGACTCCGACTACTATGCAAAACTGGCAACTGATTTATCCAGCCCGTTTTATAATAAGGCGACCCAGGAAATTACAGCTCCCGGTTCTACTTATAAGATGGTTACGGCTGCAGCCGGTGTAACAGAAGGTGTTATTGGAATTTATGATACGATTAATTGTACTGGTACCTTTGACTTAGTAGACCCGCCGATCAATTGCTGGAATAAATTCGGACATGGTGCAGAATCCTTAGTTACCGCTCTGCGTGACTCCTGTAACTTTTATTTTAACACGATTGGTTATACGTTAGGTGATGTAGGTGCAGAAGACGGCAAAGCAGTAGATGAAGTCGGTATAGAAAAACTCGCTAAATATGCAGAAATGTTCGGTTTCGATGCCCCTACCGGAATTGAGATCGGAGAAACAGATCCTCATATTTCCGACAATGGTATGGCACCATCCGCTATGGGTCAGGGTACCAATGCCTTTACAACTTCACAGCTCTCCAGATATGTAGCAACAATCGCAAATGGAGGAACCTGTTACGATCTGACATTACTGGATAAAATATCCGATTCCGATAATCGGGTACTGGAAGAGAAAAAACCAAAAGTTCATAACAACGTAGAGTTAGATTCTGAACTCTGGAGTGCTATTCACACTGGTATGAACGAGATGGTGAAATCAAATAATATCTTAAAGAACATCAAAACAGATATGGCAGGTAAAACCGGTACGGCGCAGGAAACAGGCGTACCCAGCCATGCTCTCTTCGTAGGGTATGCACCATACGATAACCCGGAAATTGCCATCGCTGTACGAATTACCAATGGTTACACCTCTACCAATGCAGCATCTGTTGCAGGGGATATGGTAAACTATATATTTAAGAACAAAGAAGCAGATGAAATTATACCTGGACATGCAATTCAGGTAGACGCAAACACACAGAGATTCGACTAACATCAATCCGTCAGGCAGGGTGCAGTGGAACTTCCATTACACCGCCTGATTTGATCAGTATCCCGGACTTTTTAAGGTACTGTACGATGTCAGGGCGTGACTTAAGCAATATATAGTCACGTTCTGGGGTTGAAAGAAAATTGAGAAATGAAAGGACGCCACGCTGTGCTTCTTTCAACCTATTTTATTTGTGGCAGCATTGCAGGCTTGCCTGCAATATGCGATGGGTATCACTATGAATCAAAGTTCCGTCATTATTAAAAGCAATAAGTATGGTCTTATTGTAATACTGGATGATAAACTTCCCTTTGATGAATTGCTTCAGGCAGTCGCAGATAAATTCCAGGAATCCACAAATTTTTTCCAGGATGCTAAAATGGCGATCACTTTCCGGGGGAGAGTACTTACAAAACAGCAGGAGAAAGATATGGTATCTGCCATTGTAAATAATTCAAGGATCCATATCCTATGTGTGGTAGACGAAAGAAAAGATGATGAAGAGTACTATAAGAATGCCGTCACTACTGCTATGGAAGAGTTGGACAGGCGTGACGGACAGTTCTATAAAGGCACACTGCGGGCAGGACAGGTACTGGAGGCAGAGACAAGCATCATTATCCTTGGAGATGTCAATCCCGGGGGAATCGTTACTTCCAAAGGCAATATTGTCGTACTTGGATCCTGCCGTGGCAATGTGTATGCAGGTGCCAGCGGCAATCGGGAATGCTTTGTCGCCGCACTTGTGATGAAGCCAAACCAGATTCGCATTGCCGATAAAATCGCGCGAAGCGCAATCACAAAAAAAGTGGATACCGGGGAATATGCCATCGATCCCAAGATAGCTTACATAAAAGATGATCACATCTTTGTTAAAAACATATCTCAGGATGCATTAAATGACATCTCCCTTTAACAGCAGATTGAAATCAAATACCCCAGATTTTTTAGGGTAATGAAAGCTAAACAGCGAATAAAAACACACCAGATAACGAAAATAAATAGTGTTATTTTGGAGGATATAGCATGAGTGAAGTAATTGTAATAACGTCCGGAAAGGGCGGCGTTGGTAAAACAACCGCTACAGCCAACATCGGTACAGGGTTGGCGAAATTAAATAAAAAGGTCGTATTGGTGGACACAGATATCGGTCTTCGGAATCTGGATGTTGTCATGGGACTGGAGAACCGGATTGTCTACAATCTCGTGGATGTAGTAGAAGGAAACTGCCGTTTAAAACAGGCACTGATCAAAGATAAACGGTATCCCAACCTGTATTTGCTGCCATCAGCTCAGACCCGGGATAAATCCGCAGTCACTCCGGAACAGATGGTAAAACTCACAGAAGATCTGAAAGAACATTTTGATTATATCCTGCTGGATTGTCCGGCCGGAATTGAACAGGGCTTTCGTAACGCCATTGCAGGCGCTGACAGAGCCATCGTAGTAACCACACCAGAAGTATCCGCCATTCGGGATGCTGACCGCATTATCGGGCTTCTGGAAGCCGCCGATATCAGAGACATCGATTTATTAATAAATCGTCTGAGAATGGACATGATTAAAAGAGGAGATATGATGTCGGTAGAAGATGTGATCGATATCCTCGCCGTAAATCTGATCGGTTCCATTTTAGACGAAGAAAGCATAGTGATTGCCACCAATCAGGGAGAACCTCTGGCTGGGAACGATACCCGTGCAGGACAGGAATTTTTAAGTATCAGCCGTCGCATTACCGGGGAAACTGTTCCCATGACGGATTTAACGAAGACAACCACGTTCTTTTCCAGATTTTCCAATATTTTTAAGAAAAACTGAGAGGAGCCGGCATGATAAATTTCCATGGATTTCGAAAAACATGTTCTAAAGATGTAGCCAGAGACCGGCTGAAGCTCCTGTTAACCAGTGAGCGGCTGGATTGTTCTGCTGAAAATATGGCACTGATGAAAAAAGACCTGATTAAGGTAATACAAAAATACATGGACATTGATGATGAAAGCATGGATATACATATTGACGTGATAAATGAGATAGAACAGGGTGCAGGGAATGTTAAAACAATACAAATTAAAGGATTATAAATTTAGATTAGTTATATGGGTAACGGCACTGTCCATTCTGGGCGTGATGGTAGTTGGAAGCGCACAGGAGGATTTAATGTCCAAGCAGATCCTGGGTCTGATTCTTGGTCTTGTCTGTATGGTCATCATTTCCTTGATTGACTATACCTGGATTATGAATTTTTACTGGATCGCCTATATTGGCGGCGTTATCCTGATGGCACTTCTACCCGTTCTGGGCAGAGAAGTAAACGGTGCACAGCGCTGGATCGTAATCGGAGGACTTCAGTTCCAGCCATCCGATCTTGTAAAAATTATATTAATTATATTTTTTGCCAAATTTCTTTCTAAATATGAAGAAAAACTGAATAGCCCAAAGATTATATTACCGGCATTGGTACTGCTGGCAATCCCATGGTATCTGATCTACCGCCAGCCAAATCTTTCAACGAGTATTCTGGTTGTTTTAATTTTTTCTACAATGATGTTCGTTGCGGGGTTGAGTTATAAAATCATTGGTGGTATTATAGTAGTAGCTGTTCCGGCAGCAGTGTTATTTTTCAGCATTATACTACAGCCAAACCAGACGTTGCTGCAGGGCTATCAGGCAGGACGTATCCTGGCATGGTTAAAACCGGAAGAGTATCCCGAGCTGGCATACCAGCAGATGAATTCCGTTATTGCCATTGGCTCAGGCCAGCTCTATGGAAAAGGATTGGATACCAATCTGGTTTCATCCGTAAAAAACGGAAACTTTATCGCAGAGCCCCAGACAGACTTTATCTTTGCCGTTGCTGGAGAAGAATTAGGCTTTCTGGGATGTTGTATCATAATCATTCTGGAACTTTTGATTGCGGTAGAATGTATCCGTATTGGTAAAAAAGCAAGGGATTTAGCCGGAACCTTAGTGTGCTGTGGTATGGGAGCACTCATATTCTTACAGACATTCATCAATATCTGTGTAACAACGAGAATATTGCCAAATACCGGTCTGCCGCTGCCTTTTGTAAGTGCAGGTCTGACTTCGCTGGTTACGCTTTTTATAGGTATCGGAATTGTCTTGAATATTGGACTTCAGGTCCGAAAATATTAACGGAGGGAAATTACAATGAATATTGGCTTAATTGCACATGATTCCAAGAAAAAACTTATGCAAAATTTTTGTATCGCCTATCGGGGGATTTTAGTAAAAAATGACTTATACGCAACAGGAACCACCGGAAGGCTGATTGAGGAGGTTACCTCTTTAAATATCCATAAATATCTGGCGGGACATCTGGGCGGAGAGCAGCAGATGGGCGCACAGATCGAAAATAACCAGATCGATCTGGTAATCTTTTTAAGAGACCCCCTGTCTCCTAAAAAACATGAGCCGGATGTAAAAAATATTTTCCGCTTATGTGACACCCATAACATCCCTCTTGCAACGAATCTTGCAACTGCGGAACTATTGATTAAATCTTTAGACAGAGGAGATTTAGAGTGGCGTGAAATGTACAAGTAATAAACAATTAACTCCAAGAGAATTACGGCATCAGCAGCAGAACAAGCAAACCATGAAATCCGTAATCACATTTAGTGTTTTACTGGTTATTTTACTTGTAATACTGGGCTTTTTGGCATATTTTTTTCTTATAAAAGGCCAGAAGGATGCTGAACTGGTGATGCCTTTTGACCGTAACCAGGTGACACTTGGGTTACAGCGGGAAGAGGGGCAGACAACAAATTATGCAGCACCCTTTACACAGGATCTATGCGTCACCGGCGCGGATGTACCAATGGAAGGCCTGAATTTAACCTCCAAAGGTGCCGGATTGTTTGATCTGACCAATCATCAGGTTATGTATTCCAAAGATGTCCATGAACGACTCTATCCAGCCAGCCTGACCAAGATTATGACAGCACTTGTTGCTTTGAAATACGGGAACTTAGATGATGTAATAACCGTTGATGAAAGTGCTCTTGATATTGATCCGGAATCCTCCGTCTGTTATCTGCAGCTCGGGGATAAATACACCTTAAGACAGCTTCTCTACGGTCTTCTCATCGCATCAGGAAACGATGCCAGTGTGGCAATCGCAGAACACGTCGGCGGAAGTGTAGAAGAGTTTGTACAGATGATGAACCAGGAAGCCTATGACATCGGTGCTACCAATACACATTTTACCAATCCCCACGGATTACAGGACCAGGAACATTATACTACTATTTACGATGTATATCTCATGTTCCAGGAAGCACTGAAATACGATGATTTCTGTGATATTATCAATCAGAAGAGTTACGTTGCCAAGTTTAAGCTGGCTGATGACACAGAAGTGGAACGTGTATGGGATGCTACCAACCATTACTTTATGAAACTGGCACAGGCACCGGAAGGAGTCACTGTATTCGGAGGAAAAACAGGTACTACGGACGAAGCCGGAGCATGTCTTGCACTGATGAGTAAAGACCCGTACGGAAACCCATTTATTTCAATAATTATGGGAGCAGAGACCAAAGATCAGCTATATATTGAAATGAATGATTTATTGTCTAAAATAAACAAATAGAGGTTGTAATTTCAAAACTTATGCAGTATAATTGTACATATAAAATCGTGCATGAAGAAACTGAAGGAGGAGATTACAATGATACAGATAATCGCAGGCCAAAAAGGAAAAGGCAAGACAAAGTTATTACTCGACAAGGTGAATGCTGAAATCAAGTCCGTACATGGTAATATTGTCTATTTAGACAAAAGTGCTAAGCATATGTATGAATTAAACAATAAAGTACGTTTAATTAATACAGCCGAGTATTCCATCACGAATTGTGATGAATTCGTAGGATTTATTTATGGGATTATATCTCAGGATAACGATTTAGAACAGATGTATTTAGATAGTTTCTTAAAGATTGCAAAATTGGAAAATGATGATATTACAGAGACGCTTCAAAAACTGGAACGTATTGGAGATACTTACAACATCACGTTTGTGCTGAGTGTATCTGTGGATGCTGATGATTTGCCGGAAGATGCAAAATCAAAAGTTATCGCTTCCCTGTAATACATAGAACGAATATAAGGCTGGGTCCTTTTTTGGATACCCAGCCTTTTTTGCGGCATGTAACGATTAATCTCTGCCCATTTGACCGATGCGGCCGTAGATACTAATCATATATAATCCCGCAAGCCCAACCAGAGCATAAACAATTCTTGAAATCCAGCTCATATTGCCGAATAAAAAGGCTACGAGGTCGAATTTGAAGAATCCGATTAATCCCCAATTGATTGCGCCAATGACCACAAGTGTCAATGAAGTATAATCTAACCATTTAGAATTCATTTGCTTTTTACCTCCTTATAGTGGTTATTTTCTATTTTTTCCATTTTACTAAATTTTATACAAAAATCTAGGTTGTCCAATCGAAATGAACGTGGTAAAATGTTCGGGAAGGGAGGCTACAATGTTGCCTATTAAGAAAAAAAGTAAAAAAATTACGAAAATGAAGCGTTTTCCTCTATTTAATATCGGTACTTTGATGTTTGGAATCGTTTTTGTATATATGATCATCTGTATGGTGATGTATCTGACCAGTACCCATGTAACTGCCTATGAAGTAACAGCAGGCCCGCTGTCAGGAAACTACAGGTTCAGCGCCCTTGCATTAAAATCCGAAAAAATTGTTACAGCCGAACAAGCCGGCAATATTAATTATTATGCCCGGGAAGGCTCAAAAGTAGGCGCCGGAAACAGCGTTTATTCCATTGGCGGAGCAATTCAGGCAACCACGCCTGCCACAACTCCGGCTACAACCGAGTCTGCGCAAACATCAGAAGCAGCAACCACTGCAGATGGACAGACAGAGTCATCATCCGGCACCGAGACATCAGAAGCAGCCCAGACACCGGCAGAGACAGAAGCAGCTGATTATCTGGACAGTAAAAGCTTATCAAAAGTACGCAGCAATATGGCAAACTTTTCTACTGGGTTTGACGAAATGTCCTTTCAGAATGTCTACAATTTTAAGGCAGATACCGAAAGTACGGTATTAGAGCTGGCAAATGAAAAAGCGTTATCTGACCTTGAGAATTCAAGCGGTCAGATATCAGTTCTGGGCAGCCTCTATCAGGCTCCTCAGGAGGGAATTGTGGTATATGCTGTGGATGATTATGAGAATATGACAGCAGAGGATATAAAACCCGAATCATTCGACCAGAAGAATTATCACAAACAGAATCTCCGCCTGAATAAATCCGTGAAAACAGGAGATGCCGTATATAAACTGGTAACTGATGAGAACTGGTCTCTGATCATCCCACTGGATAAAAAGCTGCTAACAGAGCTCTCCAATAATTCGACCGTACGTTTCCGCTTCCTGAAAGATGGTACCTCCTTTAATGCCGATTTCTCTATTATCCAGAATGGTGAAAATTACTATGGAAAGCTGGACATCAGTAATTCTGTGATTCGCTACGCAGGAGAACGCTTTGTAGATATCGAACTGGTGTTAAACAGAGAGACCGGACTGAAGATACCCAAAAGTGCAATTGCTGAAAAACAGTTCTTTAAAATACCAAAAGAATTTGTCACAGAGAACGAAGAAAACGACAATGAAGTAAGTATTCTGAAAGAGAGCGTGGGAAAAGACGGAAAAACCGTAACGAAATACATAACAGCAACGGTTTATGAAAAAACGGATACGGAGTATTATGTAGGCACAACGCTTTTCAAAGTAGGAGACTATATCCTGAAGAAAGATTCTTCCAAAAAATATCAGGTATCCGGAACCGGAAGTCTGCAGGGCGTTTATAATATCAATAAAGGTTACGCCGTTTTCCGGGAAATTAAAATTATTGATGAAAATGAGGAATACTGTATTGTAGCAGCAGGGACCTCTTACGGTCTTTCTCAATATGACCGTATTGTGCTGAATGCAGATACCGTAAATGATGAAGATATTGTTTACTAAATAAACAGACAGTCCTTATAAAAGATAAGGATGAAAGATAAGAATATGATGTTGACAGAAGTATGAACAGAGAGATATTTTCTAGAACCAGGAGGAACCGGAGATGTTAAAAGAAAATTTATGTGATGTACAAAAACGGGTGGAAGCCGCATGCAAAAGGGCTGGAAGGGACAGCAGCGAAGTTACTTTGATTGCAGTCAGTAAAACAAAACCTGTATCTATGATCGAAGAGATTATGGCAGAAGGAGTCATTGATTTCGGTGAAAATAAACCCCAGGAGTTAAAAGATAAATACGAAGTTCTTCCAAAAAACCTGAAATGGCATATGATTGGACACCTCCAGAGAAACAAAGTAAAATATATTATCGATAAAGCCTGCATGATACATTCCGTGGACAGCTTACGGCTGGCCCAAACCATCCAGCAGGAGGCAGAGAAACTGAATCTTGTCATGCCTGTGCTGATTGAGGTAAATATTGCCAGGGAAGAGTCGAAATTTGGCGTATCCCCGGAAGAAGCGGAAGAATTGGTGCGCCAGGCGGCGAATCTCCCTAATCTCAGGGTGGAAGGTCTAATGACGATTGCACCTTTTGTCGAAAAAGCTGAACGAAACAGGGTATATTTTTCAAATTTAAGAAAATTATATGTTGACATAAAAAGCAAAAACATTGATAATGTTAATATGTGCAATTTGAGTATGGGCATGACTGGTGACTACGAAATTGCCATTGAGGAAGGTGCAACTCTGGTACGCGTTGGGACAGGCATCTTTGGTGAAAGAAATTACGTGAAATGATAAAACGATAGGAAGATAGGAGATTTATAATGAGTGTTTTGGATAAGTTCTTGAATGCAATGAAGTTAAATGACGACGATTACGACGATGATGATTTTTTAGATGATGAAATCGACGATTATGAGGAAGAACGTCCGAAAAAGCGTTTCTTTAATAAAATAGAAGAAGAAGACTATGATGACTATGACGATTATGATAACAGGTCCGCTCAGGTTCCAAAAATGAAGAGTCAAAATAAAGGGCCGCAGAAGGTGAAACCTGTTCATCAGCAGCAAAGCACAAGCAGTAAAGTATCCCCTATGCGTCCCAGAAAGACAGGGATTGGTATGGAAGTATGTGTAATTAAACCAAGGAGCATGGAAGATGCCAGAGAAATCACGGAGACACTTCTTGCAAGCTGCACAGTAGTATTAAATATGGAAGGATTAGATCTGGATATTGCCCAGAGAATCATAGACTTTGCTTCTGGCTCCTGTTATGCGATCAATGGAAATCTGCAGAAGATCAGCAATTACATTTTCATTATAACCCCATCGGGTGTAGATGTATCCGGTGATTTTCAGGAAATATTAAGCGGAGCATTTGACGTACCTTCTATTCACACAAATTATTAGGTTTCATTATGAATAAAGAAGAAGAATTATTTCAAAAGCGGCTGGTTGATCTGGCTGACCGGGCTTTATCGAAAGGTATCACGCTGTACAGTGATTTTATGAATCTGAATGAACTGAATATTTTTCATAGCTCTATCCAAAAGTTTTCCTATATCAACTGGAAAACTTTTGGTGGTTATGAACTCGCAGAGCGTCAGATGGCAGCCTTTATTCCTGATGCTTTTTCTTTGTGTCCGGAGGACGAAATACCGGATCATTTCCCGATTTCATGCCTGCAGATCGCACCGTTAAACCAGAAATTTGCGGATGTGCTGAATCACCGGGATTATTTAGGAGCCATATTGAATCTTGGAATAGAGCGAAGTAAAATAGGAGACATTCTGGTGACGGAACAGTCTGCCTATCTTTTTTGTTGTAAAGGAATGTCTGAATTTATATGCAAAGAACTGACCCGTATTAAGCATACGGTTATATCCTGTAAGCCAGTTCCCTTTTCAGAATTTGATTACAGTCCAAAAACAGAAATTATAAAGGGGTCGGTAGCTTCCATTCGTTTAGACGCCCTTCTGGCTCTTGCATTTAAAACCTCCAGAAGCAGTCTGGTATCTTTAATCGAAGCCGGAAAAATCTTTGTAAATGGTAAAATGATTACCTCCAATGGCTATACTTTAAAAGAGGGCGACTTGATATCAGCCAGAGGATACGGCCGCTTCCGGTATGCCAGCGAACTGTCACAGTCAAAAAAAGGGCGAACCTTTGTTGAAATCGAAAAATATATTTAGGAGAAACCATCTTATGAAATATACAGCAGAACATAAAAGCCTTCCGGTACATAAAGAAGGAAAAGAGATTTATCAGATACACTTTGAACATGACTTTGAAAAACTAGGAACTTATTTAACGGAACTGGATGTTCAAACCAGGAAACTCTGTATTGTAACGGATTCCAATGTTGGCGGGCTTTACGCCGCTGCCGTTACCTCCGTACTGGAAAAAGTGTGCGCTTCCGTTACGGTCTTTACCTTTCCGGCTGGGGAAGAAAATAAGACGCTGGACACCGTTCGGAATTTATATGAACATCTTATCTTAGAACATTTTGACCGGAAAGATATGCTGGTTGCTTTAGGCGGCGGCGTAGTGGGCGATCTCACCGGATACGCAGCAGCTACCTATCTGCGGGGTATATCCTTTATTCAGGTTCCCACTTCACTTTTAGCTCAGGTAGACAGCAGTATCGGCGGTAAAACCGGAGTGGATTTTGACCGTTATAAAAATATGGTAGGCGCTTTCCATCAGCCAAAAATGGTATACATGAATATGTCTGCACTGAAAACTCTGCCGGATGAACAGTTCTACTGCGGAATGGGTGAAATTCTAAAACACGGCTTAATCAAAGATGCCGGATATTACGAATGGGTCATAGAACGGATGAGCGAGATTACCGAACGGGACAGCCAGATACTTCAGGATATGGTAGAAATCAGCTGTAAGATCAAACGCCAGGTGGTAGAACAGGATCCCTATGAAAAAGGGGACCGTGCACTGTTAAACTTCGGACATACCATCGGACATGCCATTGAAAAGCTGAAAAATTTCGAATTGCTCCATGGTCAGTGCGTAGCCCTGGGTTATGTTGCGGCTGCTCATATCTCCTGGAGGCGGGATCTGCTCAGTACCGAAGAATTTTTTGAAATCCGGGATATGAATGTGGGATTTGATCTTCCGGTATCTTTTTCCGGTCTGGATTCCCATGAAATTCTGAAAGCAACAAAACTGGATAAAAAGATGGAAGCAGGGCAGATCAAGTTTATTTTATTAAAAGGAATTGGCAAAGCCTATATTGACAAAACAGTAACCGATGAAGAAATAATTGCTGCTGTAGACTTTTTAAATGCAGAAATAGAGGATGAAAATGAATAAAAATAACAAAAAATTAATATGCTGGGTAGTGGGCATTATCGCATTCGCTTTATTATTGGTGTTGGATCAATTCACCAAATCTCTGGCTGTATCCAATCTTGCCGGACAGGATCCCATCGTACTGATTCCAGGTGTCTTTGAACTGCAGTATCTGGAGAACCGGGGAGCTGCATTTGGCATGTTTCAAAACCAGAGATGGCTGTTTCTGATAATGGCTGTGATTATTTTAGCTTTTATCGGCTACTGTTTTCAGAAATTCCCAGTCAATAAGCATTATTTGTGGCTGCGCATTACCGCTGTCCTCCTTGGAGCAGGTGCAGTTGGAAATATGATCGATCGTGTTATGAATGGATTTGTAGTTGACTTTTTCTACTTTTCCCTCATTGACTTCCCGATCTTTAATGTAGCGGACTGCTATGTGGTTGTCTCCCTGATTCTGCTGATCATCCTGATCTTTTTCTACTACAAAGAAGAAGACTTTGCCTGTCTGGCCCTCCGGCAGAAAACCGAATCAAAAGAGGAGAACTAGATGGAAGCCATACATTTTACCGTATCTGCAGAAGATAACGGGGTACGGATTGACAAATACCTGTCGGATCATATGGAAGAAATGTCACGCTCTTATCTTCAGAAGCTTTTGAAATCTGAAGATGTCATCGTGAATGAAAAAGCAGTGAAAGCCAATTATAAGGTGGGTTCAGGGGATGTAATCAGCGTCTCTGTACCGGAACCGGAAGAAGTAAATATCCAGCCGGAAGATATTCCTTTGGACATATTATATGAAGACGAAGACCTCATTGTGGTAAATAAGCCAAAAGGCATGGTCGTACATCCCAGTGCAGGACATTACAGCCAAACCCTGGTCAATGCCCTGATGTACCACTGTCGTGATGAATTATCCGGAATCAACGGCGTTATGCGCCCTGGTATTGTGCACCGGATTGATATGAACACCACCGGTTCGCTGCTGGTATGCAAAAATGATTTTACGCACAATCATATTGCCGAACAGTTAAAAGAACATTCCATTAAACGGAAATACCGGGCAATCGTTCATGGTGTCCTAAAAGAAGATGACGGTGTAGTGGATACCCCCATCGGCAGGCACCCTACAGACCGAAAGAAGATGGCGGTAAACTATAAAAACGGCAAAGCAGCCCTCACCCATTACCATGTGTGCCAGCGCTTTTCCAATTTCACGTATATAGAATGCCAGCTGGAAACCGGACGTACCCATCAGATTCGTGTCCATATGAAAAGTATCGGACATCCGATTTTAGGGGACGATGTCTACGGCCCTGCAAAGTCTCCTTACCGCCTGGAAGGCCAGACGCTGCATGCCATGGTTCTGGGATTTATACATCCCAGAAAAAACTGTTATATGGAATTTTCCGCGCCTCTGCCGGAGTATTTTATAAATTTACTGAAAAAATTGGATTAGTTAAGTGAAATTAGTATACATTGTGCCAAAATTGTTTTATAATAGAGACATAAAGCAAAGGTAGAAAGGATGTGTTTTGTATGGCTTGTAAATCAATTATAACAATCGGAAGAGAATTTGGAAGTGGCGGTAAAGAAATTGGTATGAAGCTGGCAGACTCCTTAGGCATCAAGTGCTATGATAAGGAACTTCTGGACAGAGCAGCGAAAGACAGCGGCATCTGTCAGGAATTATTTGAAAATCATGATGAGAAACCAACGAACAGTTTCTTATATTCACTGGTTATGGATACTTATTCCATGGGATATTCATCAGCAGCATTCTCAGATATGCCAATTAACCACAAAGTATTTTTGGCACAGTTCAATGCTATTAAAGATATCGCCAAAGAAGGTCCATGTGTAATCGTCGGCCGTTGCGCAGACTATGCATTAGCGGATTTCCCGGATTGTATCAACGTCTTTATTCATGCAAGTATGGAACAAAAAATGAATCGAATTGCTAAAAAATATGATCTGACAAATGCAAAAGCAAAAGATATGATTATCAAAACAGATAAAAAACGTGCCAGCTATTACAATTACTTCTCCAGTAAAAAGTGGGGAGAAGCAACGGGTTATCATCTTTTCATAGACAGTGGTTTTCTTGGTATTGACGGCACCGTTGAAGAGCTTTTAAGCTTTGTCAAAATCAAAGAAAGCAGAGCTTAAACCAGAAAGGGCACCACGTAAGATGAAATTTGTAATTCAAAGAGTAACAGATGCCTGCGTAAAAGTTGATTCCCAAGTCATAGGATCCATCCAAAAAGGTTTCCTCGTCCTAATTGGCATCAGCCAGACAGACAGCCTGGAAACAGCGGATGCACTGGTAAAGAAAATGACGGGACTTCGCATTTTTGAAGATGCAAACGGCAAAACCAATCTGTCTTTAAAGGATGTGGGTGGAAGCCTGCTGCTGATTTCACAATTTACGCTATACGCAAACTGTAAGAAGGGCAACCGCCCGAGTTTCATAGAAGCCGGAGAACCGAAGATGGCAGAAGAGTTGTATGAATACATCATTGCAGAATGTAAAAAGCAGGTTCCAAATGTCCAAAAAGGAAGTTTTGGAGCTGACATGAAAGTTGAGTTATGTAATGATGGACCATTTACGATCATCTTAGAATCCTGACTTCAAAGCTGTAGGAGTGCCCGAAGTTTACATAACAATATTACGTAAACTTCGGGCTTCCTTTTACATTTTAATAAGACAAGGAGATTGAAATGCACCCTGTAGATTTTTATGCTAAAGGTATTATTATGGGTATCGGCAGTTTCATGGAAGCTGTCTGGGAGATTAATTTAGTTACCGAGCAAGTATATATCTGGAGTGAAAAAGTTCTGTCGGACCGTACAAACCAGATCCTTCCATATGACGAACTGTTTTCGTTCTTCCTGTCTAATTATATCTGTGAACCCGACCATAAGGTCTGGAAACAGTATATGTCTTTGGATGTTTTGAATGACCTTATAGAAAGCGGTAAAAAAAACTGCAGCTTTGAAATACGAATCTTAGGAGAACCTCTGGGTGTGGAATGGTACGAGATCTTCTGTACGGTAATTTCCAATGAGGAATCGGCTAATAAAAATATTGTGATGTGCTTCAGAAATATAAGCGATAAAAAAAGATCCGCCATTATCGAAACGGCGGTCCAGTCCGAATATGATTATGTCATTTACCTGGAAGCAGATGATAATTCTTACGTGATGTATTCCTCTAATGAGACTTCCGGTACGCCGCTTCCTCCCGCCGCCCGCAATGATTATACCTTAGAAATGATGGCTTATAATACGCAGTTCTGCACGCCGGATGAAGGCATACGGCTGAACAACTGTATGCAGCTTGAAAATGTATTAAAAAATGTAAGAGAAGACGGTGAATATATCCTCTATGCTAAGATGTGGGAAAATGATCAGCTGAGAGATAAAAAGCTACGTTTCAGCTTTTTTGATAAAGAAAAAAACATTCTGCTTTTAACAAGAACAGATATCACCGAGATCCGGGAAGAAAAGCGGCAGAAAGCGCTGCTGCAGGACGCATTGCATGCCGCAAATGCAGCAAATCAGGCAAAATCTGAATTTTTATCCCGTATGAGCCACGATATCAGAACGCCAATGAATGCCATCATCGGTATGACGGCGATTGCAGGTGCACATATAGATGAAAAAGAACGCATTTTAGACTGCCTGGGTAAGATTACCCTTTCCTCAAAGCTGCTGTTAAGTCTGATTAACGAAGTACTGGATATGTCCAAGATTGAAAGCGGGCGAATTGTGCTTGCGGAAGAGGAAGCCAACTTAAGCGATTTGCTGCAAAATCTAATGGCAATGGTGCAATCGGATATTGCAGCAAAAGAACACATCCTGGATGTTCATCTGTATTCCATCCGGCATGAGGATGTTATCTGTGACACCCAGAGAATCCAACAGTTATTGATGAATCTTCTCTCCAATGCAATAAAATATACCCCCCAGAAAGGGCATCTTTTATTAGAGATTAGAGAACTGCCATCTCAGATTAAAAATTATGGCTGTTATGAATTTATTTTTGAAGATAACGGAATCGGTATGAAACCTGAATTTACAGATCGAATCTTTGAACCCTTTGAGCGGGCAGATGATCAGGCCATCCGGGAAATACAGGGAACCGGGCTTGGTATGGCAATCAGCAAAAATATTGTCCATATGATGGATGGCGATATTCAGGTAGATAGTACCTACGGCAAAGGTTCAAGGTTCACCGTGAAAATTCATCTGCAATATAAAGAATCTGAAAACTGTGACACCATCCAGGATCTGAATGACCTGCCAGTGCTGGTTGTAGATGATGACCAGATCGTATGTGAAACCACCTGCAGCTGTCTGAACGAAATCGGGCTGAACAGTGAATGGGTCTTATCCGGTGAGGAAGCGGTCGTAAAAACCCAAGAGCTTCAATTGCGAAAAGAAAGTTATTTTGCAATTATCCTGGATCTGAATATGCCTGGGATAAACGGAATCGAAACTGCAAGGCGTATCCGCAAAATAGCAGGTCCGGACGTCACCATTATATTATTATCTGCCTACGACTGGTCGGAATACGAGTCACAGGCACTCAGTGCCGGCGTTGACGGTTTTATTTTAAAGCCGTTATTTAAGTCCCGCCTGATTTATATGTTGAAAAAATTTGTCCAAAAAGATAAAATAGAAGAGAAAATCTCTGCCACTTCCATCGGAAGCGAATTTTTCCCTGGGAAACGCATTCTTTTGGCAGAAGACAATGAACTGAACCGTGAAATTGCAATGGAAATACTTGGCAGCACCGGCATTGAGGTGGAACCGGCAGTAAATGGAAGAGAAGCATTGGACAAGTTTCAGAATTCTATACCCGGATATTATAACCTGATCTTTATGGATATACAGATGCCGGTAATGAACGGTTACGAAACAACCAGGAGCATCCGGGCACTGTCCCACACAGATGCAAAAACGATACCCATTATCGCCATGACTGCAAATGCATTTGCAAGAGACGTAGACATGGCATTACAATCCGGTATGAATTATCATCTGGCTAAGCCCCTTGACATACCGCAAATTATGAATATTTTAAATAAATGGCTGTAAACAATATGAATAGCATACATTAGGAGGTTTCAATTGAAAAAAAATACAAATACAGGCAGCGTAAAAATTATCCCGCTGGGAGGCTTTGATAAAATAGGTATGAATATTACCGCATTTGAATACGAGGACAGTATCATCGTCGTAGACTGCGGAATTTCGTTTCCGGATGAAGAAATGCTTGGCATTGACAAAGTAATTCCGGATGTCACTTATCTAATCGAGAACAAGGATAAAGTAAAGGGATTTGTTATTACTCATGGTCACGAAGACCATATTGGGGCTCTGCCATATATCCTGCCCCAGATCAATATACCGATTTACGCAACCCAGCTTACAATGGGATTAATCGAACATAAGCTGGAAGAGGCGCATTTAATGAAAAACACCCGCCGGAAAGTGGTAAAACACGGCGGCATTATCACTCTGGGATCATTCCGGATTGAATTTATCAAAACGAATCACAGCATTGCCGATGCCAGCGCACTGGCAATCTATTCACCAGCAGGTATCATTGTGCATACCGGTGACTTTAAGATCGACTATACACCGTTATTTGGAGATGCCATTGACCTGCAGCGTCTGGGTGCCCTGGGTAAAAAAGGTGTGCTTGCACTAATGTGTGACAGTACCAACGCTTTGCGCCCGGGCTTTACCCCGTCTGAGATCAAGGTTGCGAAGACATTTGACACGCTGTTTGAGGAAAATAAGTCACACCGCATCTTCGTTGCCACCTTTGCTTCCAATATCGACAGGGTGCAGCAGATTATTAACACGGCATATAAATTCGGACGGAAAGTAATCCTGCAGGGCCGCAGTATGCTGAACGTAATCCGGATCGCTTCGGATCTGGGGTATGTGAAAATTCCAAAGAATACACTGATCGATATCGACCTTATGAAGAACTATCCCGATGAAAAGCTGGTTTTAATCACAACCGGAAGCCAGGGAGAATCCATGGCGGCTCTGTCCCGTATTGCAGATTCCACGCACAAAAAAGTATCGGTAAAACCTGGGGATGCGATTATTTTAAGTTCAACGCCAATCCCCGGAAATGAAAAGGCCGTTTCTAAAATTATTAATGAATTATCCATGAAAGGTGCCAATGTGATCTTCCAGGATACCCATGTATCGGGACATGCCTGCCAGGAAGAAATCAAACTGATCTATTCCCTGGTTCATCCAAAATATGCGGTGCCAATGCATGGAGAGTACCGCTACCGGGCTGCACAGGCAAATCTGGCACAGGCACTTGGCATTCCAAAAGAAAATACATTTCTGATTGAATCCGGCAATGTGCTGGCACTTTCCGAAGAAAAGGCAACTGTCATCGGACAGGTTCCGGCCAGAGGCATCATGGTTGACGGATTAGGCATTGGTGATGTGGGGAATATCGTCATGCACGACAGACAGAGCTTGTCTGAAAATGGCATTATGGTGGTTACCGTTACGCTGGAAAAAGACACAAACCAGGTTCTGGCTGGACCGGATATCATCTCCAGAGGATTTGTATATGTACGGGAATCCGAGGAATTAATGTCCCAGCTGCGCAGCCTTGCCGCTGATACGCTGGAACGCTGTAACAAGAAGAAAATAACAGACTGGGGAAAGATTAAGTCAGCACTCCGGGATGATCTTGGAGATTTCCTGTGGAAAAAAATAAAAAGATCGCCGATGATACTTCCAATCATAATGGAAGTATAGACATTAGAACAAGTTTCAGAATTCTTCACCTGGATGTTATAATCGGATCATTATGATTATTTGAAAAGGGAGCAATCCGCTGTATGAACCACATGCGGATTGCTCCCTTTTTGGTGCCTGTTTTCATGCTGCTATCTCAGATCATCACGAAAGGCTTATTCTGCCTTTTTCTTTTTCATGGACAGCAGTTTATCCAGATAAATGGATTTCATCTGTTTGCTTGCCAGCATCTGCTTCACCGGCGGAAGTTTTAAAATAGTTCCGAAGACCGCTGCCATCGCTCTGTGGTTTGCAAAGGCGTGATTATCGAAAATCAGATTCTGAAGGGTTCCTTTTTCGATTGCCTGCAGTACAAACCGATGGGTACTGTTTACCGGGGTAATAATCTGTACCGCCCGGCGTTTCATTTCAATGGCTTTTGTGGGGCAGTTTCCGGCGCACACACCGCAGCCGAGGCAGATATCTGTATCAATGACCGCATTCTTGTCCTCCATCTTAATTGCCAGGATAGGACAGACCTTTGCACACTTGCCGCAGGAGATACATTTATCTTTGGCTATCTCAGGAATGAAATTTGTAGTTGCCACAGGCTGCATGGGGCTGAACTTCCTTGCCGCCTGTAAGGCCTCACAGCAGCATCCACAGCAATTGCAGATGAACATTGGATCTTCCCTTACATTTTCACCGATCTGTACCAGATTGGACGCATAAGAGCGTTCCAGCGCATCGTATGCCTCTTCTTTGGAGATCAGCCTAGCATGTCCGCCGTGTTCTGCAAGGGAACGTGCCACATTTCCAAAAGTCAGACAGACATCCCAGGGGGCATCAATTTCACAGGGATGCCCCGCATGGTACATCTTGTGCCGGCAGTAGCAGGTGCCAAGCCCAATATATTCCGCCTCTTCCACAATATGACTTGCCCGCTCATGATCCAGGATATGGAGGGTGTTTTCAGTAGACAAAACCGGTTCCTGTACAAATACCCGTCCCAGTCTGGTCTCGGTAGCATAGAAGAGGTCTTTTACAAAATCCTCCTCCACATTCATGTACTGATAATACAGTTCGCTTAAATATTTCTGATCAATATCCCCTCTGGTCCTCATCAGGGCAAATTCAAAAAATCCAGCCATAGGCGGCGGCATTACAAATTTTCTCTGTCCATTGTGAAAGGAATCAACCAGCAAGGCTTTCTCACAAAGGTGATCCAGTACCTTTTCTGCTTTTAATTCGGTCGTCCCCCAGATCTGTGCCGCCTTTTTAGCCGTAAACGGCCGCACCGGCAGCAGCGAGATCCATTTTGCTTCTTTTTCCGAATACAAAACCTCCAGGATTTTGTACAGTGTTTGGGAAGCAGGAGCGCCCTGAGTAAACCAGTTTATTCGCTCCTCCAGATTTTTATAGGCTTCTTTTGAAGTAATATGTCCCATTTTTCCACGCTTTCTCAGTATATTACACCTGTTTCATTTCTTATTGCAATAGAAGTATTTTAAAATAAAATATTTCTATTGTCAAACTACTTCCGGGACATTTTTTTAATTATTTAAATGTTCTGTTACTTCCCACACCCTTTGGGTATACATAGTAACTGTAGCTGCCTATTCAAAGTCTCTGTCTGCCAGAGCGTATTTTAAAATTGCTTTCTGACAGCTGTGCGTCGCAGTTTGTGGGGCGTGCAGATGGCAGGAATGAATTTCAAACACGCTCTAAGAGGCGATATCCGAATGCCATCCCTTTCACTTTATACCCTACAGCACCCAACAGCCAGGTGCACGGCACAGTCTGAACAGTAGTTACGGCCTCTGAGGCATGGTAAATGAAGCCAGCGCCTGATTTAAATAATCATTAAAAGGCTTCATTTTATGGAAGATGTCCACGGACAGATCTAAAAATCCATCCACATCTTCAAACTGTGCATCACGGATGGCATATTCCAGATCCCAGGATTTATGCTTCAGGAATTCAGCAAGGGGATGGTCTTTGTCATAACCCCTCGGCACATTTTTCAGCTTTTCCCCAAGTACTTCGAAATTCTCCTGAAAATCCTGGCTGTTAATCATATCCATAAATGCTTCACCGTGCCCCGTCAGATAGTCCCGTACCATGGTGGTGGCATCCGGGAACTGCGTGGCGAAGACACCGCCGCCAAGTATGGATTCCCCTGGCTTAATACAGATAAAATACCCCGCCGGAATGGGGAGACGCCCCGCCGATGAAATATGTGCCCGGAAAGAAGGGTTGTAAGGGGATTTATCCTTACTGAATCGGGTATCCCGGTTTAAACGGAAAACCAGGTCTTTTGCACTTAGCCACGCCACTGATTCGTCATATGCCGAAATCCTAACAATCATTTCTCCGATTAAACTTTCAAATTCTCCTTTTGCTTCCTGGTAGAGTTTCTTATTTTCCTGCATCCACTCTAAAGAATTATGCTTCTGCAGCAGTGTTAAAAACTCTAAAATTACCTTATTGTTCATTCTTATCCTCCTTGATCATTGCATAAAATATGCCTTTTCACTCGTTACACTTAATTAGACAACCCCGGCTGCTGGTTGTGACATCTTTTTTTCATTATTTTCTATTATCCTTGTCGTTTTTATTTTCTATAACGTTGTATTCTGTTTCATTTACTATTTACAATACCTGCTGCACTGTTGTATGCTTATAGAGTATATGAGATATACAAGGATTATAAATAAAAACACAAATAGAAGCACAAATAGAAATACAATAGAAGCACAAATATAGAAACTCAAATAGAAACGAAGATAGAAACTCAAATAGAAATTTTAAAGACAAGGACAGATAAATAAGATTATGAATAACCTGGAAAACAAACAACAGCGCTTTTTAAATGCCTGTCAAAAGATTCGATATGGCAGCAAAAACTTCAACGGCATCGGGACACTGTCAGAAAAAACACTCCATGCAGTATTAAAAGAATACTATGAACCCCGAATAGAACACCAAGAAGTACGGGTGGAGTCTTATGTAGCGGATATTATGTCGGAACGGGAGATTATTGAGATACAAACCCAGAATTTTAACAAACTTCGGAAAAAACTGGAGGTATTTACCAAGGTCTGTGATGTGCGTATCGTATACCCAATCGCCAGCACCAAATGGCTTCTGTGGGTCGATAAGACGACAGGAGAGGTTTCACCGCCCAGGAAAAGCCCCAGACGCGGCAGTTATTACGACATCTTCCATGAGTTGTACAAAATTAAGGAACTCCTTAAAAATCCCAGAATTAAGCTGACCATTGCCATGATCGAGATCGAAGAGTACCGCTATCTGGACGGGTGGAGCCAGGATAAGAAAAAAGGATCTTCACGCTGTGAACGGATACCCATTGGTTTAACAGATGAAATCTTCATAGACAGTCCGGAAGATTATTACAAACTGATTCCCCCTGGACTGAAACCCAATTTTACATCCAAAGACTTTAAATCTGCTTCTAAGCTGTCTCTATCCAAGGCACAGCTGGCATTGAATGTACTCTATTACTTAGAAGCTGTTCAAAGAACGGGAAAAGCGGGAAAATTGTACACCTACTCTACGGAGCGTTGATTGCAATATGTTTCCCGGTGGCTTATGCTGATTACAGGAGGTGAATAAAATGGATTGTAATAAAGTGGGACTGCTGATATTGGAACTGCGAAAAGAAAAGCATATGACGCAAAAGGAAATTGCGGATGCTATGAATATCAGTGACAAGACCATCTCCAAGTGGGAGAGAGGGCTTGGATGCCCCGATGTATCACTGCTTAGTGAATTGTCCCATATATTAGGGGTCAATATAGAAAAAATATTACAGGGCGATTTAGACCCGAACCATACAGATGGAGGAAATATGAAAAGAGTAAAGTTTTATCTGTGCCCGACTTGCGGAAATGTTCTGACAAGTACGGCTAAAGCAGAGCTTTCCTGCTGCGGACGAAAATTGGAGCCCCTTAAAGTAAAGGCGGTCGATGCGCACCATAAAATAACGGCAGCGGACATAGATGATGAATCTTATATCACCCTGAATCATCCCATGACCAGAGAACACTACCTGACCTTTGCCGCCTATGTCACCTGTGACCGGCTTCAGTTAATCAAATTATATCCGGAACAAAATGCCGAGCTTCGCATTCCAAAAATCAGGAGCGGGAAATTCTACATCTGCTGCAGCAATCATGGATTGTTTGCTCTCTAGAGCGTGTTTGCGTTCAGTCATATGTTCAACCATAATTTGCCGCAATGCATCACAAAGGAGTTAAAGCCAGCTGCAATCACTGGAATCCGATTGCAGCTTTTTTACAAAAACTCAATCTCTATTTTTTCTGACGGCTGTCCTCTCATTTCACTATAAATAATATCACAGTAATCGATATTTCCCTTATGGTCCAGATTATCCGTAATCTCTGATAATATTTCCAGGCTTTCCTTTCGAAACGCCTCCTTTACCCGGGGCAGCGCCTGCAAAATTGTCTTTTTATGTATCACACGCCCGTTTACAATATAGAACAGTTTTCTGCCGCCGTCTGTTTCCAGATTCAGCAGTACATGGCGTTTCATCCAGTTCTCATAAGAATCCAGCCCCTTTTTCAGATATTGCAGATACTGGATTAAATCCCGGTAGAATGCAGCTGTTTCATACTTTTCAGCCTGTGCTGCCTTGCTCATTGTCTTTTGAGCCTGTCTTAGAAACTGTTCCCGTACAGATCCCTTTATGCAGAATTCCATTAGCGCCTGCTGTGTATCCGCCCAGCTTTCCCGGGTGAGCGGCTTTGGAAAGATATGATAGGTCAGCTGGTAGGTTCTTTTTATTTTTTCTACCGGATACACATTTTTCATGAAATCAATAATCTCCAGCAAAGTGCTTCTGCTGCGAAATGGTCCAAAGCAGTTTTCTTCCCTGTGTCCGGCAACAGATAACAGTTTATCGGGAAATGTCCTTCCCACCTTCAGGTACACATAGCGGTCATCGTATTTCATCAGCACATTGAAATATGGGCGAATTTGTTTAATAAGTTCGCATTCTAAAAGCATGGCTTCCAAATGGGTATCCGTAACCACATAATCAAGATCTTTTATAAAGGGTGCCATCCGATTTACCTTATCCCATTTAGGCGTCTCCACAAAATATGATTTCACCCGTTTCTTCAGGCATTTACTCTTCCCGATATATATAATTTTCCCTTTTCCATCCAGCATTTTGTAGACTCCCGGAGCTTCCGGAAGATGTTCTAATTTCTCTTTCACCTGTTCTGTCATAGGCGTATCATGCCTCCGCTTTATCCTTGGTTTCATACCGCTTTTCCTTATCATAATATAGATTTGCCACTGCGTCAAATTTCCTTCGCACAATTTCAGGCTGACACGTAAGCTGTGCACCACAGTAGTTCATGAAATTACCATTTAGGAATTTGATGACAAATATTTACGATTCTATATCGTCATTTCCGGTCATCATTCCTCACTGTAAGCAAGTGGTTTTCCTGCTAAAATAAAGGCATCAAATACAGCAGGAGGTCTTTAGATATGAGAAAAGCTTTTATATGTCCAACTAAATATGTACAGGGAGAGGATGAGATTTTAAACCTGGGTTACTTTGTAAAAACATTCGGATCATCCGCATTACTGATTGCCCATCCCGATGATGTCAGCCGGGTGAAGGAGAAATTGGATAAAACTGCACAGGAATATCAGATAACGTTTGTAGAGAGCGGATTTAAAGGGGAATGTTCCAGACAGGAAGTCGCACGCCTGCAGGAACTGGCTAAGGAAAAAGGATGCAACTGTACCATTGGGCTTGGCGGCGGAAAAGCGATTGACACCGCAAAATGTGTAGCCGAGGGGGAATCCCTGATCATTGTCCCCACCATTGCAGCAACCGATGCCCCAACCAGCCATTCGGCAGTTCTCTATACACCTGACGGTGCCTTTGATGACTACGCATATTTCAAGCAAAGTCCCAGCGTCATTTTAATTGACACCACGGTTATTGCAAATGCACCAGCCCGCTTTCTGGTATCCGGAATGGGAGATGCACTTTCTACCTATTTTGAAGCAAGGGCAACCGCTGCCTCTTATTCCAATGTAAATGCCGGACTTCCCTGTGGTTTCCGGGAAGGATGCTGCGGTCCCGCCAGAGGAACAAATACCGCTATGGCTCTGGCTGCCCTGTGCTATCAGACTTTGATGAAAGATGGTATCAAAGCCAAAACTGCCTGTGAATGCAAGCAGGTGACGCCCGCACTGGAAAATATCATTGAAACAAATATCCTTTTATCAGGACTTGGGTTCGAAAGTGCCGGACTTGGAGGTGCCCATGCCATACATGACGGACTTACCATATTTGAAGGAACCCACAAATATTTCCACGGTGAAAAAGTAGCCTTCGGAACACTGGCGCAGCTGGTCCTGGAAAACGCCCCTACAGAAGAATTGGATGAAGTTTTGGACTTCTGCCTGAAAGTCGGACTTCCGGTATGTCTGGAAGATATTGGCGTAGATCAGTTTACGATGGACGAACTTTTAGAAGCTGCTAAAAAGGCATGTATTCCCGAAGAGTCTATTCATGCCATGCCTTTCCCGGTAACGCCGGAGTCTGTAGCTGCAGCAATCCTGACAGCAGACCGTATCGGTAAAACCTACAAAGAGGAAAGCAGGTGCCGTAAATGAAAAAAATAATCAATAATCCACAAAACGTGGTAATGGAGATGTGCAATGGTCTTGTCCTTGCTCATCCGGAACTGGAATTGATACCAAAATACAAAATCATTAAGAAAAAAAAGCAAAACAAAGAGAAAGTCACTCTGATCAGCGGCGGCGGCAGCGGGCATGAACCGGCACATGCCGGATTTGTAGGAAAAGGGCTTCTGGATGCTGCGGTATGCGGTGACGTATTTGCTTCCCCCTCCCAGATTCAGGTATACCAGGCGATCCGGGAAACAGCCGGAGACAAAGGTACCCTGCTGATTATTAAAAATTATAGCGGGGATATGATGAATTTTAAAAATGCAGCTTATCTTGCACAGGAAGACGGTATCCCGGTAGATTATATAAAAGTGGATGACGATATTGCAGTAACAGACAGTCTGTATACCGTTGGCAAAAGAGGCGTAGCAGGAACAGTGTTTGTACATAAGATCGCAGGTGCAGCAGCAGAGAAGGGCATGAATTTAGCTCAGGTGAAACGCCTGGCTGAAAAAACCGTATCCAATGTAAAAAGCATCGGCTTTGCCTTTACCTCCTGTACGGTTCCTGCCAAGGGGACGCCTACCTTTGTCCTGGGTGACGATGAAATGGAATATGGTGTGGGCATTCATGGGGAACCCGGAATCAGGCGGGAAAAACTCCTTACTGCCGATGAACTGGCGAAAAAAATGACAGATGCCCTTCTAAAGGAGCTGCAACCGGATCAGGGACAGGAAATTGCCATCCTGGTAAATGGGTTTGGCGGCACACCTGCCCAGGAATTATATCTGTTGAATCATTCGGTAAATAAGGAATTGGCAAAGCATCCGGTTGTGGTTTCCCGTACCCTGGTAGGCAGTTACATGACCAGTATCGATATGGCGGGGGCATCCCTGTCCATTCTGAAACTGGATCCTGAGTTAAAAGATCTGCTGACCGCTCCCTGCTGTGCACCGGTTTTCACCATTACTGACTGGCAGGCAAGTATCCCTTATACATCCGTGGAAGATACCTCTAAGACCGATTTAAATGCCAGCTATACGATCCAGACAAATGCGGATTGCGCTGTCATTCATAATAACTGCATCAGCCTTGATAATATAATCTATATGGTGGATTGTATGAGTGAATCCGTTATCCGCAATGAAGTTCCTTTCTGTGAGCTGGATTCCCATGCCGGGGACGGCGATTTCGGTATGAGCATTGCAAAAGGATTCCGCAGACTCAAAGAAGAATGGAACGAGATTATGGCTCATCACACAGACACAATCGGAGATTTCCTGGACACATGTTCTCTGGTAATCATGGAACACTGCGGTGGTGCTTCCGGTCCCATCTGGGGATCGGCATTCCGGGCAGCAGGGAAATATACCGGAGCAAAAAAAGAATTAAGCATATCTGAATTTGCTCAGATGCTGCAGGCATCCATAAAAGGAATTCAGGCAACCGGAGAACGGTCTTTTGGAAGAGGTGCCGAAATAGGCGACAAAACACTGATTGATGCCTTTATTCCCTGTGCAAACACCTGGAGCCTGTGTGCCAAAGCAGGAGAAGATGTTCTCACCACTTTAATCAGAGCTGCCCGGGCAGCAGAAGACGGCGCCAGAGCCACAGAAAAAATCGTTGCCCGGATGGGCAGAGCCGGAACAGTGGGAGAGCGGAGCCTTGGATATCCGGATGCGGGTGCATACGGACTGGGAGTGATTTTCCGGGATGTGGCAGAAGCAATGAAAGTGCCGGAAGAGACCGGTTGCCGATAAAATTTGACAAGATAAAACAGCTGTAGTATACTCATTATTCAACTGGAATTTGTACTGCAAATTAAGTTTAAGAGCCTGTTAAAAATTTTTCTGACACGCTCCAGGAGGACATTATGAAAATTGAAAATATAAAAATAAATGAAGCGAATATTGCAGTTGTTTCCAGTGAAGAAAAATTAATTGCAGATACCCAGTCTGCATTGGATTTCATTATGACAGTAAAGTATGAAACAAATGCAGAGCGGATCGTAATAAATAAAGAAGCTGTCTCGGAAGAATTTTTTATTCTGAGTACCGGGATAGCTGGTGAGATTCTCCAGAAGTTTATAAACTACCATGTTAAAATTGCAATCTATGGAGATTACACAAAGTATACAAGTAAACCTTTAAAAGATTTCATTTATGAAAGTAATTGTGGAAAGGATTTCTTTTTCACAGTTACCAAAGAAGAAGCGATTAACCGATTAAAAGAAACCATACAGTAAAAGAAGTACAGATTCCAGTTATATCAACCATATAAACCTTGTGAAAGAATCCTCCCCAGTAAAGGGCAGCGTTTCTTTCACAAGGTTTTCTCTGTTTCATCTCTGCTGATCTGCTGAATTTACAGATACTGGACTAAGCACTGTAAATATCCCTAATTCCAGGTCCTCATTTCTGTGAATATGTGACTATTGTTTTCCCTGAAGAATTATATTATTCTTAAAGTAATTATTATTATTTCCGTTGGAAATTATATTATTGAAAACTGAAAATTAGTATTATGGGGGTGATCTTATGAAACTTCAGTGGATGGGGGAATACCGGGCATTTGTAGAAAAGTTGAATAAATATGCCAATGTCTATGCTTCGATGTACAACAAGGAGGATTACTATGGAACAAGTATTCCAATTTCAATTTCTCAGATTCAGGTATTGGAATATTTACTGGAAAATGAAGAACTGAATCAGAACATGTCAGAAATTGCCGGCAGGCTTGGCATCAGTCCCAGCGCCTTTACAAAACTGGTAAATAAATTAACCCAAAAAGATCTGCTGGAAAAATTTTATATGGAGGGCAATCGAAAAAATATAATAATCCGGGTAACAGATCATGGACGCCGTCTGTATCAGAATTACTCCAATTATATCTATGAAAAATCTTTTTCCAAGATGTTCCATGCCGGAGAAGGGCTTCCCAAAAAATACCTTCCTGTGGTTGCAAAGATGCTGGATGCAGGAATCTGGCTGGATCAGGAGAAAGAGGTGAAATCCTCTCAGGTGTTAATTCCGGTAGTAAAGAAACCGAAATTGAATCAGAATTGATAGATGAATGAATAACAGAATTGATAACAGAATTGATAACAAAGTTGATAATAGCGTTGAAAGCATAATAAATCTCAGGATTAATCGCAGAATTGAAAGGAGGTCCTAAAATATGAAGAAATTACTTGCCATTGACCAGATCTTCGATATGGAACAGTGGACGAATCTTCAGCGTTCCCTTGCTGAGGTGACGAACATGGCAATCATCACTGTGGATTATAAAGGTATACCGGTAACAGAACATAGCTGCTGCCATGAATTTTGTAAAAAGGTTAGAAGCGATCCCACATTGGGGAAATTCTGTCAAAAATGTGACTCCAGAGGTGGTCTGGAAGCAGTCCGGATCAATGAGCCCTATATCTACCAGTGTCATTTTTCTATTGTGGATATTGCTATACCCATTATGGTAAATGACAAGTACCTAGGCGCTGTAATGGCGGGACAGGTAAGGCTGCCCATTCACAAAGATGACAGCTTTATGGAGAAAATATTCAGTCCAGCCAACCCAAGGATCATTGACGAGGCGAAAGAAAGTTTAAAGGAGTTCTATAACGAAATCCCATTTTTGTCCTATGAACGGATGCAGATGATTGCAATGATGCTTTATTACCTTTGTAATTATATGGTCAAAGAAGCAATTCACAAAGAACAGATTATCGAGATGTATGAAACCGTAGTCAACAGGCATCAGGAGATCCTGGAGGAGCCTCCTTCTGCTCAATACACGCTGGAGTCGGCAAGAAAGATGAAAGCCGCCATATCCAATGTAATTCTGAATTCGAATATTGAAAATGCCGGCAGTGACGTACCAGTCTCTACAAACAGCATTATTATAAAGGCTTTTGACTACATCTACCACCACAAGGGAGAATCCCCTTCATTGAAAAATATGGCAGCATACTGCAATGTAAGCTCCAGCTACTTAAGCCGGCTTTTTACAAAAGAAGTAGGAGAGAGCTATTCTTCTTTTACGGCACGTTTAAAAATAGAATGGGCAAAAGCCCTCCTGGAATCATCCGATGCGCCTATATCGGAAATCAGCGATGAACTGGGCTACAGTGAAGCCGGATATTTTATAAAATCTTTTAAAAAATATGTAGGTGTAACACCCGCTGTGTATCGGACATACTGCAAAAGCTGACAGCTGCACTGAATCCCCGAAACGGACTGTTTAGAAAATTTCAAACAGTCTGTTTTTTATTTTATATACGCATGGAAAATCCCATGGATATGATATGTTATAACGGTTACAATACATTTGTGCAGTTAAATAAACTACTTACTGAAAGGATGCATGTTAATTATGGATATTTGGGAATTACTTTTTAGAAGCATCCTGACTATTATCATATTATCCGTTATGACAAAAATCAGCGGCGCCAAGCAGATCGCGCAAATGACCTTTTATGACTATATCGCAGGAATCGTAGTTGGAACACTTGCCGGAGAACTAACCATTAATCATACAGTACCTATTTTTTATGGTATCCTATCCATTATGATTTTTTTTCTCCATTCCATTTTACTTTCCTTTTATTCCAGAAAAAGTATTACGCTGAGAAGAATCTTAGTGGGTAAACCGATTTTTCTGATTGCCCGGGGACTCATACAGTACGATGGTCTAAAGCAGGCGAAATTTGACATTAACTTACTATTAAGCCAGCTTCGTACACAGGGCTATTTTGATATCAGTGAGGTTCAATATGCCATTCTGGAACCGGAGGGCAGTATCTCCATCATGCCAAAAGATTTTGCTCGTCCCCCTAAATCCTCTGACTTTTCGCTGCCGGCAAAGGATGACTCACTCCGGGCAAATATCATTATTGATGGAAAAATCATGAAACACAATCTGGCGCCCTACGGAAAAGACCAGACATGGCTGATGGAAGAGCTGAACAGACAGGGTTATCAGGATCAGAAAAAAATAACACTGGCTACACTCAGCGATTCCGGAATACTAACGGTTCTTCCAAAACACAACAATAACAGCAAACGTTCTTCATTGATGTAGACATGACATTTTCCGGCTGCTTTAATAAACTTAACCGGATTGATATTAGCTGATGATGAATCATATAAATTCATACAAAAGAAAAAAGCTGAACAATCGTAGTCCCTACGAAACCTTCAGCTTTTATTACGGAGAATGTAATCCGGTAGCCGCCGTAGACATCATGTTAAAACCAGCTCTTCTCAAAAAATAATAAATTTGTACGCCGCAACGTCTAATCTGTCTAAGGAATTAGGGGTGGATTCTCCGATTACAAAAAATCGAGAGAGTTGACCTCCCATTGTCTCGTCTTACATGTAAGGCGCCTTTGAGTTATTTTTGTGTATATCAATATATATTTATCGAAAAACGATAAATAACACTTGAATATCAATATCCACCATGCTATAATACAAACAACCCGAAAACTCATTTCATTCATTATGAAAAAGGAGGCAAAACAAATGAGCTGGAACAAAGACAAGAGTCTGGCACTTTCCAGAATCTGTGTACTATTATTTTCAATCTGCCTGGCTGCAGGCTGCATTGGCGGTCCATGGCTGTTTGGGTTACTTAACAAAGCGGTAGGGGCGAATTATTTAGACAGTAAACGGACTTTATTTTTTATTACGGCATACTCATCTGCGATATTCATAGCTGCAGCACTGTACCTTTTACATTGTCTTCTAAACAATATCCGCAAAGAAATTGTATTTGACAAATGTAATGTAAAATGCCTGCGCTATCTGTCCTGGTGTTGTCTGGCAGCAGGAGTAATCTATCTCTTCAGCGGATTTTATTTTGCGCTCTTTTGGGTGCTGGCTGTTATGGCTGTATTTATAAGCCTGATTATAAGGGTAATCAAAAATGTTTTTGCCCAGGCTGTCCAGCTGAAAGAAGAAAATGACTATACCATATAGAAGGGATGTGCCGGGATGGCTATTATAGTAAACCTTGACGTGATGATGGCACGTCGTAAAATTAGTTCCGGAGATCTTGCTGAAAAAGTAGGGATCACTCCGGCAAATCTGTCAATCTTAAAAAATGGAAAAGCAAAGGCGATCCGTTTTTCAACACTGGAAGCCATTTGTAAAGCATTGCAATGTCAACCTGGTGATATACTGGAGTTTCTGGAAGAAGATTAATCGTACGTGATCGTACCAAGGAGGTTTATTTTATATGGAAAATAAAGAAATGGCAAGCCAAAACGGCCTGTCTTGTGAAAGTGCGCCTATTTTTGATCAGATTTCATCTTTACCAACATCAAAGCCGGTGATAGCCGATGGGAAAGACAAAGGATTTGCTTTCATCTATTTGCTGCTTGGCTATGGCCTTGTATATGTGTTTTCGTCATTTCCGCATTTTAACCGCAATATAGCGCTGTATACTCTGACATATGTGTTTGGTGTTCTGGCTTATGTCTTTGTCCGCAGGCAAAAGCCAGCTAAAGAGAGCTTCTTCTGGCTTGGGATTTTACTGAGTGTGGGTATTCCTTATTGTTTTTGGAGTGTAATGAGATTTGTCCAGATTCTGGCTCTAATTGTAGTCGCTGCTTACTGGACCCTTTCCGTCACCGGAGTACTCTTAAAAGATAACAAATCCAGTGAGTGGATAGTGGTCGACTTATGGAATGCATTTATAATAATCCCTTTCTATAACTTCACCTGCCAGTTTCGCGTATTAAAATCAGCAATCCGAAATTCCAGGTCCGGTAATAAGGTGATTTCGGCTTGTTTAGGGCTGTGCATTGCAATTCCTGTTCTTGCTGTTGTCCTCCCTTTGCTCTCAAGTGCGGATAATGGTTTCCGGCAATTATTAATTGAATCCAGATATTATTTTTACCGACATTTATTTGCAAATATTCTCCGTTTTGTGTTATCATTACCTATATCGGCTTATATGTTTGGACTTATTTATGGATGCCTCCAGCGCCGCAATACGGATCATTTCCATATGGATAATATCAGCAAAAATATGCAAAAGACTCATTGTATTGCTGATACCGCAATCAATACCGCAATAATTTTAGTTTGTATATCCTACGGTTTATTTATCGGATTGCAAAGCAGTTATCTATTTTCAGCATTTGCAGGGATCCGGCCGGAATATTTTACCTATGCCCAATATGCCCGCCAGGGTTTCTTCGAGCTATGTGTCATTGCGGTCATCAATGTACTGCTTATCCTTAGTGCTAATACTTTTAGTAAAACGCAAAATAGCCATAACCGGATTCTACGATGGATCAATGTAACGCTGTCCATTCTGACTCTGCTTTTGATTGCTACGGCAATGAGTAAAATGTTCTTATATATTTCCGTTTATGGCCTCACGGTAAAAAGGATACTGACAAGTGTATTTATGATCTGGCTTACCTCAGTATTCCTGTTAACCATTATATGGCAGTGGAAGAGGATTCCCATCATCCGGTTTGCAATTATTGTTGGTGCAATTTTATTTAGTATTTTATGTGTCCTGCCGGTACAACAATATATCACAGATTTTAATATGTTATTAGCCTAAAAAACAAGTTATATATTACCCCTTTAGGATTTAAATCTGTATGTATTTGAACATTATTATATTGTTATAAGGAGAGAGTAACGATGGATAGAGAAGGCTGTCCGGTTCAAAAACTGGGCTATGAATATTTTGAAAAGGTAGTCAATATGATTGGCGGTAAATGGAAGCTGCGTGTATTATATATAGTTGGCTTAAACAAAGTTTTAACTTATGAAGACTTAGAAAAGGCATTAGGAAATATATCACCTGAGCTTCTGCTCACACAATTACAAGAACTAGAAGAGGATTCACTCATTATACGAAAAGATCACGCTCAGATTCCTGAAAGAGTAGAATTTTCTTTAAGTCAAAAAGGATTTGACCTTCTTCCGATGCTATTAGAGATGTGTAACTGGGTTTTAAAATATGAGGTAAAAAAATTTGCAACACCTGAGAACGAAATGTATCATATGGTTTAACCGTGAATTATAAGCGAATAAATAATCAGATTCGTATTATTATATCCGATCACTTAATATCGTAAATACCATGAAAAGTAACTATAATCTATAGAATGCTTTCATTCGAACACATGTTCTTATCAGTGATAATATGATAGAAGAGTACATACCTAAATTTTGTACATATTTAGGTTTATTATCGAACGGTCCTGGCGGGTAGACCGGTGATTAGAAGATATATTTCACTATATTTTAACTGCGCTAGAATTTCATAATGGTAAAACAGGCATTTGGAAATAATATAATTAATAATCGCCGCAAGAAGCAGAACATATGTTCACATCATTCAAAATAACCATATAATGATTATACCATACATACCAGGGTTTGCCGTAAAGTGAGGCGCACAGATTGCAGGTGAGAATTACTTAGAAAATATAGAGATGTATCTATAACACCTTTTCGTTTTGAGATGTGTTTACATCATTTTTATATGGAAGCTGGGTGTATGTTTAATGATATAATATATAGTTGGCTTAAGAAAATTATATCATAGGAAGACACTGTATAGTTATATAAGTATATACCATAATATCTATGATTTATTTATTATCGTATATATATTAAAGATAATGGTAAATAAGGATTGCTGAAAATTTGAACAGTAATACATAATCAATAGAATTTTTACAAAAAAATAATTAGAACCTCAATATAGTAATTAATTAAATAAAACAATCCATAGCATGTAAAATGATATAAAATGCCAGATATATTGTATTTACGCACTAGTTAGGCGGAAAAAACTGTATTTGTCCGCCTAACTAGTGCGTGGCTTATCCTGCTTCCCGAATCCCATGCATTTACCTTTATTTCCTTTATCTGAAAATATCTATATTTTATCTCATTATTACAATTGAAATTTTAATTAATATTCTGATTATTTCGATTTATCTCCCATTTTCTTTTTTTCAATACCATAATCTGTTCGCCCTTGGTATCCAGTTCTCCATTCAAATCAAATCCCAGATTACAATAAAGCGCAAATGCCCGTTGGTTATCCGGATAAAGACTCAGGTATATTTCTTTGCAGGAATATTTATCGAATAAATGCTGAATTAAACCAGACAAAGCTTTTTTTCCATGACCTTGCCCCTGGTATTTTTGATCAATTAAAAAACGGTCCATCCAAACACGCTGTTCGGATAAAATCTCTCCATACATGGTAAATCCAATAAGCTGTTCTTTATGGTAAATTCCCCTTGGCTGCCAATCATGTAGTTCTTCTGCCTCTTTTAAACATTCTAGAGGCGTTTCAATGAAATGCCGCTGTTCAGCAGGCAATTGTAAATGTAATATATCCGCTAAATTTAAATCTGTAATCCGCTCAAAATGATACTGCCCTTTTCCCTCCTTTTGAACATATGTTCTGTTATTGCTTATAGTTTGTATTTTATCCGCTTTATTGGCTTTATTTTGCATAAATGACTACTCCCGGCATTCTTTCTTATTAATTGTAGTTAATATGGTAATAAGGTATCTTCTTCTTATTTTTTTTTTTTTATTTCCGTTTTATTTTTAGTATACCACAATATGCTCCACATATTAGAAAAACCGCCGAGAAAAAATACTCGACGGCCAACTGGGGCTTTTTAAATTTATTGCTTTAATTCTGTTGAATAATAAGGTACAATAATTTTCTGTCCATAATTCACATCTTCTGTTAACATAGAATTTATATATAATACTTCATTTATATAACTATTTACAGAATCGTAATCATCGGTAATATATTCATCTGCTATTCCCCACAATGTGTCATTGTGTCCGATCCGTACCTCTGTATAGTACTTATATGTCTGTGGTTTTGCCTTGCTGCTGGCGCTGACAATAAAACTGTTGCAGGCAATTAAGATCATCGCCGCTATTACTAAAGAAGCCAGGCTAAAAAATACTTTGCGGTCAAATAATATCTTCACCATTTCATTTTTTATAGAATGCATATTTTCTCTCGTTCCCATAACAATTAAATCCCCCTTCTACACTTTGATTGTATTCATTTTTTATCATTTTATACTAAAAACTTGTCCAAACGCTTGTTGCGAACTAGTGTTCGATTTATTGACATTATATTACAAGAACAGACGTTTGTCAACACTGTTTCGACAAAATTACGAACAAATATTCTAAACATTTGTTTGCATTTTGCACAAAAATATGTTAGTATAAGAAAAATAGATGTATTAGGAGGTATGTGAAATATGGCATATGGCAAAATTTCGAAAAAACAAGCTGAAATATTAGAATATATAAAAAATGAAATATTAAACCGTGGATTTCCACCTGCAGTTCGGGAAATTTGTGAAGCGGTGCATTTAAAATCAACTTCTTCTGTTCATTCCCATCTGGAAACATTGGAGAAAAATGGTTATATTCGCCGTGATCCTACAAAACCCAGGGCGATTGAAATACTGGATGACAATTTCAACATGGTCAGACGCGAAGTAGTGAATGTTCCCATCGTAGGAAGAATCGCTGCCGGCCAGCCTATCCTTGCAGTGGAAAATGTAGAAAGTTATTTTCCTATCCCCTCTGAGTTTATGCCGAATGCACAGACCTTTATGCTGACTGTTAAGGGTGAAAGTATGATCAATGCCGGAATATTTGATGGTGATCAGATACTCGTGCAAAAACAGTCCACCGCTCAAAATGGAGATATCGTAGTTGCCTTAATTGATGATTCAGCAACAGTAAAAACATATTATAAAGAAGATGGATACTATCGCCTGCAGCCTGAAAACGATACAATGGAGCCTATTATTATTGAAAATGACGGGCTTTGTATTCAGGGAAAAGTGATTGGCGTTTTCCGTTTCATTCATTAATCATACATACAAAACATTCAATTCCTTCCGATTAATACTAATTAGAAGGAAATAACTTCTACATAATTAAAGGAGCTATTATACCGCCTGATAAACTGTACCTGATGGACAGTGAATTTATATCATCGGTGTATAGCTCCATCTTTTTGTCTATGATGACTCGTACTTCAGCCTATAACTGTCGCAGATATAGGTAGATATAACTGTCACAGATGCAGCTATGCATATTACTTTTCAACATAAAAAAGCCGATCCGTTTGAGCGATACCTATTCCTGCTGCGGATCATCTATAAACATCTACAGTAAAATCAGTATTCATCACCATCGGTTCGGCTTTCTATATCTCAGCGTCTTTTATTCCTTTCCCTCAATCCTTATTCCTTATTCTTTATTCCTTAAGCCTGCTGCTTCTTTCCTCTACCTCCCTGTCTCCGCTTCCGTCTCATCCATTGTGGACCACTGTGCGAACAACTTATGACCAATGCGTACACAATTATCCGGTTGCAATTCTTCTACCATGTCTACTCCCTGGTCAGAAGCAGAATAAAAAGCCAGTTTAAAAATGCTGTCCGCCTGTTTTTTGGCATCATTGATTACGGTTCCCAGCATCTCCTTACTTTCTACTGCTTTTATTGCCACCTCTGTCCCATCAACCCCAACTACCTGAATCTTCCCTTCATATCCTGCCTTTTTTATCGCTGATATTGCACCAAGCGCCATCTCATCATTGTTACTGAAGACCACTTCTATCTTGTCCTTAAATTCTTCCAGCCAACCGCTCATTTTTTCCTCTCCCTGGGATTTTTGCCAGTTCGCGGTGGCATTGGCAAGCTTCTCTAAAACAATATTATTGTCTAATAATGGCTTCAGACAATATTCGGTACGGATCAGACTGTCCTGATGTCCCTGTTCTCCCTCCAGAATTACATATTGTATCCTGCCATCATGGTTGCGGTCTACACTTCCCGGATCTTTCAGGTATTGTTCCAGTACGATCTCCCCCTGCATGGTTCCGGCTTCCTCCGGTCTGGAACCTACGTAATATACTCTATCCCACCGCTTCATATCCGCACTCACAGGCTCCCTGTTAAAAAATATAACCGGGATATCCGCATTCTTTACTTTGTCAATAATCGTGGCTGCTGCAGTCCGGTCAACCAGATTCATACAGATCACGTCATATCCCTGAGAGATAAACTTATCAACCTGTTCATTTTGCAGAGTCTGGCTGTTCTGCCCGTCTACGATATTCAGTGTAATATTATAGCCTTCTTCCTTTTCCTTCATTTTTACCGATTCTTTTAAACGGCTGATAATTGATTCAATAAACACATCATCCTGATAATAGACAGATACACCTATTTTCAGTTCAGGCAACTGCTCCTTTTTCTGATCTGCTGCCAGGGTACTGCATCCAGCCAGGCAAAGTATCACCACAACCGCTTCCAATAACAATTTTTTCATCTTCATAATCTCTCTCCTGATTCACCTTACAAAAGGAAATAGTAACCTCTGATTTTCTTCTGAATACATGTGTTCGTGATCCACAATTTTAAATGAAATTTCTGTTTTCTCTTTTTCTTCCTTGCCGTTGATTGCATTAATGGCATCCCTCACTCCCAGATACCCCATGCTGTAATCATCCTGAACAACAATACTGACAATATTATCATTTTCCAGATAGCGAATGACTTTGCTGCTGCTTCCCACACCATACAGCTCTGTTAGCTGCGGCGGATGCTGATCTTCATATTCCTTTAAAGCCTTTGCGGCATTTTCCAGTATCTCGGTATCAAACGCCACAATCACATCCACATTATTTGTACGCAGGTAATTTAAAATAGTATCGCTGCTGTAGTCCGCCCCCTCCCATTCCAGTATGGTGTTATAACTGATCTTCATGGTGTTTCGAAATGCTTCCTCCCGGTCTAAAATGCTGCTGCAGGAAATGTCTCCTCCAATCAGAAGAATTTGTTTGCGAAGATTGCCATGGCGCATCACCTCTTCTGCCAGTGCCGTTCCCATCTTCTTATTGTCACAGGCTATGATCTCATAAGGCTGCCTGGAATCCACACTGGACTCCACCATAATTACCGGTATATTTCTTTTCATTTTTTCCAGAGACGCCGTCATTTTTTCATGATCTACAGGAGCGATTACAATGGCATCCGCATCGGAATTAACCTCCCTCTCCAATAATTCAATTTGTTCCTCCAGCTTATTTGCTTCCTCATTTCCAAGGCTTATCATGCGGATATTTGCATTCAGATCCGTGCCTGCCTGCTCTGCCCCCTGTTTGAAATTTTCCCAGCTCTCACTTAATTTTCCTCTTGTAATAACAGAAATATTTTTCACCGGTATCTCTTTTATATTTGTCTCCCTGGATAAAATATAGAGGCTGAAGAATAGAATTGCTCCTAATATGAAGACAGGAAAATAATACTTTTTTTTCAAATCGCTCCTCCCTCCTGATCGATCTCCTCAATGGGAATCCCAGGCAGGTGAATCGTCACCTTTGTCCCTTCATCTGCTTCACTTTCTACATGTACACCGTATTCCCTGCCAAAATACAGGCAGATTCTTTCATGTACGTTATTCATTCCAATTCCGGAGCCTCTGCTTCTGACCCGCTGCTCCCTGGATAAGAGACTGGCTAGTACATCGGGTGCCATACCGATTCCATTATCACATACTTCGATGTAGAGATCTCCATCCCTGATATAAGACTTAATGATAATCTTGCCTCCATCATCTTCCAGCATATACTCCATTCCGTGATAAATGGCATTTTCCACCATCGGCTGAATAATCAGCTTCATGGTAGCCAGCTGCAAAGTCTCTTCCTCCGCCTGAATCTCATAAGTAAACTTATTTTTATAGCGGATACTCTGTATCGTAAGGTAATTGCGGGCATGTTCCAGTTCGTCTTTTACCGTGATAATCGTCTTTCCTTTGCTGATACTGATTCGAAACAGCCTAGCCAGAGAGGTCACCATAGTAATCGCCCCGTCATAGCGTTCATTTTCAATCATCCAGATAACAGAATCCAGTGTATTATACAGAAAGTGCGGGTTAATCTGTGTCTGCAGCGCATCCAGTTCGCTTTTGCGCTTTTGTTCCTGCTCCACTACAATATCATCCATTAATTTTTTCATCTGATCAACCATGGAACTTACTGTTTTCCCCAGATGCATAATTTCATAAGGTCCACTGGAGATAATCTCCACATTCAGATCGCCCTTCTCCAGCTTTTTAACGGATTTCTCCAACCTTTTTATAGGATTTGCGATTCTGGCTGAAACCAAAAGGCTGACGAAAATCAATACGAACATTCCGAAACAAAATATAAAAAGAACAAAGACACGGATCTGGGAATATTTTGCAACGACTTCCGTCAGCGGCGTTACTGCTACCAGCTTCCAGCCGGTATATCCTACGGTTTTAATCGTTACCAGGCGCTTTTCGCCCTGAAAGATCTCCGTATGGTTTCCATCATCTAAGCCTGCTGCCTCCCGGTTGGATTCCTTCTCCAATTTGGAATACAACAGCTGCTGTTTCGGGTGATAAATAATTTCTCCATCCGCGTCCATCAGGTAGACATATCCGGAATCACTGATATTTGCGCTCTGGCATACCCGTTCAATTCCGCTGAAATTCATATCTACCAGTAAAACTCCATTCTCCCTTTTTCCATTCTTTGTAATTTCAACATCATTGCTCATGGAAACCACCCAGCGGTAACGGTTATCCGGGTCATTGAACAGATTTTGAACATGCGGTTTCGAAAAATGCAGGTTTTCAATCTGCGCTTCTGCATTTATAAACCACTCCTCATCTCTTGGATCTATATTTTCCTTAAGATTCGATAAGGGTGCTGCGGCTTCAACCTTTCCATAAAGATTAAATATGGCGATGCTCACCAGCTGTTCCCGGTTGGTGTTATAGAGCAGATCCAGCTGTTCAACAATCGTGTCCTTCGCAAGATCCGCATTTTTAATAACCTGATAATAAACAGAATTGGAGACATTCATGATATTTCTTAAATAAGTATCCAGAAATTGATTCGTCTGGTCTATGACGTGCTTATTTTCCTGCTCAACCATATGCTCCGCCGTATTGGTAAAGTTCAGATAGAGCGGAACAGCAATCAGGACCATACCAACTACAGACAGCAGTGTAAAATAAATGGCAAGCATGTTTTGAATACTTTTTTCCTGGTACCATTTTTTGGCTTTCCATACATACTTTTTTATTATTGGAATCATAGCGCCCCCTGTCAGGTATTACGGTATCTGGATGGGGACACGCCAAACTTTTTCTTAAACACATAACTAAAATAGTTGGGTTCCAGATATCCTACCTTTTCTGCAATCTGATAGCTCTTGTCGTTGCTAGTATTTAAAAGTTCCACTGCTTTTTCCAGCCTGGTTTCTGTCAGATATCCGATAAAACTGCTTCCTGTCTCTTTCTTGAAAATCGTGGAAAAATAAGTAGGGCTTACATGGAGGTGTTCGCTGAGCCGCTCCACCGTCAGTTCACTGTCGGCATAATTCTCCCGTACATATTGAACTGCCGTATCCACCATGTAGCTGGATGTATGTACACGTTCGCTCTTTATCATGCTGCTGATCCGCAGGCTGATTTCCTGCACCCATCGTTGCAGGTTGTCCATAGAGCCCAGTTTTTCCAATTGATTATCGTTATTAAAGTTTTCACCTAAAGCTTCTTCCAGGTCTAAGCCATATGTCTGGCAGAGACGCAGCAGTGAAATTTTAATTTCCATAAAATAAATCCGGTACTGCTCAATTTCCAAAACCGTATCTCCAAACTTAGCAAAAACCTCTTCAATATTCTCAATAATATCTTCCTTTTTACCCATTTTAATGGCAGTTACGATCGCATGTTCATCCTGCCCTTTAAACTGTAAAAGGACGGAGGTATCCGGCTCCACATCCCCGATATAAATAGCTCTGCCTGAGCCTAACACCAAACGGTAATCCAGGGCAGACTGGGCTTCTTTTCTGGCATACCGCAAGGTCTGCGGTTCATGGCACATAAGGCTTATGCCTCCTGATGTCACAAGTCCGTAAATCTTCTGGGACTCCCTGCACACCTCATCAATACCGGAAATCAGATCATAAATCTCTTCCCGGCTTCTGGCATTGACAATAATCGCGATAATATCTCCATAGAAAAAGCTGGTAAAATCACAATATTTTCGAATTTCATCATCCACTAGATGCTTGATTGTGATGGGGATCAGGGCATCATCATGATTTTTAAATATATTTTCTACGGATTCCTCCAGTACCCCCTTCTCAATCTGTATCAGACATACGATAAATCCCGTTGCGTCCACATTAATCCCAGCCATGGCTGCGCTGCGGTTAAACTGGTCCTGGGTAACTCTCCCCTCCAGCAGGCTGACTAAAAACTGTTCCCGGATAACCGGCAGGCTGTCCATGTAATGCTGCCGGAGATTCTCCAGATTTCGCATACTCTCATACCGCTCATCCAGAGAAAGCTTAAGCTTTGTCAATATTTTCCCCATATCCTCCGCATTCACCGGTTTTAATACGTACTCAACTACATTGATTGAAATTGCTTTATGAGCATATTCCAGATCGTCGGAACCAGAAAATACGATCAGCTTAGTAGACGGAATCTTCTTGCGCAAAGCCTTCCCCAGTTCAAGTCCATCCATAAATGGCATCATGATATCTGTCATCATCACATCCGGCTGAAGCTTTTCCGCCAGATCCAATGCCTCCTTACCGTTTTCCGCACTCCCAATTACCTGAAAGCCATATTTTGCCCAATCAATTTTCCGGATAATTCCTTCCCGGATTTCCGCTTCATCATCTGCTATAATCACCTTATATAAGTCCATATGTACTCCTAAAAAATATATTTTTTATTATAATACAAATATTAAATTATTTTATTATTATATCATAAAAAGATGCGCAAAGGAAATTTTTTCCGATACGCATCTTATATAGTTTTAAACAACTAATTAAGAAAAATATTATAATATTGTATTCTTTCAAAATATAACCCCACAAATAACAGCTAAAATCATAGCTATAATTAAACTGCATATAATATAATCCATATTTTTTACCGATATGTTAATTCTACCATAAATGCAATCACGAATTGATTTTTTTTGTATTACTTTATCATGTTCCAGTTCTATAAATGTGAAATTATCTTCTTTTTTAGATATAATAGATTTTTTTATATTTTCAAACATAATTTGTTCCTCTCTTCATTTATCAATCTTTAATTAATTATAATATCTTTAATTATGCCATCCTGAAGAACTATAGTTCGATCGCAAATATTTGCTATCTTATTATCATGCGTAGCTATAACTATTGTTTTACCTTCTCTATTTAATTCCTTTAAAATATCTAATACATTATCTCCTGTTTTTTCATCTAAAGCTCCTGTTGGTTCATCAGCTAATATTATCTGTGGATTTTTTACAATTGCTCTTGCAATAGCAACTCGTTGTTGTTGGCCACCAGATAATTCATCAGGATAAGCACATGCCTTATCTTCTATTTCTAATGCTTTAAGTACCTCTTTTACTTTAGTTTTTTTATCTTTTCTTTTACATTTGGTGTAGTTCAATGGAAGAGCAACGTTTTGAAAAACATTATAGTCATTTATTAACGCAAAATACTGAACAATAAAACCAATATTTTCTCTGCGGAAATCAATTATTCTTTTGATTTTAGTGAAGTCCATTATTTCACCACAATAAAGATACTCCCCTTCATCAGCAATAATAAGCCCTCCTAAGATATTCAATAAAGTAGATTTACCTGATCCACTTTTTCCCATTATGGCTACCATCTCTGATTGTTTAATGGATAAATTTATCTCTGAAAGTACATTATGCCTTAATTTACCCTTTCCAAAGTTTTTACTTATACCTTTCAAAATTACTTGCTCTATCATTCATTTCTCCTAAGAATTTCATCTGTTTTAATATTTTTCAGTTTGCAATATATAACTGTTGACGACAATAAACATGTAAATATCACAAGAAATAGAATAATTAGTATAAACTCAAAACTGACACCAATTTCTTTCCGCAAGAGATATAAATCTATTAAAAATATACTTATAAAAATCAAAAAGATTTCTATTAAATATTGCAGAATTATATAACTAAGCTTTGAACCATTCATTAAAAAAACCATATAATCATGTAAACCATCATCAATTTTTGTTATAACATTACCAATTAGAATATATAGTCCTAATTCCACCATAATTGCTATTAAAAGTATAATTGCTTTCATATTTTGTTCTGATTCATTACGGAACATCTCAATTCCGCTTGTAGTAGAATTGATACCTGGTATATACTTCATCATATTATACTTTTTACAAAGGTCATAAAAATGTTTTGTCAATATAACTGAATCTGCTTCTTCTCCTACTACCAAATGTCCACTAGAAACCATAAATGCAAGATGATAACTTTGTATTTCTTTGTCTATGATTGTAACTGGATTATAGTTATATGTAAATAAAGGTGAAATAATGCTATTATCAACTGTATTTATTTCATCACCATCAGAATATGGATTTAAAGTTAGAACAGATTCTTTCTTTAATATCCCAATAATCTTACCATCCATTTTTTTACCATTGTAAAATAGCGGTATTATATCACCTGGTATAAAATAATCTTTATAACCATAGCCTAAAATAATTGGCAAGTAATCTTGATTTTTTTTGAATATAAAATCCTCGGGAATAAACCCCTTACCTTTAATAAATTGAAGGTCAAAGTTGTTATATGCGTTAAAGTCTATTTGTTGACTCTGAAGAGACACTCTTCTTGATGTCCTTTTGGGTTCTGGTATTTGTATGTTATCAAAATAACCATATATAAATTTTTTATATCCTTTTTTAGAATACCATTTTCCTTGATCTATATTGTCATTATAATTATTTTTGTATGGTATTTTTTTGTCTAAAATATCCTCATTAAAATCAATAGGATTAAAAGAAGAAAAATGCATGTACTTAATATCTGCTTGATTTTTCAATTCATCTAGAAACTTTTCTACTTTTATTACCGTTTCATTAGAATTATACAGATCAGATATTAACTCCATTTCATTATTCATATTTAATTGATAGTAGAACATATTGTTATTAAATACAAATTGTTTATCAAATCTTTGATAACCCATATCAAAATAGTTATTAATTATCAAGCATATTAACCAAAAACATATAGAAAGTTCAACAATTAACATTATATTAATAAATATACTTTTTTTAAAACTTTTTATCGCGTTTATAATTGCATTTTTCATCAAATTCACCTCAATGCCTTAGACTATGGAGCATACAACGATGAGTTTGTATAATTATTACTATTATGCAAAATAGAATAATAATAACTAACGTAAACAAGATGATACTAAAATTTATATCAATAATTATTTTAGAAAAATAAGCGAGAAATATAATTATTATTCCGACTAAATTTCCCCCTATTAAAAGAATTAAATATTGCTTTAATATTTTTATTATTATACTGCTTTTTCTAATTCCTAAAATATTTAGGACTATAAATTCATTTATTTTCTTTTTAATCCAGTACCATGAAGTAGATATCATACAGAGTAATACAATTAAAATAATAGCATTATAAAAAATTTGATTTTTATTACCTTGATAAATAATATCAAATTTATCTGACTCATTTGTTAATAACAAGCTTTCTCTATAATTAATATTGTTTACTAATACAAATAGACATGTAAAGATTGATGCACAGCAAGCAAGCATATTTAAACTACTAAGTTTTATCTTATGATGCCTTTTTAATACTCTCAAAATGTGCTTATATGGCAAAAATGGTTGCCATACATATCCTTTCCTAGAATTAAAGCAATTAAAAGATATCATCAAATATTTTAATATATCTTATAACCGATATTTCAAAAATGTATTATCTTAATTAATTTTTTGAAGATATATATAGCAGGAGGGTTTCCCCTCCTACTACTTTAATTCAACATTTGTTTTACGGAATTGGCCATTCAATATTTTGATATGACCAATCTCCATAAGTTCCATAAGTACCTGTTGGACGATATGCTTGTGCATGAACACTTGCATAGTTAAAAGCAGTATTTTCTGCCTTATCATAAAGTTTACCTGATGATGCATTCCTATTAGCTGCTGCGACCCACAATCTACTACCATTTTCTGAAGCAGATGTTTGTGTTCTTCCTTGAGAATAATCATGGGAATCAAGATATTGCCATGTACAGCTATAATTGACACTTGCTGACGAGATCATCCCAGTGGCTGCTACTATTGTTGCAATAGCTAAAGTAGATGTTAATGTTCTTTTAATTTTTTTGCTTAGCATAATATCACTCCTTTAAAATATTTTTAGTTTTATAAATAAAAAGCGCGCTTTTATTTCTTATTTAATTTATAAATTTAAAAATTGTTTATATCTTATGTTGTAAAAAAATGGTTAAATCTCTCTATTCTATTTTTTAGAAAGATATTTTCGAACATCCAATGCTACAGCAACTATAATGATTAAACCACGAATAATGTATTGCCAGTAAGGGCTCACACTAATAAAAATCAATCCGTAGTTAATTACTTGTAATAGGGTTGCTCCAATCAATACTCCTGGTATAGTTCCTACTCCTCCAGTAAATGAAACCCCACCAATAACACAAGCAGAAATAGCATCTAGCTCGTAATTTAATCCTGTATTACTGGTTGTAGAACCTGCTCTAGCTGCCTCTAAAAATCCGGCTATTCCATATAATATTCCAGATATCATAAAGATTATCATTATATTTTTTACTACATTAACACCAGATACTTCAGCCGCCTCCGGATTACCACCAATAGCAAACATATTTTTCCCAAGCTTAGTCTTATTCCATATGATATACATGATTATCGCAATAATTGCCAGATAACATACCAGATATGGAAGCATAAAATCTTTTGTAATTTGAAAACCGCCAGTTACAAAATTTATATAACGCTGATCAAGGTTAGCAACCGGCTGTGCTCCAAGTGGAGGACGGTCAATATAAAGACAGGATACACCATACGCTATTAACTGAGTCCCTAATGTAATTATGAATGCGTGTACTTTTAATTTTGCGACACCAAATCCATTTATTAATCCAAATATGATTCCCACTGCAATCGCTCCAAAAAGCGGAATAAATAACGGTAATGCGGGAAGATTTGGATACATTCTTGCTGCATAAGTAGTCGATTGCAGCATAGAAGCAGAAATAACTGCTGTAAGACCTAATATACGACCTGCTGATAGATCTGTACCTTGTAACACGATCAAACCGGCTACACCAAGTGCCAGTATAGCTCTTGTAGATGCTTGGCTTAAAATGTTTGTAAAATTTTTAAGTGACAAAAAACTTGGTTCTTTGATAATAAAGAAGACAATCATTAATATTAGTACAATATATAAAGCATATTTAACGAGAAATTCACTAATATTAATTTTTTTTCCTTCTGTTTGTAATTTTTCCATATCTGCACCTTCCGTTTTTATACATATTTCGCTGCTTGAGCCATAATCCGCTCTTGATTCAACTCCTCTGTATTGGTAATCCCTGACACATGTCCATTTGACATAACCAATATTCGGTCACAGATACCAAGCAGTTCAGGCATCTCAGAAGAAACCATGATGACTCCTTTACCCTTGGAAGCAAGGTCAATTATCAATTGATATATTTCATACTTTGCACCAACATCAATACCTCTTGTAGGTTCATCTAAAAGTAAGATTTCCGGTTCCGTTAAAAGCCATCTCCCAATAATTACCTTTTGCTGGTTCCCACCGGAAAGGCTTCGAATCGTTGTCTTTTGGGATGGCGTTTTAACCTTCATACTGTCGATTACCCATTTAGTATCTTCAGTCATCTTTTTATTGTCCAATAAACCCAATTTACTATATCGGTCTATATTCGCAATGACACTGTTAAAAAGAATACTTAGCCCTCCGAAAATCCCCGTAGCTCGGCGTTCTTCTGTAAGAAGAGCAAATCCGTTCTGGATTGCTGTCCTGGAATCTTTGTTGTCAACAGGCTTACCATGAAGCAGAATGTCACCCTCGCTCTTATGAGCAATTCCAAATATTGTTTCAATTAATTCTGTACGCCTTGAGCCTACCAGCCCCGCAATTCCAAGAATTTCACCCTTATGTAACTCAAATGAAGCATCTATAACGGACGGCTGGTATTTTCCGGTTAAATGTTTCACTTCGAGGATCACTTCACCCATTTTATTGGTTTTCGGTGGGAAACGGTTCGTAAGATCACGTCCAACCATTAATTTGATAATCTTGTCTGTAGTCAATTCTGCCGCTACTTTAGTATCAACCCATTGTCCGTCGCGCATAATTGTAACTTCATCTGAGATTTCTAAAATTTCTTCCATTTTATGAGATATGTATACAATTGCACATCCTTGGTCCCTTAAGCGATTGATAATGCGAAACAGATGATCGACTTCTTCCTGTGTAAGAGAAGATGTAGGCTCATCTAACACCAAAATTTTTGCATTATATGATACCGCTTTTGCTATTTCTACCATCTGTCGTTGAGATACAGAAAGTTTAGCCATTTTTGACTTTGGATCTACATCGATTTCTAATTTATCAAATACTTTCATTGTTTCGTTATACATTGTCCTCTGGCTGACAATTCCACCTTTACCGGGATATCTACCGAGCCAAATATTATCCATAACATCTCTTTGCAATACCTGATTTAATTCTTGATGTACCATTGCCACACCATTTTCCATTGCCTGCTTGGGATTAGAAAATTTTGTTTTAGTCCCATCTACAATGATTTCACCACCATCTTCATCATATACACCAAATAAACATTTCATTAAGGTAGATTTCCCGGCCCCATTTTCCCCCATTAAAGCATGCACTGTTCCTGGTCTTAATTTTAATTGTGCATGATCAAGTGCTTTTACACCTGGAAACTGTTTTTCAATATCTACCATTTCCAAAACATACTTTTCCACCATATTCTATTCACCACTTTTCATATACTTAACTACTGCACAATGAGGATAACCTGCATTGTGCAGTTATCTATAATTATTTTCCTGTGAATTCCTGATAAGGAATACGTATTGCATATCCAGTATCATCAAATTCATAATTTGTTCCTTCAATTGCACTTTTACCTTCTGCCAGATTCATACCTGCTGCATACAATGCTTCTGCCATTGCTGGTGCATCCTGAAGAACTGTTCCAGACATAAATCCCTGCTTGATTAAATCCTGTGCTGCTTCTGTAGCATCTACTCCATATACTGGAATAAACTTTTCTGCATCACCATTGTTGTAACCCTGTGCCTGCAAGGCTGCGATTGCACCTTGTGCCATACCGTCATTATTTGCAATAACTACCTCAATCTTATCTCCTAATTTTGAAAGCCATGCTTCTGTTGCATTCTGTGCCAGTGATTGTTCCCAATTACAAACCTGAATTTCCAACTGTTCTGTTTTAATACCTGCATCTTCCACTGATTTTACAGAGTATTCAGTTCTTGCAACTGCTTCCGGGTTATCAGGTTCCCCTTTTAACATTACATACTGCAGTATACCATCGCCATTTTTATCATATTTTGCAGTATCTGAATTCCATAGGTCTGCAATCATCTTTCCCTGAATAATGCCTGCATCTTTTGCATTAGTGCCAACAAAACAAGCTTTATCATAAGACTTAATTGCTGTCTGATCAACTGGTTCTCTGTTAAAGAAAACAACTGGTTTGTCTGCTGCTTTAATTTTATTCACAACTGTCTGAGCAGCTCCCGTATCAGTTAAATTGACCATCAAAAGATCAATATCTTTTTGAAGAATTGTATCAATACTGTCGGTTTGGATTGGCTGGTCACCCTTGCCGTCATAGAAAGTAAAGTTAACCTTGTCCGGATTTTCTTTCTGAATCTTTTCCAGGTTCTGTCTTACCGTAGAGATATAAGTATCATCAAATTTATAAAGAAATACTCCTACTTCTTTTACGCCGGCTGTATCTCCGCTGCCTTCATCATTCGCTGCTGTGTCTCCCTGAGCTTCCTTTGTTTCAGCAGTTGTACCTGCTTCTGTGGCTTTTGATGTTGCATTGGATTCGGTGGATGAAGATCCACAGCCTGCCAATAAAGCTACTGATGTACATGCTGCTAAACCGAGTGCTAAAAATCTTTTTGTCTTTCTCATGGAATGTCCTCCCTTTTCTTTGTACATTTTGTACATGTTTTTTATTCATCTTTCGTTGTTATTATATAGTTTTTAACCCTAATACTCCATACAAATTTATTAGGAAAAATATAGAATTTCTTAAGCAAAAATAGTGAAAAAATAGATCCTCTTCTATAAAATCTCATAGAGGAGGACCTATTTTTTTCATCTTACTTTTTTATTCCGGGCATTGCCGAATTTGTTTTTCAGATGATTATTTCACTTGTAATTTGATCTCGTTGCTGTACTTACCATAGACATTCTTACCATTTGATTTTCTGTAAGCACGTACTCTGTAAGTATAAGTTTTGCCTTTTTTCACTTTCTTATCTTTAAAAGTGGTGGTATCGCGGTCTACAATTCCAATACGGCTCCAGGTTTTGCCTGTTTTCCTGTAAATTCGGTATCCAGTTACAACAGAAGATACTTTTTCCCAGGTTACTTTTACGCTTCCTTTTGCTGCCTTGACTTTTATAGCCGGGCTTTGAGGAACTGCTTTTATGGAAACTTTATGATACTTGCTGTAAACTGTTTTTCCATCTGCTTTCTTATAAGCTTTTACCGCAAATTTGTATTTCTTGCCAAGCTCAGCTTTTTTGTATACAAAGGATGTGGTAGCGTTTTTCTTGATTGTTTTAACTGTTTTCCATCCTTTGCTGGTACTGGTCATTACTACATATCCGTCTGCTTCAGAAACCCTATTCCAGCTTAATTTAATATACCTGGAAGCCTGATTTGCTGCCTTTGCGGTAACGGTAGATGCCTGTACTTTTGCTGCTGCTTCTTTGTCCGTGTCTACCTTTAATCCCTGGATTGCTTTTGTCAGGGCTGCAGTCTGAGCATCAATTGCTGCCTGTGTTGCTTTTGGATCTGCTGCTACTTTTTCTGCTGCTGCGATCGCTGCAGTTAATGCATTAAAGGATGCACTTGTGTAATTGCCGATTTTAATCGCCTTTGCTTCTGCAAGCTTAGCATTTAATGCAGTCTTAGACGGCTGTGGTGCTACGACCTGCAGATTCTTAATTGCGGTATCCAGGGCTTTCACCTGAGCATCGATTGCTGCCTGGGTTGCTTTTGGATCTGCTGCTACTTTTTCTGCTGCCGCGATCGCATCGGTTAATGCTTTAAAGGATGCATCGGTATAGTTTCCTTTTTGAATTGCTTTGGCTTCTGCAATTTTCTTAGTTAACTCTGTCTTAGATGGCTGTGGTGTTTCTACTTCCAGATTCTTAATTGCGGTATCCAGCGCTTTCACCTGGGCATCGATTGCTGCCTGAGTTGCTTTTGGATCTGCTGCCACTTTTTCTGCTGCTGCGATCGCATCGGTTAATGCCTTAAAGGACGCTTCTGTATAGTTTCCTTTTTCTATCGCTTTTGCTTCTGCGATTTTCTTAGTTAACTCTGTCTTAGATGGCTGTGGTGTTTCTACTTCCAGATTCTTAATTGCGGTATCCAGCGCTTTCACCTGGGCATCGATTGCTGCCTGAGTTGCTTTTGGATCTGCTGCCACTTTTTCTGCTGCTGCGATCGCATCGGTTAATGCCTTAAAGGACGCTTCTGTATAGTTTCCTTTTTCTATCGCTTTTGCTTCTGCGATTTTCTTAGTTAACTCTGTCTTAGATGGCTGTGGTGTTTCTACTTCCAGATTCTTAATTGCGGTATCCAGCGCTTTCACCTGGGCATCGATTGCTGCCTGAGTTGCTTTTGGATCTGCTGCCACTTTTTCTGCTGCTGCGATCGCATCGGTTAATGCCTTAAAGGACGCTTCTGTATAGTTTCCTTTTTCTATCGCTTTTGCTTCTGCGATTTTCTTAGTTAACTCTTCTTTTGATATCTCAGATTTTACCATCTGCACTTTTCCAACAACAGATGCACTCTCTGCCTTCACTTCTACATTCGCTGCACCTGCCTCATAACCTGCCTTTGTAAATGCCAGCTTATAAGTTCCATAAGGAATTTTGCTAAAGTTATAAATACCGTTCAGGTTCGTTATCGTAGAAGCAAGTACATTGCCGTCTGCGTCTGTTAATGAAACATTTACCTGATAAATTGGTGCATCATTTTCATCAACAATGGATCCTTCGATTGCGTTTGTGTTTTCTACTACATCTAAGCTTGTTACTTCCAGGTTGTCAAAGATCATGCTGCCGCCATTGCGTTTGTTAAATCCTACGGATCCTGCTTCATTAAATAATCCGCCTACAACTGCCTCTTTCATGACTTCCTGTCCGTCTACCCAGAGGGAAAGTTTGTTTCCAACTAACTGGGTCTTAATGTGGCTTGTTTTTCCGATTTCCATATTCGGTCCGCTAAACATTCCGGAATAGTTGTTTGCTGTACCATTCCAGTATTCCCAGAACCATTTGCCTGCAGAATCACCATAGCCTACATAAAGTCTCTGGTTATGGTTATTTGCTCTTAGTACAAAGCCGAAGCGAAGAGGGCTTGCCTGTGGCGTAACATCTGCTTCGAAGATTCCGTCTTTAAATTTCGGCGCAGCTGTGTCGATGATGCTTGGACGGTCGGAGCCAAAAGAAGCTTTCAGCGCGCCGCTGCCATTGTACTGCACGGATTCGATTTCAACCTGGGATGGATTGCCTGCCAGGTTTTGAATACTGTCTACTCCATTTTCGAAGTAATTGAAGTATTCCGGAATCTCTTTTACCTGAAGTGTGAAATCAAAGGTGGTCATCGTATCTGCCACCGGTGTTACCTGCTGTGCGTAAAGGGATGCATAACCATCTTTTACAACCTTTGCAGAATAATTACGGATAAAGATATTCTCTAATTTATAGCTGCCCTTGTCATCCGTGCGGATTTCAATTGGAGCCAGGTTATTGGAGGAAAGCGTAATCTGTGTTTCTGCAATTGGTTTTCCATCTGCATCTTTCACGGTTCCGCTGACGGAACCAATAATTGCAACCAGCTTCTCCGTTGCAGCTGTCAGTTTCTCGGTTGCTGTTTCTACCTGTTCTTTTGTCGCGTTCTGATTGTTTAAGATTTCTTCTGCTTCTGCTAAAGCATCTGCAAATGCACTCCAGGTTTCAGTTGTGTAATCCTGCTGGAATTTCGTGTTTGCTGTGTTAATTGCTTTTTGCAGATCTCCTTTTTGGATATCACTTACTTCAATTACCAGGTCATCCAGGATAAAATCTTTGTAACCACTGAAGTTTTTCGCTCCATCACCTGCACTGGCATATTCTTTCAGATCCGGTGCCACATTGGTTGAATAAATACCAAACCAGGACTGTCCGGATTCCCCTCCGATTAAAGAGAAGCTATATTCACTTGTTGTGCCGATTGACTCCGGCATGGTATATAACTGAGTATTGCCTGCAAATTCTCCTTCGCCTACCGTTACTTTATAGGTGTCCTTACTTCCCATCTGATATTTGAACTTGACGTTATAGGTAACTCCCGGCTCAAAATGGAAATTCTGAGGAATCGTCTGATAGATCATAGAATTATTGGATGTAAGACCATTGATCTTAACAGACCAATCACCATTCAACACATCATCCAATTTCTTCTGTCCCTGATCATTCGCATCATAACCAGCCTGGGTATACGGTGCATGAAGCTCAGAGAGATGGATTCGGTTATCGGTTACTGCACCGGCACCTGAACCCGGACCTGCGATTACAAATGGGAAAATACCCTGTGCATTATTTTCAAAATCCTGCTGGAACTTTGTAACCATACCGCTCTCGTCTGTTTCCTTAACGAGATCCATTCCGGTTTCCACAACACGCAGATCATCAAAATACGTATCGCCTTCCCCTTGATCGCGTTTCAAAGTCAATGTTACTTCGCCGCTTTTTGGTGCTTCAAAGAATACATACATATTCTGTACATAACTGGTTCCGCCTGTTGTAGCTCCGCTTCCCGTATGGTGCTGATTGGAAGAAACGATATTCTGTACAATCGAGCGTCCCGTATAATTAGAAGCAATTTCCTTGCCATCTGCATTTACGGTCATATATGCTTTTGCATCGCTTCTGTTATCCACGCCAACATACAGTGCATATTTCTTTCCTGCCACCAGATTGGTTAAAGCCTTACTGGTTACGGATACATCGCCGCTCAATTTTAACATCGGATTTTCGCTGGTATTCCGGAAGATTTCTGCCAAACCGGTTCCTGCTGTTGTCCAGTAAGGATCCAGGCTGCCGCTGTTGAATCCAACATCATAGATATAAGGTGTGGATTTCCAGTCTACCGGAAGCTGTCCTTGTTCTCCCTGGTATACTACATACGGTGTCTCCGCTTTCATATTTGCTAAGGTTACCTGTCCATTGGCTACCGGAACTATGGTTTTATTCTGCTTGCCCTCATCCGTTAATTCGTAAACGACTACATTGGCAAGTCCTTCCCATCCGCCTGGCAGTTCCCAGGTGGTGTCTCCGCCCTTGGTATTCCAGTGGTACAGTTTTTCTTCTTCTGCGATATTTCCATTGGTATCCCAATACCATGGAAGCAGGTATGTCTCATCTCCAGGATTGGTTCCGTCTCCGCCGGTAGGTGCACCTTTAGAAACTACTTTTCCGTTTAATGTAATTGTTCTGGAACGGTATCCCTGAAGATCTCCTGCGTAATCATTGGAATCTCTGGATACAACAACGGTGTTTTCTTTTGCGTCATCCTGCAGTGTAATTTCCATTTCCGGTGTCCACTGGAAGGTTCCGCCGCCATTTGTCATGGTTACCGGCTTCCCGTCAACCCACTTCATTACCTTATAATGCTGCAGGAATTTAGTCAGTACGTTATGGGTAAATGTAGTATTCATATAGTTGCTGTAATCGGTTCTTCCGCTCCAGCCCTCAAAGTCTGTCATGTTTAATCCACCCAGCAGAGGTGACTGTGCAGCGCCGTTATAGCTTGGGTAATCAGCAACCCAGGAATCCTTCTGGTGGTTACGTAAGAATCTCATTACTTCACTGTTCTGTCCCTTAGCTGCATATCCGCCATACCCCAGGTCTGCTGCCCAGTGCTGCAAAGTTGAATCATATTCCTGTGTGGGACCCCATTCTGTGGTAAAACGCCAGCCATGGTCATTCATCTGTTTTGCAATCTTTCTGGATTCCCATGCATCTTCATTTCCGCTGGTATTATTTCCCCACACATCCAGGTAAATAAAGTCCAGATTATCTCCAACTTTTGCCTTTAGTTCATCTAATCTGCTTTCACGCCTGTTGCTTGCAAGGTCATACATACCATTGATACCGATTCCCTGGTCTAACCAGTTCCAGCCAAAATTGTGTCTGGATAAATCATCATCAAAAGCTTTTGCTTCCGGATACATTTCACTTGCATTGATGTGGATACCAAACCGTGCGCCTAATGCCCCGCCTTCGGTCATCAATTCGTTCATATCCTCGGCTCCGCCGATTCGTTCACCGATATTACCGTAATCCGGATGTCCGGAATCATGTCCTTCGGAACCGTAACCTTTTAAAATGATGCTCTGTCCCAATCCATCGGTATTCAGATAAACGCGTTTCACACCGTCTAATGTTGTAAGGAATGGATTTGCAGCCTCACTGCCAAAGTTCATTGCAATACGCTGTGATACCAAATCAGGTACTTCCTCAGATTTAAAGGGATTGTTCATAATTGCACGATATGCAATCGCACCATCCTGCCAGTCAATCTGATCATCGGCATTCTCGTCACCGGTAATTACTACCTTTGCGCTTGGCATAACATCTTCATCATGTTCAACCACATACGCTTTTTTCACTCCATTCACAGAAGGTTCTACCTTGCGGTCATAATACCATAAGGTACTGGAGAGCCCCAGTGACTTGCCTGCAGCTAAATTCGATGTTTCAGCCCAGACTCTGGTATTGCTGGATCCGCCGGAACCAACGTAAGCTGCTTTATGTGTACCGTTATACTCTGAATTACTCCACAAACCGGCACTTAAGTCATCATTGGATACGAAACCATACATGAAATCTTCCTTAGAAAATGTCATGCCGTCTTTCACATCCACATAGCTGTCACCGGAGATGGAGGTATTGCTGGATACCTTAGCCGCCTTTAAGTTTGCGCCCTTTTGGGTACTTCTTACAGAAATCAGGCTGTGATGAGGTATTTCAATCGTCTGAACCGGATATACATCATTAGCCAGGTTATTCAAAACTTTCGTAATGTCAAATGACAGTTCATTATCTTTTACTGAAATAACAGCAGTCAGAACAGCATCAATATTCTGTCCTTTTAAAGTCATGGTATAGGTCGCTTTATCCTTGTCAAATGTAACGTTCACATCATCTTCTGTTACCTTAATCTCTGTTCCATTGATTTTCATAACATCGATGGCTTCGGTCTGACCGTAGAAAACTTTTCCCTTTAAATCACCTTTCATCGTGTATTTTACAACACTTGGGAATTTCTCTGCCACATCAACATCCATCTGATCGGATGAAATGGTTCGATATGCCACTTCCGGTGCTTTTTCCAGTACAATATTTTCAACCGCAACAGCACCGTCTGCAACTGTAATTTCTTTTTCTGCAACCAGGTAGCCTTCTTTTGTTACCGTAACTTTATACTTTCCTGCAGCTACATCTGCAAAATTATAATTACCATCTTTATCGGTTTGCACAGTCTTGCCATTTAATTTAACCGATGCACCGTCTACCGCCTGTGTTTTCCCGTCAACAGTTTCCATTACTTTACCGGATACGGCAAATGTTTCAGCTGCAGCCTGTCCGGTATAATGGATGTCTTTTAAATAGACGTCTGTAAGTTCAGTCCCAAATGTCCCTGCCTTAATACCAATCTGATTTCCCTGATCTGCAATTTTGCTAAAATCCACATCACTGAATAAGGCGGTTCCATCTACATAGAAAGTAGCCTTTTTATCTGCTGTCCATTCTACTTTAACCTTTACAGTAGAACCAGCAGCAGGTACGGTTCCCACATTGGAACTCCATGGATCACTTGCCTCCCCGTATTTCTGCCAATACCAACCGGATGCATTATAGCCAAAGAACATACCGTGATTCTGATCTTTGTATCCTATGTAAATACCGGTACGATTCAGACTCCCTGCCTGCTCTGTCTTGAAATTTGCCTCAAAGAATCCAGCTTCATTAAAATTATACTCTTTTCCATTTGTAAAAATAGCTGGAGGAGTAGTTGCACTTGGATTATTTCCATTGGCTGATCCGGATTTTAAATGAAGATAGCCATCCGCCACTTCACAGATTTCTCCGCCCTTTTTAGTGGAAGCATCCTGTGCCCAGCTATCATGAATACCATCCTCCAGAGCGCCTTTGTTAGTTTCCTCAAGGGTTTCCTGATTTGCATCAAGTGGTGCTTCTGTCTCTACGATGACATCTGATTCAGACTCCGTAATCAACTCTGTCTCTGCATTGGATTGTGATGACTCATCATTTGCTTCTGTTAAATTAGTTTCCTCCGCCTCGTTTGCACCCTCCGACGGCTCTGTTTCAACTTCATTTTCAGCCGCATTTTTGGTACCTCCAGGTACCGCATCAGCTTCCATATTTACGTCTTTAGATTCTGTTCCATTCCCTTCAGCATATGCTGTAGCAGGTAATGCAGAGCTCAAAACCATAGACATGGAAAGCATAAAACTTAGTGACTTAGTCAAGTTTTTTCTCTTCATAAACTCTTTCTCCTTTGATGGATTTATAACATAAAAAGCATCTAATCAATCACAGCCGGCTTTCGAAATCGACCGATACTTATGCTATACATATTGCCAATTTTTTAATGATATTGTGCGTTTTATATAGCTGTTTTTATCATTGAAACTATTATAACATTTCTATTGTATATATTTATTTGTATATTTGTTTCCTTTTTTTGCACTAATTGCATATTTTTACCAGCTCTTTTTTTACGGAGAAATCTTTCATTTTCTGATGATATTCAGGAATTTTATTTAAATTATTTTTGTATTCATTTCGGATTGAAAATTTGCATAATCTGCATTTAAATATTTCGAAAAAGGGCAAAAAAAAACGGTATTAAAATTCAGTTCCATGTACTGAATTTTAATACCGTTTACTTATTTAAAATAAAAAATAATATTATTAAATAACTTATTTTATTCAGGGAACCCGCAGCTGTCTTAAACAATAATTTAAAATAGCCGCATAGGTAGATGCATCATAATGAAGTCCATCTGCCGTTCCATAACCGTTTTGTATTAAATAATTATAGGTATCGATATAACCTATTTTTTCAGAAAGTGTTGCAGTCATTGTACTGTTAAATTGTTCCACTGCCGCGTTTGTTACGCTTCCGCCATAACCATCCACTACCGGATTTATGGACATAAAATATACATCGGCACCAGCACCGATCCACCCATCAATCTTACTGTTTATAAAAGCGGCATAATCACCTGGACGGTAAACATCATTCACTCCAAGATTTATCACAATTGCACAATTAGGTACTACACTGGCATCGATCACCGGTGCAGCTTCGGACACCAGCCAGTCATATCCCATGCTGACTTCGCAGATCCACTGACATAAAGGATGGTTTGCAGCAGAGCTCATTCCTACAAATCTGGAGTCTCCAACCATGATCACTTTATCGTAAACCTGCAGCTGATCCCTGGAAAATTCGGAATTTGCTGTCTCCTGTAACTCTGCTGCTTTGGCTGCATCCTTTGCCTCGCCTTTGGTTTTTTTTCTGTCTGCATCTTCGGAAGATGCGCTTTCTTCCGATTCATCCTGACGCATCGCTAACCTGGGAATTTTATCCTTGATGGCTTCATCTAACTCTTCTTTTGTTTCTATTCCAAGCTCGGTACTTAAGTCAAATGGCAGTGGACTGCCTTCCCCCGCATCTGGATTTTCTTTGTTTTTTTCTATTGTTTCTGCTGATGCCTGAGGAACAATAATTGTATTTTTTAATAATAAATCGAGATTTGCTTTCGTTTCAATTCCTGTGCCAAACCGGAGATTAAATGGTAGTTCATTTGCTTTGGCAGTCATTGCATTTTGACAGATTCCGGCAGACAATATCATCATAAAAGCTGTCGCTAAATGGGTTCTTTTCTTCATAGTCAATGCCCCTGAATTCTAAAATTTAATTATTATCCGAATAATCCTTTTAACCAATTGATAAATTTATCAATTAGGTTTTCCGCCTTTGCTGCTACATCAGATCCTGATGTAGTTTCCGTTTGATCGGTTCCATTTATACTGTCTGTTTCATTTTCATCTGGTGCTGTTTCTGTACTGTTTTGATCTTTGGTATTTTCTGAATCAACCAGATTTTCCGTGCTTTCATTTGGTGAAATTTCTCCATTTGTTTGTTCCACATTTGTGGTGGACTCAGAAGGATTTATGATCTCCGTTTGCGTTTCTCCGTTTGTTTCTAAAACCGGTTCTGATTCAGAATTTGTTTCCTTATTTTCTCCTTCTGTAGATGGATTTGCCTGATCATTCGTAGCGTCTCCCACAACATCTCCCAGAATAGAATCATTGGTGTTATTTAAAATATTATCTGGTGCGAGGGTCTCTGATTCCTGATTATTTTCATCTTTATTAAACAGATTTGAAAAGAAATTTTTAATGGAATCCCATAGCTTTGAGAAGAAATTTTTTTGTTCTTCCGATGCGTTATCCAAAGCATCTTTTACATTATTTTCCACTCTGTCTAAAGTATCTTTTAAAGATTCATAATCATAATCCTGTGCACCGATTTTTTCCATTAAAGCGGTCAGGGAAGCAACCTGTTCTCCGGTCAGTGTAACAGAAGCCTCACTTGCTGCTTTTTCTACAATCCCCTGAATTTCTTCCGGGCTTGTTACCTCTCCCTTGATGACTTCCATCTTTACACCGTTGATCAGCTGGATTGCTTTATCTTTTCCAATTGTATCTCCAAGCTCTCCGGTCTGAATGAGTTCATCGGTTGCAAGCTGTTTTTTATCTTCGCTTAATGTTCCGTCGGAAGCTTTTTCATAAGCTTTTAAAATTCCGGTGAGTGCTCCGGTCCCGGATACTTCAATGGGGCATGCCGCAACCACATTACAATTTGTTACCCCGGCTGTGGTCAGTGTGGATGCAATCATATTGCTGGTAACCCAGGTCAGGTTTGCTGTTTTTACCTGAATGCCTCCGGAAGTAGTGGGTTCAATATAGGCACAGCTGTAAGTTCTGGTTCCAATGACATCTTCAGAAGCTATCCCTTCCAGATACTGACGCTCTTCTGTATTATTAACTTCGATTACCTCAACCGCATTTTTCTCTACTCCAAAGTATTTAAACATGGTATCTTTTTGTTCCTGAGACAGGTTTGCCCCAAGAGTTACCACCTTACTGCTGTCTGCAAAGGCGGTGATGGACACCAGACACGACAGGCAGAACGCCGCCACCGTCATTTTTAACAATTTTTTCTTCACGTTTTTCCTCCAATCCGGAACTTTCGTTCCTGCATCTTCATGAAAGCATTTCGCCCAAAACAGGTTGTCTGCTCTCAGATGTCCATTATTGTACCATATTTTGTGAATATTTACTATCATCTGGTTTATTCTTAAGCTTTCCGTAATAAAATTATTTCCGTTTAACCCCTTCCGGGAAAATTATCTTTTCATTTACCTTAAAACGCGTTATAATACCAGAGGACTGTAAACTACAAAAATGAGTTCGAAACCTTCCTCATTTAAAACAAAACTAAAGGAGAAAAATTATGAGAAACAAAAAAGTTTTATTTATGGCACAGGCGTCTATCATTGCTGCAATCTATGTGGTGCTCACCGTCCTGTTCGCCCCATTCGGGTTCGCCAGTATCCAGGTCCGGATTTCGGAGGCACTGACGATTCTGCCTTATTTTACTCCGGCTGCAATTCCGGGGGTATTTATCGGATGCATATTCGGCAATCTGATCAGCGGAGCAATTCCCATCGACGTTGTATGCGGCAGCCTTGCAACACTCCTTGCAGCATATTGTTCGTATTTACTCCGCCGCCAAAAATTTCTGGTACCCCTTCCGCCCATCATCGCCAATACTCTGGTCGTACCCTTTGTTCTTTACTATGGATACGCGATCAATTTACCAATACCGCTGATGATGCTTACGGTTGGAATCGGAGAAATTCTCTCATGTGCGGTACTTGGGCTAATCGTCCTTACTGTACTTGACAATTATAAACATATTATTTTTCGAAAATGGGTAAGTTAAATCATTTTCCATATTATTATGGAAATACATAAAAAGAGCCGATAAGGGCTCTTTTTATATGCTTAAATCTTATACCATTTTATTTCATTTGCTTCCATACTCAGGTTGAAGCTGCTTCCGTCTCCCAGATAAACAATGGTTTCCTGTGGTTCATATGTGTTATTCACCACACAGTATTTTCCATTTTTTATATAAGCATGTACTTCTACATTGTAATTGCTGCTAAACCATTTATGGATATTTTCTTCATCATGAGTACTCCATAAAATAGAACGGTAAAGCATACGGCTGTTTTCAAAGCTGTAAGGAAGTCCGCTGATATAAACTGCACGGCCCTTGCCGAACTCATGAACTGCCAGCTGCACTTCTTTTTCTCTTTGAACAAGTACCTGGGTTCCTTCCAGTGCAAAAATATTTTTCTTGCCTTCCCCAAAGTCAATCTCTTCACCGGAATCTTCCATAATAAAATGTTTGTGATTTTCCCAGTTGTATTTATCATAGCCCAGGGTAAATCCGCGTTCCTCTTCCACACCGAAGACATTAGCCAGCTGGATGAAGCGTCCGTTTTCCTGATGACCGGAAGGTTCCCCAACACCGATGATTCCGCCTCCGTTATGTACAAACTTTTTAACCGCAGAAGCAATCTCAGGATCACACCACCATTCGCCGCCGGTATGTGCCGTATCCGCATCACCGATGTTTAAAATCACATCTATGTCATTTAAGATTTCCGGATTTTCTTTGATATCCTGGAAACTGATAAACTTCACATCAAACGGTGCGCCAGCCAGTGCTTCAATTACTCCGGCATAAGAATAATTCTGTTTGTAGTAAAGTGCATGATGTACCATATGGCATCCCCATGCTCTCATCTTACCCCAGCAGTTTAAAACTGCTACTTTTTTGATACAATAAGGAACCGTTCCTTTGATATTTTCATACAGTGTCCGGAATTCTTCACAGACATCTTCCACATAATCTACAAAATCCGGAAATTCCAGTGCCAGTTTCAGATATCCGCCATAACCGATACGGTCAACCGGCTTTCTTAAAATAGCACGTCTTGCTGTTACCCAGCCTTCTTTTGCTTCCTTCACAGGATCTTTTCCTTCACAGAAAGTATCCGGGAAGAAATAGGGTAAAAGTCTTCCTTCTGTATATTTTACTCCTTCGATATCACTGATCAGGCGAAGGGTGGAACCATTTCCCACACTGCCGACTACAGAGTCCAGACCCAAAGTCTTGAATTCTTCCATAAATGGTTCGGTTCCGATCCAGTGATCTCCCAAGAACATCATTGCTTCTTTCCCGCATTCATGAGTAAGTTCAACCATTTCTTTTACGATTTTGGCAACTTCCCTTCTCTGGAATGCCTGGAAATCCTGAAATTCCTTTGTAGGAATCCGATACTGGTTATTATAATATCCCTGATCGATGATGTACTCCGGACGGAACGGATAACCCATTTCTTTTTCGAACTGTTCCAGAATGTAGGGGCTTACCGACGCAGAGTAACCATACCAGTCAACATATTTCTCTCTTGCAAGTTCATCAAATACCAGGGTGAACTGATGAAAAAATGTTGTGAAACGAAGTACATTTACATATGGATGCTCTTCGATAAACTTTTTAAGCCGCTCTAATGTATAGGCATGTGTCTTTGGCTGTCTGACATCGAACGTAATCTGATGTTCCACATCCTTCCAGTCATTTGTTACTGCATTATACATATGTACCGGATCCCACATGATATACGCCAGAAAACTGACGGTATAATCATGATACGGAATTGCCGTAAGTGTCACATCTCCTGTCTTTTCATCATAGCTCCAGTTATCTGTGGAAACTGCATCACCTGTAGTTCGGTCGATTACTTCCCACCAGCGTTTGATATCATCTCTGCAGTTCGGTGTCAGCATATCCGGATACAGGCCTTTCATCAGATGGATAGATAATTGATGATCTTCTGCTGTATAAAACGGAGTCATCAGATACATCTGCTGTATCTCTTCCGGGTTCGCCATTGCCCAGCTATTATCTTTACGGGTCGTATAATAGGTAGAATAAATTTTCGCATCCACATCACGAAGTTCTGAGGGAAAATCTGTTCCGTCACAATCCCGGATAGCATCTGCTCCCCAACGTTTCATAACCTTGAGAGTTTCCGGAATTACATCTATGTCGGTTGGTATCGTAACACGACCTTGCTTTTGGTTCATATAATAAGTCCTCCTGAATCATTCGAAGCCTGCGCCCCGTTTATTTATATTTTCTGTTGTAAAGCCAAAGTAAGAAAACCAGCCCTGCCAGACCCACCAGCATCATACACAGCCAAGGTAAGCCTACATTTTTCTGCCCAATCACAATCAGTGATACGCAGACTACAAAAATAACGAAGACGATTATGCCGGTGATTACTTTTTTTGTTGTTTCATTCATAATAGTATCCCCCTTATCCTTTCAGGCCGCCAAGCGTCATTCCCTGGGTCAGCTTCTTCTGGACACACATATAGAGAACCAGAGTCGGAACCATAACGATTACCAGTCCGGCATACATCTGACCGTACTCTACCGCTGATTTCTGAGCAGCCATAAGGTTCATAAGACCTACCGGCAGCGTCTTGATTTCCGGTTTGGTAAGCAATGTCATGGAAATAATATATTCATTCCAGAATGCAAGGAAGTTAAATAAGATAACGGTTACAACACTTGGTTTTGCCATTGGCATGATAACCTGTACCATGGTGCGGCAGTAACCTGCGCCATCCACGTATGCAGCTTCTTCATAATCTTTCGCAAGAGATTTAAAATATCCTGCCAGAAGGTATATGGTAAAGGGCAATGCCGTCGCCGCATAAACAACGGACAAAATAAATAGGTTATTCAGGAAGAATGGGTGTCCGAGGATTCCACGGACAACCTTATCCCCATTATTCAGCATTAAGAAAATCGGTACTACGATATAGTTAACATTAATAAATAATCCAGCCATAAATAAAACATTCCAGAACCCGCTGGATTTAAATTTAAATCTGGCAAGTACATAAGCAGCAGGAAGTGCGATCACTACCAGCAGCAGGATTGCAACTACCGTAACAATTGCTGAATTCAACATGTAAGATCCCATGTTGGCTTTCTGCCAGGCATCCACAAAGTTTTGCAGATGTATGCCTTCCGGAATCGACCATGGATTTCCGTAAAACTCGGAATTCTGTTTAATAGAAGCAACAAATACCCAGGCAACCGGAACGATGATTACGATTGCTAATATTGTCAATACAATATAGATGACCGCTTTATATAATTTTGAACCACTTGATTTCTGATCATTTTTCATTCCAATCCACCTCCTTAAAATTCCAGTTCTTCACGTTTTGTTACCCCATTCAGTACTGCAGCCAGTGCAAACGAGAATAAGAATACCATAACGCCGATCGCCATACCATATCCATAAGATGAATTTGTATATGCTTCCTGGTACATGTAACTTAAAAATACGCTGGATGCTCCGTCAGGACCGCCATTTGTCATTGCTCTTACGAACAGGAAACTCATATTGATGGTACTGATGATAAAGAAGGTAAGTGTGGTACGGATATTCGTCCAGATAAGCGGAAGGGTAATGGAGAAAAATTGTGTAATGCGTCCTGCACCTTCCAGGCTGGCTGATTCATATAAGCTTTCCGGTATGTTTGCCATACTTGCCATATACATAACCATATAGTAACCAATTGCCTGCCACACCATTGCAATTACGATACTATAAATTACTATTTTCTGATTCCCCAGCCATAATGTTGGATTATCAACACCCGCCTGTCCCCGGAACAGATTCAAAAACGAATTTAACAACCCCAGATTTGGATCATAGATTGCTGAGAATATGGCACTGATTACAACAACTGATAAAATATTCGGTATGTAGAAAATTACTCTGTAGAAATTTTGTCCCTTAATCTTTTCACGGGATAACATTGCCGCAAATATCAATGATAATGAAAAAGTAACGATTGTTACAAGTACAATTAATAATACTGAATTTTGAAATGCCTGATAGAACTTATCGCTCTGAAACAGCTTTTGAAAATTCTGAAGCCCCACAAAAGTTTTATCGTCTGTATATCCGCCCCATTTAAACATGGACATCCGGAATACATCAATCGTAGGAATAATCATAAATATTATAAACAGGATTACGGCGGGAGCTAAACACAAAAATATGAATCTCCCTCTCCCTCTTCTATTTTTCATGGCTTCATCTCCAATTCTAAATTTACAGCAGGAATACTGCCTGATAAAAAACAGACGGTGAACATTCATTCACCGTACTGTCTTTTCATTTTAAATGTTACTTTAAAGCTGCACGCAGTGCGTCGCTGTCTTGTTTCACCTGAGAAATCCAGTCATCAAGAGTCTTATCACCGCTTACCAGTGAGTTGATCGGATCGAAGAATGTAGTACGAACTGTGATACCTTCTACCGGATCAGTTGTAGCAAATGCATCCATAACTGCTACTGCACCTGTATCATAGATAGAGTAGTACAGTTTAGCATCGCCGTCTAATTTATCTGCCATACCCTGGATTGGCTGAACTGCTGAGCCTTTTTCTGCAAAGATTCCTGCTGCTTCATCTGTGTACAGATATGCGATAAACTGTTTTCCAAGATCCTGGTTTTCTGCTCCCTTAGGCATCCAAACCTGCTCAAAGAATGTGTAAGAAGCGCGTTCTCCGCCATCTTTTACAGCTGGAAGTGCTGTGAATCCCCATTTGAATCCATCTGCACGAGGTGCGTCAGCCATTTCGCCGATAACCCAGTTACCGTTTGGCATAAAGATTGCTTTGTTGTCCAGAATCATCTGCTGATTCTTACGGAAATCATTGTCGTTAGCATTTGCTGGTGTTGTTTTTTCTGTATAAGTAGCCAGTTTGCCAATGATGTCAAATGCTTCTTTTGCTTCCGCTGTATCCCAGATGCCTTCTTCATAGCGAAGTGCTTTCTGGAAATTGTCGTTACCCATTGATTCGTGTAAAAGAGCATAGAAGAATGCATCAAAATATCCTGCTGTAGGGTATGTAAATAATGAAATGCCTTCTGCTTTTGCTTTGTCGCCTAATTCCCACATTTCATCCCATGTAGTAGGAACTGTCCAGCCTTTTTCTTCTAAGAGGCCTTCATTGTAGAATAATCCGCAAGGACCATAGAACATAGGCATCAGATAAGTTTTGCCATCGCCATAAGGATTTGTGATGGAGTTGTCAACGAAACCTGGAAGAATCTTATCACCAACAGTTTTGTCTTCGCCAGGAACGGTCATTGATAAAACATCTGTTAAGTCTACAATATTATTGTCTTTAATAAATGTTTCTGTCAATGCGGATTCGCCGCCTACAGGACGCATGATTACATCTGGGTAATCTCCGGATTTCATTGCCGGTGTAATAATATCTTCTAATTTCTTGTCGATGGTTAATTCAACTTTGACGCCGGGATTTGCTTTTTCGAAAGCTGCACAAACTTCTTTCCACATATCTTGTCCATATGCGGTTTCTACTGCTGCTACTTTCAGTGTCTGCTCTTCTCCGGATGCTGTTGTTTCAGCTGCCTGCTCGGTATCAGCTGCTTCAGATTTTGCTTCTGTTGTCGCATCTGTTCCTGCCTCGGATTTTGCTTCTGTTGCAGCAGTTGTATCTTTTGCTGCCGATGTGTCAGATGAGCTACCACTTCCACACGCTGTAAGACCAAGAGTCATAGCTGCTGCCATGGTCATACAAAGTACTTTTTTAACTTTTTTTGCCTTCATAACATTTTCCTCCTAATAATTTAAATGTTTGATACGTTGCCGCATCTTTACTTTGTACATTAAGAATAATCGAAATTACGGGATTTATCAATACATATGTTGCTCCATATTTTATATTTATTGCTTTTTAGTAATAAAAAAATAAAATACATTTTAAACAAGACTTTTTCTGCTTTACTTCTCTAAAGTTTCCATTTATCCAATATATTGCACAATTTTTTTGTGTTTTAACTGATTTTATTATTTTATTGTAATAACAAAAGACTTCTGATATAATCATTATATCTAAATTTGATTTTTTTCATTAGCGCAATATAACTAATATTATAGGAAAAATTTTTTGACATTCGACAAAAAACGACAGAAAAATCCCCATTATTATAATAACTGAAGGGAGAATATATGGGAAATACACGCTATCAACTGACTGAATCAGGACATGAAAAAATGCCGGTAAAACTGCTGTATGTAACTTCTGCCCGCTATGAAGGAGACTGGCCGAGCATTAAACACTCTCACTATTTCACGGAACTATTCTATGTACGAAAGGGTGCCGGCAATTTCATTGTTGAAGATAAATCCTTTCCCATTATAAAAGATGATCTGGTAATAATCAACCCTCATTTGGAACATACCGAAAAATCCCTCGACACCACACCGCTTGAATATGTGATTCTGGGGGTTGAGGGACTAAGCTTTTCATTTGAAGGCAATCAGGAACATACCGTTTTTAACTGTCAGAACAACAAGCATAATATGATGTTCTATTTCACTTCTATGTTGCAGGAAATTGAGCAGAAGCAAAAGAATTATGAACTGGTTTGTGCCGATCTGCTGGAAGTTTTAATCATTAATTTGATCCGTCATTCTGATTTTGCCTTTGAAATCGCCCCTGCTCAGAAAGCAAGCAGGGAATGCAGCCGTATCAAACGTTACATCGATTCTAACATATCGGATAACATTACGCTGGATACCCTGGCGGAGATGGCGCATCTGAATAAATATTATTTTGCCCACGCATTTACCGAGTCCTATGGTCTTTCCCCCATCAATTACTTGAGCGAAAAGCGGATACAGGCAAGTAAAGAGCTGCTTACCGCAACCGATCACAGCATAGCTGAAATTGCCCAGCTGTCCGGGTTTTCCTCTCAGAGTTACTTTGCACAGAGTTTCCGCAAAGCCTGCGGTATGAGCGCTGGGGACTATCGTAAGAAGATGAAGAAATAGTATGTGATAGAGCGAAGGTATTATATGTGATCTATTAAATGCATTTTATTGGGGTTTTGCTGAGGAAGGGACGCTTTGTGTAATATAAGTAGAGTACGGAAAGAGAAGGGGGCGAACCAGGAGAGGTGTTTGGAAGGCTTAACGCAGAACTGGCATTTTCTAACTCCAATCTTTCCGTACACTACCTATATTCCACAAAGCGTCATTAATCAGCAAAACCCCAATTGTAATTTAAATTCTGCATATCCTTACTAATACTTCATCGCCTCTAACGCAGAAATCTTCACCGCCTTATTTGCAGGGTAATAGCCGGCGATCACTCCGATTAATGTGGAGAACAGCATGGAGAAACCAGCCAGCCATATCGGGATGACGGAGGTTCTGCTGCCCTTTTCCATTAGCAGGCTTACCAGCGCTTCAAATGAGGTAAATACAAAATGCTGTGCCGACAGATTCATTATGACGGATACGGTAAAACTCACCAGTATCCCAATAACACCACCCAACAGCCCGATGATTGCGGCTTCCATCAGGAACATGCTTCGGATATCGCTGATAAAGCAGCCCAGGGATTTCATAATACCGATTTCCCTGGTTCTTTCTGTAATGGACATAATCATGGTATTGGCTATTCCAATTGCTGCTACCAGCAGGGAAATGGCTCCCAGCCCCCCTAACATAAACTGCTTCTGTCTGGCTTCTTTTGCCATAGGTTCCCGTATGCTTTCCATGGAACTGGTCTGAAATCCCATATCTTTAATGATCTGCTCCACTTTTCCCACTTCTTCCACATTGTCTGTCTGAACCATAACCTGGGTAAATTCCGGTACTGTTTTCGCCTTTTTCTTTTTCGATAATAGTTTTTGTATTGCCTGCAGATCCTTCAGCTTCATAATCAGTCCTCCGGAAGTCTCTTCTCCTTTTCCAAAATCTTCTTTCATAATACCGCTGATTTTAAGAGAAGCCAGCACTTTATACTTTTTCGTTTCCTCTCCCGCGGGAAGATCAGAATCAGCTGACGGTGCATTTCCAGAGGACTCCTCTTCCATTAAGAAATTAATCTCTTCTTTTTGGGTGTCAAAATAAGGCTTTGCCTCCGGATTGGACCAGTAGTCCACCATATTGCTTCCCTCCGGCCGCTTTGTATCTGCAAACTGAAAGGCGAATGCGGATCCCGCTAAAACCTCAAATGGCTTCTTCCCCGGATATTTCCCTTCCGTCAACCGATATCCCAGTTTCTCGATTGCATCCTCCGGCATGCCTACGATACTAATTCCCTGTCCCTGATACCGATTGTTCTTCCCAACGGCAATCAGGGTATTTTCCCCATTTAAACTGACTTTGGGTGCCGCCAGTACCACGTGGTCTAAAGCCTGAATACTTTTGACTGCATGCTCATCCAGCTTTAACTTCCCTTTCTGGTTGCCAGGCGTGGGCATTACGGTAATCATGGTCAGATCTCCCATCTCAGAAAGCATTTTCTCCTGTGACTCTTTCATGCCAATACCAATTGAGATCATGATAATGATGGCACAACAGCCAATTACAACGCCTGAAACCGTGAGGAAGGTTCTTCCTTTTCTCCGGTAGAGGTTCCTCGCACACATCCGAAGTTTATCATTTATTTTCATTATATGGAAACCTCCCTTTATTCTTCATCATCCTGATCTTCAAACTCATCATACAGAAAAGCTTTTTTTCGTTTCCTTTTCTTTACCACTGCAATCACTACAATCAGCACCACGATAAATCCCCCCACACCGGCTGCATAAGGAAGGATATTTGTTCCCCCTTCCGGCGGCATTTCTTCTCCCATTCCGGCTTCTTCTCCAAAGTTCATATCCGCGGCTGGATCCTGGGGTTCTGTCACATGAAGCGGAACCGCTATTGTGATGGTTCTGGATTTATTGGAAGAATCCTCATACTTAATTTTCACCTGTACCTCCTGCTTTCCCACATTCTGGGGTGTTATCAGAAAATCAATGGTGCCGTTGGAACCGGATTCAAAATTGCCCAGATACTTATAATTTTCCGCTGTCTCCACATCGCCTTCCAGGGATGCCTCTACATTATAGACGGCACTTTTTCCCTTGTTCACATAAGGAAGGCTTAACGTTGCTTCTGCAAATTGATGCATTTCTTCCTGGCTCTGGGGCACGTTCACCTTGAACCTGTCGGGCTGTATTACGGGAATGGAGAGCTTTTCCGCCGACGTTGCCTGAGTCCTTGTCTTATTGTGCACATATTCATATTTAAAGCTGATATCCACTTTGGAGTTTTCCGGTTTTCCGTTTGCCAGCGCCTTGATGGTCACTTCTTTTTCCAAAACCCCTCCCGGTCCTATTTTATCTATGTAAAAGGAGTTGGAAGAATTGGTAATAGCAAGGGCATCCCCCAGTTCCAGTGACATAATCATATTTTCCGCCGCTGTTATGGAACTGGTATTCTTGATCTGTAACTTTAAATGAAATTCTTTTCCCGCAGTTACTTTATCCCCATATTCGTATTTACTTACAATCACATTTGGTACCGGCGTATCAATTTCTTTTTTCTCTTCTGTCGGCGTCGTATCCCCGCCGGAAGAATCTCCTCCGCCGGAACCTTCAAGGGGATTGATTACCGGTTCATTTTCATTTGGATCTTGTGCACCCTGATTTTTGGATACCTCTGTGGGTATCATGATTTTTTCTTCTTTCTGTTCGTGGATCATACCTTCTGATGTCTGGTAATCATATTCCAGCTTCACCGTAATGGTCTGGACTTCCGATTGAATCTCCTCGGCTGTCTTCAGATGCAGCTTACAGCTTTTTTCCCTTTGTGCCCCTACCTTTCCCACATCCAGGGAACCGGTCAGCTCCTGTGACAATAGCCCTTCTCCCGTTTCAATACTCAAACGTGCATTCTCTATAGGTACCTCTTTGCTTTTGTTTTCTACAATCAGAACTGCCTGAAATGACTTTCCTGCCTTTATGGGCTTTTTTATTTCCCTTCTGCTGATTCTGATTACCGGCGGTGCTGCTGCCGGCGTATTTCCCCCATTACCTCCATTTGTTTCCCCGGTCACAGGTTCGGTGTTCATTTCAGTGGATGGCTCCGGACTGCTTCCTGTGCCGCTTGCCGCTGTTTCCGCTGCCGAAGGCTTTTCAGCCGATGAGCTTTCAGCAGATGATGATTCCCGCGGATCTGATATGGCCTTTGCTTTTCCCAATATACCTGGATATCCCAGGACTAAACTGAAGACCATTGCCCAGGCCCCCAGTATTTTTATACCTTTATGTACCTTAAATCCCTTCACTCGTATACCTTTTTTCATTTCTAAATCTCTTTCTATTTTTACATCTTCTTTCATTTCCAAACCTTTTCCTATTTTCACATCTTCTATCATTTCTAAACTTTTTCCTATTTTCACATTTTCTTTCATTTCCAACCCTTTTCCTATTTTCATATCTTCTTTCACTTCCAAACCTTTTCCTATCTTCACATCTTCTTTCATTTCCAAACCTTTTTTCATTATGAATTCCTTCACCTTCAACCTCCAAATTATTTTCCTCTGCTGTAATTTTGTAGACTAGAGCGTGTTTTAAAATTGCTTTCTGACAGCTGTGCGTACCAGTTTGTGGGAGATTTGTCCCGAATGAAGGGCGCATAGCGGGCTATGTAACCTGAATTCGGGGCAAATATGCCGCAAAGTGGGGCGTGCAGATGGCGGAAATGAATTTTCAAACACGCTCTAGCATAACCGCCTTTTTCTCTTAAGCATTTAGAATGCCTGGGGCTTTCTGAACCGCCGTGTCATTTACGATGTCACCATCTATTAAGGTTACAATCCGGTCTGCATACTTTGCCATCTCCGGGTCGTGGGTAACCAGCACAATGGTCTGATTGTATTTATGTGCCATGGCAATAATCATGTTCATGACCTCCGCCGTTGTTTTCGTATCCAGGTTACCTGTGGGTTCATCTGCAAATATTACTTCCGGGTGGGTGACAAATGCCCTGGCAATGCCCACACGCTGCTGCTGTCCGCCGGACATCTGAGAGGGATAATGTGCCCCCCGTTTACCCAGTCCTACCTTCTTCAGCAGCTGCATAGCCCTGTGCATCCGCTTATCCATCTCTACCCCCCGAAACACCAGGGGAAGGGCTACATTTTCCAGCGCCGTTAAATTGGGCAGTAAATTATACGCCTGAAAAATAAATCCGATATGCATCTGGCGAAATGCAGCCATGTTCTTTTCATTTAATTTCGTAATGGATGTGTTTTTAATAAAGATTTCGCCTTTTGTGGGTTTTTCAAATCCCGCAAGATGGTTCAAAAGGGTACTTTTTCCAGACCCGGATGTACCGAAAATACAACAGATCTCTCCTTTTTTTATAGAGAGGTTAATTTTCTTAAGCGCAACTACCTTTTCATTTCCTACAATATATTGCTTACGGATATTTGTAACTCTGATAATTTCTTCCATTTTTATTCCAGGTGCCAGTCTGCAGTCCCTCCTGCAATACTGACACATCCTCCTGCCTTACTCCTAATTTTGATTCTAAGGATATCAGTAAAATTTTAAGAAATAGCAGTAGATTTAATGAAGAAATATGAAGATTGAAAAGTTTGGATACTCGCAATACCGATTTCATGGTACAATAACATTACTTCGGGTGCCAGTCCGCCAGTATGACGCAAACGAAAGCAGTAAATGTACGGAAGAATGAACTATTAAAACATTAGGTTATTATTGCAGGAAGTTATACTGGCATCGGTATCCTGTAACTGAGGAGGGAAGAAATGAACAAAATGCAAAAAATTATGATAGCAGATGATGATGCTGAAATCCGGGAAGTAATCCGTATTTTATTAGAAGGGGAAGGCTATCAGGTTATTGAAGCTGCAAATGGAAATGAAGCAATCGAGATGATGGAGAGTTCCATTGTTTTAATTATATTAGACGTCATGATGCCCGGTTGTTCGGGAATTATTGCCTGCAATGAGATCCGCAAGGAACACACCGTTCCTATTTTATTCCTGACCGCAAAATCAAAAGAAGAAGATATCGTGATCGGTTTTTCTGCAGGCGCAGATGATTATCTGGTGAAACCTTTTTCTTATACGGAACTGCTCTCCAGAGTCAAGGCATTAATCCGCAGATACTGCATCTATATGGGACAGGATACCCAAAGTCTGGGGCATATCTATCTCCAGGACATAGAAATCGATATGGATGCCAGGCGGGTGACAAAATCCGGCAAAGAAATTACTTTGACTGACCTGGAATATCAGATTCTGGCTCTCCTTGCCACTCACCGGAAGAAGATTTTTTCTGCGCAGAATATCTACGAAAGCGTCTGGAAGGAGCCATATTATTCATTTTCCAGCAATACCGTTGCCGTCCATATCCGTAACCTGAGAAAAAAGCTGGAGGATGATATACAGAATCCGCACTATATACAAAACGTTTGGGGAAGGGGTTATCGCATTGTCTAAAATCAAAAATCTTTTTTCGAAGAAATTAGCAAGAGAGCTGGTGCTTGCCGTTACCATTTCCCTGCTGATCGCTTATCTGGCATATGAACCACTGTCAGACTTTGGATACTATCTCCTGGATAAAACGCTCATGTCCCCATCTTATATCAAAAGTGTGGAAGAAGATTTCGTTCAGGAACTGCAGAATTTTGTTACGGAAAACCAGATAACCTCCAAAGAAATCTCCAAGGTGCATAAATGGATGAAAGATCAGGATAATACCTCTGTCTCCTTTTTCTATAAAGATTACGAGATATTCAATTCGGATTTCGGAACGGTGCCGACAGAGGGAGACAGTCTGGAAGATTATCTGAACCAATATATTAAAAACAGTTATGCAGAACCGGTTCCGGAAGAAACAGCGATTACCCTGTACAAGATAACATTTGCAGACCAGATTACACTGGACACCCAGGTTTACTGTTACTTTTATGTAAAATATTACGTGGTGCTGTACTATATTACCCTGTTTCTCTGCTTTGTGATTTTCCTGGTGCTTTTCCTGTTTTTTATTCACCGGAAGATCCAGTATATCAATAAACTCGCTGAAGATCTGGAAATCTTAGAGGGAGGCGATCTGCACTATAAAGTCCGGGAAAATGGCTGTGACGAGCTTTACCGCCTGGCTGTGGGAATTAACCAGATGCGGGAATCTATTATTGAGCGGGATGACAATGAACAGGCTGTGAAAGAAGCACATCAAAAACTGATTACCGCCATGTCCCATGACCTGCGCACCCCCCTCACATCTCTGATCGGATACGTGGAATTGCTGATCCTTGGCAGATACCAAAACCAGGAGCAGCTGCAGAACTTTTTAGGCCATATTAAAAATAAGGCCTATAAGATCAAACAATTATCCGATAAGTTATTTGAATATTTCCTGGTTGCAGAAAGAGGGGAAGAAGCCTACCAGAAAGAACTGATCCCCACAATAAATTTGATTACGGGGCTTTCCGATGACCAGTTATTCACGCTGGAAAGCGAAGGATTTAAAATCCAGTCCGAATTTGATCTGGATTCCCTTACCGGCAACTGCTTCCTGGATATAGAATATGTCCAGAGAACCCTGGACAATATCTTATCCAACATTCATAAATACGCAGATGCCGGCTATCCGCTCCATGTAATGTCCAGCGAAAAAGAAGGCTATTTTGTACTGGAATTTCATAATAGAATTGCAGAAGAACTATCCGCACACGAAAGTACCGGAATCGGTATTAAGACATGTGAGCGGATTATGCACATTCACGGCGGATATTTTGAATGCTACAAAGACGGTGCCTGGTTTATCAGCAGAATTAAAATGCCGGTAATTCCAAAAAGCACTTCTCCCGAATAAGTAATAAAACACCCCTGCATGTCCTTCGCGCCATAAGCGGCACAAAAGGCATACAGGGGTGTTCTGTTATTTTATAACTCTTCTACGGAAATGCTCTTGCCATCTCTCCAGATTCTCTCCAGATCGTAGAACAGACGGTTCTCTGAATCAAAGACATGAATGATAATATCGCCATAATCCAGCAAAATCCAGTTTGCTGTCTGGTAGCCTTCTACCTGCTTTACCTGATATCCGGCTTTCCCCAGGGCTTCTTCCACGTTGTCTACCAACGCCTGCACCTGGTTTTTATTTGTTCCGCTGGTGATGATAAAATAATCAGCCAATACGGATACTTCTTCAATGTTGATAACCTTTAAATCCTCTGCCTTTTTTTCTTCTAAAGCGGCACAGGCTATTTTAGCCATTTGTTTTGACTTGTTTTCCAATTTTATTTCCCTCCTGTCTCAATCACTGCTTTTTTCTGTTCACTTCTCTATAATACTCAAAAGCTCTCGCTGTCATCGGGTCCAGCGCATTTCTTGTAGACTTCAGATACGAAAGGGTATCCCGCAAAATGATATACAGAGCTTCATCAATGTCTGAAAATGCCAATTTTCTTGACAGCTCCAGATTCTGGGCTTTGTACCGCCAGGGCTCTATATAATCTGCTATATAGACGATTTTCTCCAGAAGAGACATCCCTGGTCTGCCTGTAGTATGATATGCAATGGCATTTAAAATATCCGGATCTGTTATCTTATACTTTTCTTTTGCGATCTGCGCTCCTGCTTTTGCATGAAGTAAAAATGGATTTATCCGTTCTGCATCCGATATGGGAATCCCGTTTTTTTCGCAGATGCTGATCTTTTTCTCGTTGGGAATGCACTTCGCACAATCATGCAGTAATCCTGCTGCCTGTGCCTTTCTCACATCCTCCCCATAACGCATTGCCAGTGCGGCACTGGTATACATAACGCCCTGGGTATGGGTAAAACGATCTTCATCCAGATATTTTTTCAGCTTTTCCTGCATTTTTAAAATATTGAATTCACTCATTTTCTTCACACTCCTGATACATGCAATGCTCTTTAATATAATGTATTACATCATCAGGGACATAATACTTAATTGATTTCCCCCTGCAGATCCATTCCCGGATCGTACCGGATGAAATATCAATATTCGGAGTATCCAGTTTTTCTATTTTTGCCTGAAAAAGCTCTTTTAAATAATCAATCTGACGGTTCAGTTTATCCGGTTTCACATGATCTCTCACCGCTACCACCAGTGTACAGAGACGGCAGATATCCTCCGGTTCTTTCCATGTTTCAAAAGTAAACAGGGAATCGGCTCCCATAATAAAATAGTAATCCGTATCGGGGTTTTCCTGCACCAGACGGCTTAATGTCTCTCTGGTATAGGTATAACCTTCGTCATGAGTCTCTGCCATAGATAGTTCAAAATGCGGATTACTGCTGACTGCCTGGGAAACCATCGCCACCCGCTGCGCCGTAGTTGCGCGCCCCTGGCGCTCCTGCTTGTGAGGAGGATTGCCCGAGGGCATAAACAGCACATGATCCAGGTCAAACTGCAGATATGCATTTTCACCCAGAATCAGATGTCCAATATGAATCGGATCAAAAGTCCCGCCCATGATACCAACTTTTTTACGTCGCTGTTCCATTCTTTGAATCCCCGCTTTTATAAAGGAAGTTGAATCTTTTTCTTCTCGTCTTTTCCTTCTTTATAAAGTACAATTTTCTTACCAATCACCTGAACTACCTGGGAACGGGTACGCTCCGCCACCATAGTTGCCAGTTCTTTCGTATCGTCCATACAGTTCTGAAGGACATTAATTTTAATTAACTCTCTTGCTTCCAGGGCTTCTTTGATTGCCTGGGTGTTTTCTGGTGTAAGACTGGACTTTCCAATCTGGAAAATAGGATCCATAGTCATTGCCAGACTCTTTAAATACGCACGCTGCTTACTTGTCATCTTTCCCTCCGATACGATGCCTGGTAATCACGTTATCCGGCACACATATCCTCTTTTATCTATATGAAATTATTTATAGTAATCAAACTGCAGTCCATACATGCGCACTGTGTCGCCTTCTTCAATTCCTGCAGCTTCTAATTCATTCAGTATGCCGGTATCTTTTAAGAACTTCTGGAAGAATGCAAATCCTTTTTCTGACTCCAGATTGGTATAGCCCAGCATTTTTTCAATTTTCGGTCCTTCCACGATGTAGGTATGCTCCTCTTCCGTGGATTTTTCAACCGTGTACGGAAGGTTCTCACTCATGTTAAATTCTTCCGGGAAAAATTCCTGTTCAAATACCATCGGAGCTTCCGGTACCGTATCCAACAGTTCCCGTACATAATACAATAATTCTTTTAAGCCTTTACCGCTAACCGCGGATATGGCAAATACTTTAATTCCCTGGGGTTCAAATTCATCCCGGATCTTCTGAACAGGATCTTCGTCACCTTCAAAAATGGCATCTATTTTATTTGCTGCAATTACCTGTGGCCTTGCCGCAATTTCTTCATTATAAGCTTTTAATTCTTCGTTGATTTTATAGATATCTTCAATTGGATCCCGTCCTTCTGTGGATGCTGCATCTACCATATGGATCATTACTTTAGTACGTTCAATATGACGTAAAAACTCATGTCCAAGACCAACACCTTCGGAAGCACCTTCAATCAATCCGGGGATATCCGCAATTACAAATCCTTTTCCACCGCCCAGGTCTACTACTCCCAGATTGGGGTTTAAGGTTGTAAAGTGATAATTGGCAATCTTTGGCCTCGCATTGGTAACACGGGATAACAATGTGGATTTCCCTACATTTGGAAAACCTACCAGTCCCACATCTGCGATCACCTTTAATTCCAGATTTACCATAAGTTCCTTTGACGCCTGTCCGGGCTGTGCATATTTTGGCACCTGCATAGTGGGTGTGGCAAAATTCATATTGCCAAGTCCGCCTTTGCCGCCCTTTAAGATAACCTGTCTGCGGTTATCTCCGGACATGTCTGCAATTACCTTATTGCTCTCTGCCTCTTTTATTACCGTACCTTCCGGAACCTTTAGTACCAAATCACTGCCGTTGCCTCCATGGCAGCGTTTCTTACCACCCTGCTCACCGTCCTGTGCACTGAACTTGCGTTTATGGCGGTAGTCTACCAGCGTATTTAAGCCTTCGTCTACTTCAAAAATAATATCTCCGCCTTTACCGCCGTTTCCTCCGTCAGGACCGCCGTTGGCAACATATAATTCTCTTCGAAAGCTTACATGGCCGTCCCCGCCTTTACCAGAACGTATGGTTATTTTTGCTCTGTCTGCGAACATTTCCATTCACCTTCTTTCTAAAAAAATAGGCTTCAAACCAATTTGATTTGAAGCCACCTTTACTATTCTGCTGATACTGGAACGATAGAAACTTGTTTCTTATCTCTTCCTTTTCTTTGGAATCTTACAACACCGTCAACTAAAGCGAATAAAGTATCGTCTCCACCACGTCCAACGTTAACGCCCGGGTGAATTTTAGTTCCACGCTGTCTGTAAAGAATATTTCCAGCTTTTACAAATTGTCCGTCAGCTCTTTTCGCACCTAATCTCTTGGATTCGGAATCTCTACCATTCTTAGTAGAACCAACTCCCTTTTTATGAGCGAAAATTTGAAGGTTCATTTTTAACATAGTCTTACACCTCCTTGAATATAATCTTGATATATTCATTACCGTAATTATTTTGGATATCCTGTAACCCTAGAATCATCGAATCCAGCAAGAGCTTCGTCTCTTTTGAAACTGCACCTTCCAAGATCAATTCTACCAAGCCATTATCATCCTGCCTTACGGCGAATTTATCCTCAGTAAACTGCTCTATGGAATTAATTGCATTCACAGTCAGCACTGATACGGCAGCACAGATTATATCCTGTCCTTCTTCCCCGTAACCCGCATGACCTTTGGCTACAAAACCTCTATATACTTCTGAACTCTGATAAACTGTGATTTTAATCATTGACAATTAACCGTTAATTTTTTCAATCTTAACCTGTGTAAACTGCTGTCTATGACCGTTTTTCTTATGATATCCAGTTTTTCTCTTATACTTGTAAACAATAACTTTTCTCGCTTTACCGTTTTTCACAACGCTACCGGTTACAGTTGCGTTTTCAACGTCAGCTCCAACTTTAAGACTATCATTGCTTACTGCAAGTACTTGATCAAAAGTAACAGTCTCTCCAGCTTCTACTCCAAGCTTTTCTACGTTAATGATATCGCCTTCGGCTACTTTGTACTGTTTACCACCTGTTGCAATAATTGCGTACATATGGCACCTCCTATTATCATTACTCGCCAGATTTGGTGATCATCTGCATGACTCTTAGACCTCTCTGTGCGGCATACTAGAGTATAATAGCATACTGAAGATTTTACGTCAACTATTTTTTCAAAATTATTCCTTATTTTTCGCGCAATTTCCAGATCTTATCTTTCCGGCACAATTTCAATCCAGTATCCGTCCGGATCTGCTATAAAATAGATTCCCATCGCTTCATTTTCGAAACAGATGCATCCCATCTCTTTGTGTCTCTGATGAAATCCTTCATAATCATCCGTTACGAATGCCAGATGGAATTCATCTTCCCCAAGATTGTATGGCTCTTTACGATCTGTCAGGTAGGTGAGCTCCAGAGTAAATTCGGTAATCCCATCCCCCAGATATACAAGCTTAAAAGAACCGTCCGATGCATTTTTTTCCCGCACCGGCTTTAAGCCAAGTGCTTTTTCATAAAAAGTGAGGGATTTTTCTAAATCCAGGACATTAAAGTTAAAGTGGTTAAATTTAATCATAATTGTTTCCTCCATCTATTATGAGCAGTTTTTTAGTATTGATTCTACATTGGCTGAAAAATTTCATGGATATCCTGATATTCCATGACGCTTTCTCCCACCTGTCCTCCCTTTGGGGAAAGCAGGCCGTGATAATCGCTTCCGCCTGTTAAAAATAAATGATAATACTCCGCCGTTGCCGCTATTTCTTTTAGATCAAAGGGCGTATTGGACGGGTGCAGTAATTCCACACCGGTCAGTCCTGCTTCCACCAGTTTGGGAATCAGGCGGATGTTCTGCTGCTGTCCCGGATGAGCAAGCACCGCCCTGCCGCCGCCTTTGACAATGGCTTTAACAACCTCTGTTGTCTCCGGATATTCGTAGCGCACCCTTAATGGTCCGTTTTCCCGGTACATCCGCTGCATCCAGGTGCCGAACATAGCATCAATCTGCCCTGTTTTATATAATACATAATTAATATGCTGACGGTAGATGCAGCAGCCGTCTGTTTCCTTTTCTGCTTCTTCCAGGCTGATGTCATAGCCCATTTCTACCAGGCGTTTTATCTGCCATAAGCTTCGTTCATGCCTCATTTCAAGAACCGGTTTCATCAGTCTGGCGAGAGGCTCATAGTCGTCTGTATTGTATGCCAGGATATGGGCATCCAGTTTCGTCTCAGAATCCCTGGTGCCGCATTCCATTCCCATAATCACCTGCATCTGATATTTTCTGCCAAGGTCTTTTAAGATATCTTCCTTTGGCGGGGCATCATGGTCTGTAAGTGCAATTACGTCCAGTCCTTCCCGGACGCTTTTTTCAAAAACCATTTCTGCTGAATCACTGCCATCGGAATAACGGCTGTGTAAATGTAAATCCGCTCTGATCATAAAGTCACTTCCTTTGTATCTCAGTATACTCCAAGTGAACCATCCTGCTAGTACAGCATTGCGTAAATAACTGTGAACAGAGTACCTGATATCTGCGTCAGGTGTGCGTCTGCGAAGCGACGGCGTAGTGGGCTGCGATTAGCTTCGCTGACGTGCACCTGGCGCAGATAGCGGGTGCTATAATCATAGTTATTTATACAATGCAGTACTAGTTACTAAGCGTGATACCAGGCAATTGCCTGCACCTGTTCTGCCAGGGATTTTTTCACTTTTTTCCTGGTTACTTCCACCAGTTCCAATGCCGTCATATCTACAAGTGCTGCTTTGATTGGATCTTTTGACAGATACGCCTCAAATCCCTCCATTAGCTGCTTCTTGGAATCCGGAGATTTCATATTGATGAAGTCCACAATAATAATGCCGGAAATATTCCGCAGCCGCAGCTGCCTGGCAATTTCTCTGGCTGCCTCCAGATTGATTTTTAAAAAGGTAGCTTCCTGATTCTTGTGACCGTCGTATTTGCCCGTATTCACGTCAATGGATGTGAGGGCTTCCGTAGGCTGAATGATCAGATAAGCTCCGGATTTCAGCCATACACGCTCTTTCAGCGCATCTTTCAGCGCCTGTTCCAGATTGTAAAGTTTATCCAGGGGCAGCAGGGCATCTTCGTAAAATGACAGCTTTTCCAGATCCTTTGGCTGGCATTCTATTAGAAATTCCTGCATGGAATCATACAATTCCCTGTCATCTGTCAGAATCGCTTCCAGCTTTCCGCTATAGGTATCCCGCAGCTGGGTCAGATAATTCTTGGGGGTCTGGTAAAGGCAGGAAAAACAGGTTCTGAATTTAGCCCGTTCCTTTAAATTCTTATATTGCTGTATCAATTGGACCGCTTCCTGCCTTAACTCCTCCACCGATGCCTGTGCGGCATTGGTTCTAATAATCCAGCCATAATCTTCGGATCGGTACTCTTCCATAAGATTTTTCAGTTCTTTTTTCTGAAAAGGCGACAGTTTGCCCGATACCCCGATCCGCATATTACCACTGGTGAGAACCAGATATTTCCCGGTAAAGCTGAGATTTGAAGTGACGGTAGGCGCCTTTGTTTTCATATTTTCACGGCTCACCTGCACCAGAAGCTCATCTCCCGCCACCAGTCTGCGGGAATTCATTTTATTGGTATAGACAGGCTCGGGATTTTCTTCCAGGGCATAGTAACAGGGTAAGCCGTTTTTGATCTCGATAAAGGCAGCCTGGATATTTTTAACGATATTCTGTACTTTTCCGATATAGATATTACCCAGAAGAGATTCTTCCCCTTCCGGTTCTAAATGAAATTCCACCGGTTTCCCATCCTGAAGCAGGGTTGTTAAAATCTGTCCCCCGGTTCTTGTGATGACCAGTTTACTTATATTTTCTTCCATTTCCTATCCTGTCCAGGATCATGACCGGTGCCCGGTTTGCTGCCGCCCGCAAAGGGGTGCGCGGGACGGGCACTTAATTTTCAGGTCAGGTCTGGTATGTCCTCTCCCAGATCTTCCAGAGATACCAGCCTGCGCTTCTTCTCATTTCCAAGATCTGCATAGACTTCGAGGCGGTGAACCAGAAGCCCGAATGGTTTCGGTTCCTCTCCCAGATACTGGGCAAATGCCTCCATCACAAGCTCCGGCTTCAGATTATTGACACTGCCGGTTGCAAGCTGCATGAAGATTCCATCATCCCGCTGCTCCAGTGCATAGATCATAGGCTTGATATCTACTTCTTTTTCACTTTTCTTCGTTTTCTTAACAATGGTGATGGATTCCCGGTTGTAAAATTCCTGCAGACGGCTCTTATAATCCTGACCTGCATCTCTCTCTTCCCGGAAATTCACCAGATAATCCGCTGCCGCAACCAGTGACATGGCTTTGCTTGCCTTCTCTTCCGGAATCCTGCGAAAACTCAATATGGACATTCCTTCCACCATGCACGCATTTAACTGCTCTATAGCATCTTTAGAAGAAATCTCGGTATTTACTTCAATATCCAGATATTCTCCGGTACTGGTAAGCCCCACTCCCAGCGGTGCTGCAAAGGACATAATCATATGGGGGCTGAATCCTTCCGTAAATGCGATGTCAATATTTCCTCTTCTCATAGCTTTTTGAAAATAGCGCATGATATCCAGATGTCCGATAAATTTCATAACACCTTCTTTTGCAAATTTAATTCTTACTTTCAATACATACGCCTCCTTTGTATATCCCTGCCCCACATCCGGAACAACCCTGGCGGCAGTTATTGGTAATGGTCTCTGAAACGGCTTTCTCCCATTCTTTTTTCAGGAAATTCTTTGATACGCCAATATTTATAAAATCCCAGGGGAATATTTCGTCCATGGAACGTTCTCGGATGGTGTAGAAATCCGGATCTATGCCGGTGTGTTCAAATGCTTCCATCCAGGTCTGATTCTTAAATGTCTCTGACCATGCATCGTACAAGGCTCCGTTTTGATAGGCATCCAGTATGGCTGCCCCAACTTTACGGTCTCCCCGTGCCAGCAGGCCTTCCAATACAGTCACATCCGCTTCGTGCCAGTTATATTTAATACTCTTGCGGTTTAGCTGGTCTTTTACTTCCTGGTTGACAATTCTGGCTTTTCCCAGAAATTCCTCTTTCGTGTTCATCCCTATCCATTGGAATGGTGTGAATGGCTTTGGCACAAAGAATGACGTACTGACCGTAATCTGGCATTTACCGTTTCGCTCTTCTTTTGGTATCTCATAATACCGTCTGGCAATGCGGTCAGCCAGATGAGCGATCTCTTTCATATCCTCTTCTGTCTCTGTGGGCAGCCCCAGCATAAAATACAGTTTTACCCGGTTCCAGCCCCCTTCAAACGCCTGGCCTGCACCATCTATGATATTTTCTTCCGTCAGCCCCTTGTTAATGACATCCCGCAGACGCTGGGAGCCGGCTTCCGGCGCAAAAGTAAGGCTGCTCTTTTTCACATCCTGCACTTTACTCATAACATCCAGTGAAAATGCATCGATACGAAGGGACGGCAGGGATATATTTACCCCTTTTCCTTTGAATTCTTCTATTAAATAGGTAACTAACCCTTCTAACTGGGAATAGTCGCTGGAACTTAAAGAGCTTAAAGAAATTTCTTCATGTCCTGTATTTTTCAGCATCTCAGATGCGTATTCCTTCAGCATGGCAAGATCCCGTTCTCTGGTGGGACGGTACAGCATTCCCGCCTGGCAGAACCGGCATCCCCGGATACAGCCCCTTTGTATTTCCAGCACGACCCGATCCTGGGTTGCTTTGATAAAAGGCACTACCGGTGCTTTGGGATAATAAGTATCGGTGATATCCATTACAATCTGCTTTTCAACAACTGCCGGGGTATCTGTATTTTTCGGCAAAAAAGAAGCAATGGTTCCATCTTCTTTATAAGCTACTTCATAAAGAGAGGGTACATATATGCCCGGGATATGGGCAGCCGCTTCTAAAAATGCCTGTCTTCCTTTTCCCGCTGCTTTATATTCTTTATATAAGTCAATCAATCTGAAGTATACGGTTTCTCCTTCTCCTATATAAAACAGGTCAAAGAAATCCGCCAGCGGTTCCGGATTATAACTGCATGGTCCGCCGCCGATTACAATTGGACAATTCTCATCTCTGTCCTGACTTAACAGCGGAATTTTGCCAAGATCCAGTATCTGCAGAATATTTGTATAGCACATCTCATACTGAATAGTGATGCCAAGGAAATCAAGTTCCCTGATTGGTTCCTGGGATTCCAGTGCAAAAAGCGGGATATCCTTTTCTCTTAAGACCTTGTCCAGGTCCAGCCAGGGAGAGTACACCCTTTCACACCAGATATCTTCTCTCTGATTCAGCATATCGTAAAGAATCTGAATTCCAAGATGCGACATTCCGATCTCGTAGACATCCGGGAAGCACATGGCAAATCTGATATCCACCTCATCTTTATTCTTCATCACCGAGTTCACTTCGTTGCCGATGTAGCGTGCCGGCTTCTCGATTTCTAGTAATATTTCATCATTTAGAGCTAGTTTTCTCATTATTTCTCCTTGTGTGTTGTTAATCAGCACACCATCTCCTGCTTGCTTTGAACAGCAGGTGTGGGTATGCATACCTGATTTATTATACGCATTCTCAGGAAGAACTTCAAGTAGAGATTTGTGAAGGGATTTAATTTCTTTTTATTTCCAAAAAAAGAATATCATTTTTAAAGGTTTCCCACTTTTCCCCTCTGCCTCAGATCATCTATTGACAGGTAGGGCAACTTCTTTTACAGCCATTTCCAGCTGTGCTGTTCCTTTTAAGATTTTTGAATATCAAAAAGACCCCTTCATGAACTACTCCCAATCGTTAGAATTCGAAGCCTAACTTACTGGGGCACATCAAACCGAGGTCTCTTTTATTATTTCATAAAAGGATTACAATGTCTTGTATTACCTTAATTACATTTTCAAATATGCTCTAATATTGTAACGCACAATTTAGGTTAAAATATTGGGGTTTAGCTGATTAAGACGCTTTGTATGCAGAGGTAGTGTACGGAAAGAGAAGGGGGCGGACCAGGACATTGGTTTGGAATGCTTAACGCAGAACTGGCATTTTCTAACCTTCCCGAAGCGCTTTTTGGCGGCACGCGGGCATTCGCTCCGAAATCCTGATGCATTTCGCAGCTCA